>JACCDV010690393.1_pt1 | contig 12270 bp, 12 predicted proteins | sample 7446131 | NCBI WGS metagenome assembly JACCDV01 (sample SAMN15323448, study PRJNA562643) | freshwater metagenome | isolation source: river surface water | place: USA:Blue River Watershed | collected 2017-08-17
GAACTTTTTGAGTGGCGTTTGTAGTTTTAGATTTGTTTAAAGAGTGAATCTAACTCTGCGCGCGACTATTGTATTTTTAATCTGTCGAGGCCCTTCATCCCCGTAAAATTACAATAACACAAAAACTTAAAATTAACAAGTAATTATTTAATTCTTTTGCCTATTTCTTTAGAAATATCTCTTTTTTTAATAGCTTCGCGTTTATCTACTTGGCGACGAGGCAAGCCTAATCCGATTTTTACTTTAATGCGTCCTTTTTTGCTATATAATTCTAGCGGGATAATAGATAATCTTTCTGACTCTGTTTGTCTAAATATTTCTGCTATTTCTTTTTTGTTTAAAAGTAAACGACGAACGCGCAGAGTATCTGGTTCACCGATAATATTTTTAGGCTGATAGAGAGGGATATTCATATTAATAAGCCATATTTCTCCGCCACGAATAATTCCATAAGACCCTAAAAGATTGGCAAATCCGTTTTTGATTGATTTTACTTCCCATCCAAAAAGCTCAATACCCGCCTCTAGTACTTCGCGGATATCATAATGAAAAGCAGCTTTTCGGTTAGTGGTAAAAATAGTCATAATATGTCTATAATTTTAATTAATGATTGAAACAATTACCAATATAATTTTGCGAGCGACTAATGAGCAAGCGAAAGTCACTATACCAGAGGATGCAAAATTTGGACATTTTTCTACTAATCTTGCGATGCTTCGCGCGGGACAAAAAAACACAAATCCTCGGGAAGAAGCGGAACAAATTAAAGTAGACATTATGAAATTGGCGCCACAAGGGTTTTTTGAAAAAATCGATATAGCGGGGCCTGGTTTTATTAATTTTTTTCTCTCTCAAAAAACAATCTCTACAGAATTAAAAAAAATTATAGTGAAGAAAGATAAATACGGTTCTTCAAAAACAGGGGCGGGTAAAACGATAATAATAGATTATTCGGCTCCAAATATTGCTAAGCCGATGTCTGTAGGGCATTTGCGCTCAACAGTGATAGGGGCGGCACTTATTAATTTGTTTAGATTTCAGGGTTATAAAGTTATAGGGGATAACCACTTAGGCGACTGGGGGACGCAGTTTGGCACACTTATTGCCGCTTATAAACGATGGTTTAACGAAGAAGAGTTTAAAAATAATCCGATAGGACATTTAGTATCGCTTTATATCCGATTCCACAAAGAGGCAAGTGTAGATAAATCGCTTGTGGATATAGCAAAAGCAGAAACAACGAAGCTACAAAAAGGAGATAAAGAAAATATTAAGCTTTGGAAATTATTTGTAAAAAAAAGCCAAGCAGAATTTAATAAGCTCTATAAACGACTTGGTGTTAATTTTGAATTGACGCTGGGGGAGAGTTTTTATCAACCAATGCTGGCAGGAGTGGTACAGGATGCGTTGCGTAAAGAAATCGCAGAAGTAAATGATGGTGCCGTCAAGATATTTTTTAAAAACGATAATTTGCCTCCATATGTGATAGAAAAATCAGATGGGTCTCATCTTTACACCACAACTGATCTTGCGACTATAAAATATAGAGCGAATCAATGGAAGCCGGTGAAAATTTTATATGTTGTTGCAAATGAACAAGCGTTGCATTTTTCTCAACTTTTTGAAGCGGCGCGTATGTTGAATATAGCGCCAAACACAGAATTTCTGCATATTAAGTTTGGTATGATGTTAGGAGTGTCTGGTAAAAAGTTTTCTACTCGTAAGGGAGAGTTTATTAAACTAGATGATCTACTAAACAAAGCGAACGAAGTTGCGGCGAAAATAAACCCTGATTCCGCTGAGAAAGTCGGAATTGGAGCGGTGAAATATTATGACTTATCACATCATCGTTTAAGCGATATTATTTTTGATTGGGATAAGATGTTAAACCTGAAAGGTAATTCAGCTCCATATTTGCAATACACTATTTTGAGATTAAAAAATGTTATTAAAAAATCCAAGGGTATTCAACCAAAACTTAATATAAAACTTCTGACCAATGAAGCAGAAAAAAGAGTGGTTGATTCTTTAATTAGATTTCCAGATATTGTCGCTTATGCGGCTGAAAAATATGAACCAAATCATTTGGCGGATTATCTTTTTAAAACGGCTAACGCTTTAAGCGCTTTTTATGAAACCTCTCCAGTGATAAAAGCGGAAAAGAAAGTGGCAGAGTCAAGAATGGCTTTGGTTATAGCGGGGAGCATTGTGTTACAAAATGGATTAAATCTTCTTGGGATAGAAGTGCCGAGGAGAATGTGAGCAAAATTATAAAAGCAATATATCAGATAAGAAAAACTTATTTTTTTTATTTAATATATCAATATAGTTTTTATACAACTAATAATGTTTTGGAATAAATTAATATCACCAATATCTGTTTCTGCGCCAATGGCTGGCGTTACTGATGCGGTTTTTAGGAAAATACTCGCGCAAATAGGCAAACCAGATGTTATTTTTACAGAGATGATTTCTCTTGCTGGGATTAAGGCAAAAGGAGAAGAATCTTTTAAAGATATTATGCAATTCTCTGATGATGAGCGACCAATAGTATTTCAATTTTTTGGGTCTACTCCGGAAGAATTCGCTCTTTGTGGAATATTAGCGCGAAAATACGGCGCGAATGGCATAGATATTAATACGGGTTGTCCTGATAGTGGAGTAGAAAAACAGGGAGCTGGGGCAAGTATTATTAAATCACCGTCTCTTGCGAAGGAGATTATCGCGTCAGCAAAAGAAAGCGCGGGAGAGTTGCCTGTCTCTGTAAAAACTAGAATAGGATATACAAGCGCTAAAGAAATGGAGGGATGGATTCAATGTTTAGCAGAAACAAAGCCATCAGCTATCACTATTCACGGGAGAACAAGAGCGGAAAAACGAAAAGGTATGGCGAATTGGGAGAAAATAAAACAAGCAGGAATGATTATAAAATCAATTTGTCCTGAGATAACAGTAATTGGCAATGGCGATGTAAAATCTAAAAAAAACGGAGAAAGCCTTTCTCTATCTGCTGGTATAGATGGCTATATGGTGGGTAGAGCACTTATTGGTAATCCATGGTTTTTTACAAATATAGAAGTTAATAAAGAAAAGAAAATACTCGCCGCCAGACAACACTTGCAGATATTTAGAGAATTATTTGGTGATTTATCGGGCGTACATATTAAAACGAAAAACTTTGATTTAATGAAAAAACATTTTGCCGGCTATATTAACGGATTTGCCGGAGCCAAAGAACTGCGAATAAGACTTATGGGAACGAAGTCTGCTATGGAGGCGGAGGCGACGCTTATAGCACAAGACATAAGCGTATAGAGCATCTGCTGATATTGGTAAAATAAAACTTTTATATCTAGCGGGGCTACAAGGATTCGAACCTTGGTTAACGGTTTTGGAGACCGTCGTTCTACCACTGAACTATAGCCCCTATATGTTATATATTAGCCTTTTAAATATTATTTTTCCAGTTTTATGATGTAAATTTTATAATTTTTGGCAATAAAGTGCTTATTTTTTGCCTCAAACCTTTTAATTATGCTTTAATTATCAAATGACTAAAGTGAAAAAAATTAAAACTAATTTAAAAATTAATAAGAAATGGTGGATTATCGCTATAGTGATAATAACCATTACTTTGTTGGCGCAATTAATATTACCAGGATTACGTATTCCCGCAGGAGATGTCGGAGGAATAGTGCTTTATCATTCGCCAGAATGTCCGCTTTGTCAGGATGTTAAGACATATATTAGCGAACAAGGGATAAGCGGTATTATTTATAAAGATATTTCTGTAAGGAGAGCAGATGCAAACGAACTTTACAACAAAATGATACAATGCGGAGAAGATGTTTCGGGCGGGCTTGCTATTCCCGTGCTATGGGATAATGGACAATGTTTTATAGGCAGAGATGAAGTTATAAATCATTTTGAAAATATGGCCGCAAGAGATATATTAAATCAATAATATGAATATATTAACTAAAATAGGAGCTACCATTTTTATGGGTTTGTCTATGACTCAAACGACAATGGCAGTATGTCCTGTATGCACAGTCGCGGTTGGAGTAGGGCTTGGCATATCAAGGTGGCTTGGAATAAGTGATGTAATTGTGGCGACATGGATAGGGGCGTTACTTGCATCAACTTCGTTTTGGATATTCAATTTCGCTACAAAAAAAGAAATTAAAATAAAGGGATTGATAGGAATTATTTTCGTTATTTTTTACGCTATGGCGATTGCAACATTATGGGGGCTTGATATAATCGGTATTCCTGGAAACAACATTTTTGGTATAGATAGTTTTATTTTTGGCATTATTGTTGGCACAATAGTCTTTATTGGCGCAAAACTTTTTTATGAAGCATCAAAAGCCAAAAGAGGTAAGGCGCTTTTCCCATTCCAAAAAGTTATTATGCCTGTTACGATTCTTGCGGCGATAAGTTTGATATTTTATTTTCTAGAATTTTAAATAAAAAATATAAACAATGACAGAAAATCAAGATAAAAAAATAAAAGAATTGATTGAAAAAGTGTCTGGCGGGAAAAAAGGGAAGCTTGACCTTTCTTCTGATGAGGACCTTTCAATAGCGGTGATGAACTTGCTCTCAATAGAAGAACATTTTTTCTTTACTGCTGAAAAAACAGGTAATGCAGACTACTATGATTTACTTTTGCAAGTTAGAGAGATGAGAAAAGAGTTGTTGAAAAAACTAATTAAAGAGTATGAAGGAGAAGTTTGGTGTATATCTAAACATTTACTCGCGGCGTCTATGCGTTTAATGGAGGTTGGAACTAAACAGTTGGGGCAAGATAATAAAGCGGAAGCGGAAGATATGTTTAAAAAAGCGTATGAACTTTATTCGCTTTTTTGGGGGCTTAATTTAAAGCTTATGAATGTTGATGGTGTTAAAAAAATCGCTGATGATGAATTAAATAATCAAGATAGAGAAAAAGGTAAAAAAGGATTTGGTAAACTTGGTGACTTAGTGAAAAGATTGGTTGATTGCTGTATAGAATAGGGTATACTAAATTTTTATCTTGTGGGTTGAAAAAATAATAGGTCGTTGTTATTATAAATTAAGGTTTAATTGCGCCGCGGTAGCTCAGTGGTAGAGCAGACGCCTGAAGAGCGTCGTGTCGGGGGTCCGATTCCCTCTCGCGGCACCATATAAAAACGCTCTAATTGCAATTAGAGCGTTTTATAATTATATTTTAAATAATTTATTGCCCTTGTAGTTCAATGGATAGAACAGCACACTCCTAACGTGCTAATAGAGGTTCGATTCCTCTCGAGGGCACAATAAAACTAATTTTTCGAAATTAATTCTCTCAGTTACTTGCTAACACTCGTCACGTCACAGAAAAGTTTTATGTGCATTTTTTGATTTGTGCTCCATTTTTATTTCTAAAAGAAAAATAAAACTTTTCTGTAATACCTCTCTCTGAACGAGCAGGCGATGGAGCTTTGCAAACTTTGCTCGGGCGGTTCGGTATCCCCCTGAATATTGTTTTTGCGGATATATCTTATTAAGATATGGATGAGTTAATAATAATCAAGTAAAATTAAAACATATGAACATCAAAGATGTTTGGAATTTTTTAGGGCTTACACAGGATAAAATTGGACGACGCAGATTTTTAATTGCGTTCTTTTCAGCTCAATGGGGCTTACCTTTAATGGTGTTATTATCAATGAGTTTATTTTATATTATTTTCGGAGAAGGTAGCCCAATTCTATTTCTTCCATCCATATTATTTTTTGCTTCGTTGATTTTCGGGGCTATCGTATACATTAAAATTTGTATCCGCAGAGTACGTGATATCGGAATAGCGCAAAATTGGTGGGTACTGGCGATTATTCCTTTAATTAACATGCCTTTTTTTGTTTATCTTTGCGTTAAAAATGGGAAAAATGATCTAGAAAAAAGAGCGATAAAATAAATTCATTCGCTGAATAATTTTGATTATTATTAACTAATAAGCACTTAAAACTTTTTTGTGGGGTGTCCGCTAGCGAATAATGGGGGAGCGGAACGTCAATTTTGCTCAAAATGGGTTCATAAAATTTAGAATTAAAAAATGGAATTAAGCGAAGAGTTGTAGTCCCGCGACTACGTGGGACAATGGATGCGGGCTCGATCCGCAAATATTGGCAAACTGGATTTTAAAAATAATTTTGAGTAGAATAGATTGAGTTTAAATGTAAGCGCTTGTTTTGCCCCGATAGTTCAATGGATAGAACGGCTCCCTTCTAAGGAGCAAATGAGGGTTCGATTCCTTCTCGGGGTACTTATTTTCAAGAAGTACTTGATAAGGAATCGAACGCCGGACTGGAGATTTTTCAGCAGAAAAATCAAAGGAGGCGGGCCAGAGACCACGAGCGAGCGACGGCGAGCGAGTGAGTCGAAGGCGATTTCCGTCTCTCGCTCAAATAGTATGAACCTGGATTCCGTCCTTCGACGGAATGACAGAGAAAAGTTGTCGCCCCTGCGAAGGCAGGGGTCCAGGTCCGTATTTTGTGTGTTTAGCATTCTATATCCCGAAACCTGAACCTTGGATCCCAGCCTACGCTGGGACAGGCCTGGATTCCATCTTCCGCTGGAATAACAGTCTCTTTTAATCGCTCTTCGTAGGCAAAGGTTTTATGCTATGTTTAGCGAGTTGAGATAAGTGGTGATTTAAGATACACTTCAATACTAGCGGGGCGTAGTATAGTGGTAGTATACGTGCTTTGGGAGCACGAGGTCCGAGTTCGATTCTCGGCGCCCCGACAATTTTAATGTTGCGGACTAATACACTGGTTTGACACTTATGGAGCGCAAGTGTTATACTTATAAAAGTTCTGAAAGCCCCGCTCGATTAGCGGGGCTTTCAAAAAAAAGACAAAAATTAATATGGATTTAAAACAAATTATTACAATTATAAATCAAATAGCTAAAGAAAGAGGCATAAATGCAGAGCGTGTTTTAGAAGGAGTAGAAGATTCTGTTGCCGCCGCGTATCGTAAAGAATATGGCGAGAGAGGAGAGGTTATTAAAGCTAAAATTAATTCTGACACGGGAGAAGTAAAATTTTGGAAAATTAAAGAAGTAGTAGATGAAAACACTGTTCGTATGCCATCTGACGAGGGAGAGGAAGGTAATGAAAATAATATAATCTCCGAGCCAGCTGAAGGAGAATTAGGTGATAAATTGCCTTATTATAACCCTGAGCGTCATATATTGATTGATGAAGCTAAAAGCATAAAATCCGATGTTGTAATAGGTGATAAATTAGACTTTGATCTTGAACCGAAATTGGATTTTGGCCGTATTGCCGCCCAATCAGCAAAGCAAGTAATTTTACAAAAGTTTCGTGAGGCGGAAAAAGAAGCCGTGTTTGGAGAATTTAAAGATAAAGAAGGTAAAATTATTTCAGGTCTTATCCACCGATTTGATAGAGGCAATATTCATGTAGATCTTGGTCGTATATCAGGCATAATGTTCGCGAATGAAACAATTCCAGGGGAGCGTTATGGCGTAAACGCTAGAATGCGTTTTTATATCATTGCTATTCAAGAAAATAGACGTGGTCAGCTTGAGATAGTGTTGTCTCGTTCACATCCTCGTTTTATTGCAAAGCTTTTTGAATTAGAAGTACCAGAGATAGCCGACGGAACAGTTGTTATTAAAAGCATTGCCCGTGAAGCGGGTAGTAGAGCTAAAATAGCGGTGTATTCTGATGTCGCTGGTGTTGACCCTATTGGTTCTTGTGTCGGCCAACGAGGGACTAGAGTGATGGCGGTCACAAACGAACTTGGTAATGAAAAAATAGATATAATTGAATGGTCTGATAATGCAGAGGAATTAATAGCTTCCTCTCTTTCTCCTGCTAAAGTGAAAGAAGTAAAGATTTTTGATAAGCACGAGGCAAGAGTTTTGGTTCCAGCAGATCAATTAAGCTTAGCTATAGGTAAGGGCGGTCAAAATGTGCGATTAGCCGCCAAACTTACCGGATGGAAAATTGATGTTCGTTCTGAAATGAATCCTAACGAAGTACAGGAAGGCGGAGTATCCGCTAAAGAAGACGATGAGACGGATGAAGAACATAGCCCTCAGATAATCCAAGAATAATTTAATTATACACTTTTTTTGCGAGTTTATTTTTGTATATTTTTTAAACTTAATTTCACAGGCGATACAATCTACAATCTAATAACATTTTCAGCAATTTTGACAATTTCTTTTTCAAAATATTTTTTTACCCCTCGCCAGTTTACTTGAAAATTTATTTCTGGTTCTGGATCATTTTCTGCGTCTTCAAAATAGACCAAACTTTTAAGAATATGATGATAGTTGTGCGCCACTGATGGGTATTGCTTTTTTAATCGTCTAATAGTTGTTTCAAGCGGTTCCAAATTATTAGCGCACCAATATAAATCAAAGAAATCCCGCTTGCGTCCTCTCTGAGAAATAGCTGTTATTTTCATAACCGCAATATCAATTGGTGATAATATCTTAATGTTTCCGTGAAGAAATTTTTCTTGCAAAGGAATAAAAAACGGATAAGCAATAAAACTTACTTTCGCTTTAAATAATTGACCATAAATGGTATTTTCTCTATCAAAAGTAATCTGCCAGTTTTTATTGTTAATAAAGTTTTTTAGAAAATCAGTATTATCAAACTCAACTTGTTCTGTAAAAAAATCCAAATCAATTGATTTACGATGACCTGCGTATAAAGCCAAAGCTGTTCCTCCGGCTAAATACCAGCCCGACTCTTTAATCCACTTTTCTGTTGATAAAAAATCAAGCGCTTTTTTGGTCTGACGAGGCAATGTTTCGTAATGCCAGGTTATTGATTTTTGAGAAGTAATGTCCATAAATTTTTTGTTTCAGGTCGCAAACATCTTGATTTTGCCACTACTTTTTTTAATAAGGACTTACGATAAAAATTCCAAAGCCATCTTACTTCTTTGTCGCCGCCAAAATCTAAAATTCGCTCAATTATATATTGAGCATGTTTTTTAGTATCTATATTTTTAGGATTAACATCCCAGAAAAGGGTTTGATTAAATTTCATAACTATCTATATTTTAACATATTTTTTCTGTATTTTCTATACTATAAGCTTACCCCCTATGATTTACTTAACAGTAAAAAATAAAAAATCTTGAATAAAAAGAATAAAAGCATTATAGATTCTGAATTCTATATTATAATGCTTTGAGGAGGACATGGATTCCATCTTTCGATGGAATAACCCCCTCTTTTTGTCACACCTGCAACAGGCAGGTGTCTAGGTTTGTATTCTGTATTATGCGTTTTCAAAAAAAGGGAGCGGGCCTGGATTCCGTCCTCCGACGGAATGACGGAAGGGAAGAGACGGAATGACGAGAAGGGAGAGTATTGGAATAACAAAAAACGTCGTAACAACAAATGCTAAATTATCTGATATAATGATAAATATTAGTCTTAGTATTAATTTGTTATTTTTTAAGTCGTTAATTAGATTTAATATAATTTTGTGAATTCTAAAATTATTAAAAATGCTGCGTGGCTTTTTTCAGGACAAGCGATTGGGCGCGCTCTGCGGGCGATTCTTATTATTGTCGCCGCTCGTATACTCGGAGCTTCTGATTGGGGGGTTTTCGCGTACGCTATTTCGCTTGCTGCTACTTTTACAATTTTATCTGATATTGGTATTAATGCTTTGTTGGTGCGTGAAGGCAGTCGAAACGATAAACTTGCCATAGAATATCTTTCAACAGGGCTTGTTATAAAGTTGGCGCTAATATCGGTTTTGGCCCTTTTAGTATTTTTTTTAAGTGACATTATTATTCGTATTCCCGAAGCTATTATTCTTTTGCCTTTGATTATCGCTATTTTTGCAATTGATTCTCTTAGGGATTTTGTTTCCGCTCTCGCGCGTTTTATTGAGCGGATGGATATTGAAGCCAAGGGACAAATTATTACCAACGCGGGCATAGTAATATTTGGTCTTTTATTTTTAATAATTTCTCCATCAAGTCTGTCGCTAGCGCTTGGTTATGTTGTAGGCACATTGATAGGTCTTATAGCTGTTTTCGTGCCGCTTAAAAGTTATTTTAAAGATATTTTTAAAGAATTTAACCAAAAATTAGTAAAAAATATTATTGTATCTGCTTGGTCTTTTGGGCTTGTGAGCTTAATGAGTGTGATTATGATAAATACAGATATTTTAGTGATAGGTTCTGTTTTACAGGCGGTAGATGTCGGATTATACGCTGCCGCTCAAAAACCTGTGCAATTACTTTATTTAATCCCCAGTGTTTTAGCTACTGCTTTTTTCCCTACTCTTGCTCAAAAAGCAGGGGATATTGAACAATTTCGCAATACGCTTGAAAAGGGATTAAAATCGGCTTATCTTTTTGCTATTCCAATGGCTTTTGGAGGCGCGCTTGCAGCAGAGTCTATTATTAGACTTCTATACGGGTCAGAATTCTTATGGTCATATACGAGCTTTGCTATATTATCTCTCACTTTTATTTTTGCTTTTCCTTCAGTCTTTTTTATCAATGCTCTTTTTGCTCAAAATAATCAAAAAGTTTTTTATGGCTATTTGGTGATAGGGGTACTTATGAATATTATTTTAAACCTTCTCTTAATTCCTCATTTAGGCATTGCGGGTTGCGCCCTTGCCACACTTATCGTTCAAGCGTTTCTTTTTATTTATGGCGCTATGAAGCTAAAAAAATCATTTTTGTTTTTAATTTTTCCTAATATTGGTCGCATAGTTATATCTTCGCTTATTATGGCGCTGATAGTCGCTTTACTTTTATGGATTAACGCTAATACGCTAATTACTATTTTATTTGGAGTAGTTGTTTATCTATTAATGCTTATAGTGCTTCGTGAGCCAACCTTACGAGATATTATCGTTACTATGCGTTCCAAGCCGGGTATTACATCTGGAGTAGAGATATAAGTGAGTTTTTAAACATCAAACCTGAATATCAGACGTTCGCTGTGACGAGGTCTGGATTCCGTCCTTCGATGGAATGACAGAGGGAAGCGTCGCCACGCACCCTCTCCCGTCATCCCCGCGAAAGCGGGGATCCATGTCTCGTATTCTGTAACCTAATAATCTTGAATTTGGAATCTATAATCTTGAATAAAAGCATTCAAGATTCTGAATTCTATATTCTAAATTATCGTATGCATATATGCTATAATTTTATTATGAGAAAATTATTGTTTATATTCGCTGTCGGCATTATTAGTTCGTTTTGGTTATCAAGTAACTCTATTGCAGCAATACCTTCTCCTATTCAAGACCTTAGATGTTCTGCGGGCGGAGAACTCGGAAGCATTTGGCTTACCTGGACTGTTCCCACAGAAGGAGTAACTGCTTATGATGTAAGATATGTTCAAGGCAATACTTTGTCTTGGCCTACTGCTATTATTCATCACCAGACTTGGGCGCCGGGCACAGCAGGAGAAGTCAGGCAAGAAATCGTAAGAGGGCTAAACCCCGGAACTGAATTCGCTTTTAGTATGAAGGCAAGAGTAGGCGAAACTCTATTCTCTATCTCTAATCAAGCGCTCTGTACTCCTTCTGCTACTTCTCTTGCCGCAAGAGATATTCTTAGCCCATCTACTATCGTCTCTTTCCCTGTTGTAAATACTAAAATTACGGCAGGCAATCCTCTCACTATCAGGGGGTCGTCAAAAGATAGGGGTCTATCTTCAGTTCAAAAAGTAGAATTAAGTTTTGACGGCAGAAACTGGGTAGAGGCAAGGCCTGTTTCAAACATTGGAGGCAATCTTACTTGGGAGTATTTATGGAAAAATCCGTCAGTTAATATTAATAAAATCTCCGTCCGCTCTTATGATTGGCTTGGGAATATAGAATCTCCGGTGGAGATCCCTGTTGTAGTTACTGCTCGAGCAGAGCAAGTGCCTCCGACTCAAATTACTCCGCCGAAAGACGCGTTAGCAACTTTAATAACCCCAACGCCAATATTACTACCCCATCTAAATCCCGTCACGACTGTTCAGATAAGAGAAAATATAGTTGCTCTTCAAAATAATCTTATTATTTTGATACAGAGACTTTTAACTATTTTAACGGCAGAGCTTCAGACTTTGCGATAAAATGAGTAGCCTGCGTGAGTCAGGAATCTTAAGAAATTCAAATCTCAAAATTACAACTCCATAGTACAAAATTTAGAATTTCGAATTTTTAATTTCGAATAAATTTTAAATAACTGAAATTTAAAACAATCAAAAATACGATTTAGAAGAAAGAAC
>JACCDV011209865.1_pt1 | contig 12265 bp, 15 predicted proteins | sample 7446131 | NCBI WGS metagenome assembly JACCDV01 (sample SAMN15323448, study PRJNA562643) | freshwater metagenome | isolation source: river surface water | place: USA:Blue River Watershed | collected 2017-08-17
ATTTTTAAATATAGACTCAATAAACAAATCGTATTCACCTCTGAATTAATATAGAATATATGTTTGAGAAAAAATAAGGATAAGGCTAAAAGGATCGCGACTATCAATATTATGATGCGGGAGCTTAACGAAGAACGCCTTTAGTTGTCGTGCCTAAAGATAATGATTTCGACCCTCAGTTTCCAGCCATGTTCTACAGGAAGGGCAAGTATGTCACCCTTTAGTAGGCCTAAAAGCAATCAAGGCTCGAGTATTACTCTAAGACCTTATACGATCTCTGCATCCAATAACGAAGAGATGACTATGTGAACTGTTATAAATAAAAAGTGGCCATCTTCCGAACTATTGTTAACTCAATCAATTCGAGTACAACATGATTAATTATAATTGCATTCATAATTAAATTAATATTGAGTGTTGAAGGGCATGTTTAAGAAGGGTTATCATCGTGGTATTCTCGTAAATGGCCATGCCCACAATGAGTTGAAGTCACAAACATAAGGTCTGCATCTTCATCTGCTGATCTTTCCGGTAGACTCTCGAACAATCCAACACCATCTCCCTATTTGTATTAATAATTGATACTATGCATATATTAAAACAATCAACTGCATTGATGGCACCCACTCTATTTCATCAAGTAGTTTCTGGAAATCATTTGATTGGAAGAAATGTAAATTTAGCATTCCCTTAGTTCCTCAAAAGATAAGCATCCACAAAAGGATTACCTAGTTTGAGATTAGTGTGAAAACATATATCGGTTGGGCTCATAGTTAGGAGGATACCGTAATATCTTTGAATTTTGTATTTGGTTCTACGGATGAGGAAGGGTGGGAGATTTAGGTAGCTTTTTGAAGGCGCCTTTATTGTGCTTTACACTTATCTTATGATTTTTGTTGATCGCTAAGTTATTATTTACAGCCTCGAAGTGCATTAAACAATTATGAATATCAAAGCATGATAAACAATAGGCCTAAAAACGTAGACATATTTATAAACTATTCCACTCTTAAGCAAAATAATCTGCAATATGAACCAATGAGTTTACATAATAAAACATTTCTTCAATTACTCAATAACGGTATAGAATTGAGTAATGACGAGACTAAGAGATTCAAAAACCTTTGGAAGGAAACATAGGCAAAACAACGCATATTTATCTTGGGGGCAACAATAGACTAAATCACAAGGTTCATAGTAAAGGAAAACAAGCTTGAACATTAACTCATAAGACTAAGTAAGATATTATCCTTGAACATTAGCTTCAATTAAGCTATGCTTCTACAAATCACAAATTATTTTTCCTACATTTCTCACCTCATTCGATCAAATGGTCTCAATGTGCGATCGGTCCTCAATGAAATAACTGAATTTATTGGTCGGATTGAGATGTAGGTGTTCAAGTCGATTGAAGAGCAAATTAAAGTGTATCGTGAGTTGTAAGATGAAGAGATTAACAGCCAATACTCTGAGATATAGGAAGGGGAAACTAAAATAGGCGAGCCAGTTGCAGTCGAAAGCAATGTGTTGGAAAAGAGATCAAACCAATAAGCTTCCAATTTGCAAACGCAAGGATGATAACTATTCAAAATTATCCTATCTTACTAAAATCGAAGCTTATAATAGGAACTACTAATGATTATATGTTGATGTCATTAATCAAACTTTGGGAACGAATCCTTCAATTTTCCAATATTGGGTGGAACTCTATCCGTCAGAAATCTGTAGTTTCCCTCCGTCTTGGACCGAATCGTCTTTAATGCTCAAGAACATTCCTGGCGCATGAACAGACTTGATTTTCCAGGTTCCTGGTCCTGTCTGGACGGGGACCCATTGTTGGTTGGTTCCTCCAGTTCGATCCCATTGAACTACCTGCGCTCCATTACTCTTCTTTTATTCAGCAATATCGATGGATTGCCCGTTTAGGACACTTTGCAAGAGATATCCGTTTCCTTGCTTCACCCATCTCCATCTTTGGTTGAATCTCTTGTTTTTCTCGTATTGGATCAAACGTTATCCATGTTAGAATGTAGCCCCTGGAATATCAACAGCTTTTCCAGATGCAGCGTTGACGAGGATGCATGTTTCGTTGAGAGGAAGGGAGTTGTTGACGGGGACGATGTAAAACAGTTGGTTGAGGACATTGGGGTCGAAATTTCTATATCTCAGAATTCCTTCTAAAGCAACAGCTTCAGTTCCTTTGGCAGAAGTCTTAAACCAGAAAGCGTTAGCGTTGGCCCTCTCGACCTTAAACAGTTGGTCACTGCTTTGCTTGCCAAATCTCAGCTTAATTTAATCCCCTTATTAATCCCACACAAGATTGGAGACACAGCTAACGAGCTAAAACTCATCATCTCCATGACCAACCTTCTCAATCATCCAGAGCTGATTGAGCTCATTAGCGTTAGGAGCTGTTCCAACAATTCTTGATTTGTCAAATTGCTTTGGCTCTGAAGCTTGGATCTTTAGAGCTTGGTTGCCATCCTGGCAGATGATCTGATAAACGTTACCTCTTGGAAACTGTAAAGGTTGCATCGTATCTTTCTATTATAAATCAAATCAAACTCAACGTTTTAATAGTTTAAAGATACGTTATTCTAGAAAGGAGCATAGGAGCATCAAATTTAATGCGTTGAACAATAATGAAGAAAAGCTTATGAAGTTTGGGGTTCGATATTTGAAATGAGGTTTACTGGCTCATTTTTATTTTAACTATTTATTTGGATATGAGTCGCACCGCTAAGCCAGGCAGCAATAAAATTACACCACAGGCAGCCAAGCCTCAAGCCCTCACTTGGAAGGAAAGGATCCTTCCCGAAGATTACGATCAACTCAAGAGCGTGTTTGATTTATTCGATGAAGATCACTCAGGGCTTATCGACCCATAGTAAATCAACAAAATTATGGATTAGCTGGGTTAATCACGCAAAGGATCCCTCGCTTTTGAATTGATCGGAGGGCTTAAAATCAAAGGGAAGCCAATAAACTTTGAATAGTTCTTAGAGCTAGTTTGCCCCAAAGTAGGAGATGTGAAGACCAAGGACGGTCTCAAGACCATCTTCCACCACATCGACCAGCAAGAAGATGAGGTCATCAACTTTGAATAACTCAAGCATCTAGCCAGAGTTTCAGGTGACCCAGTCAACCATGAGTAACTCTTGGAAATGCTTCACTCCATTCACATCAACAAGGAAACTGAGTCCAATTAGCAATTAACCTTTGATGACTTCTATGGAGTTGTTTCCAAGTTTTACAAAAAATGATCATCTTTATCGAGAAATAGTTATTTTGGATATGAAAACCTATTAAAGACTGTGGATTTATATGTCTCATTGAGGGCGAACGCACTTGCCGCCTGGAAGATGTTAATGTGGAGCAAGATTGGTCTGGTGGGGAGTGTATCATGATGTATATGTGTTAGGTGTTAATGATAAGGGTAATAGTAGAATATGAAATGATTGTAGGTGATACAAATCAAGGTGGCATCACTTTCTGTTCTGTCTTCTCTTACGTTTTAGCCTTCTCATCCTTTTCTTTCTCCACTTCTCCCTCATTCACAACCAATAATTATAAATAATCACATTTAATATTCCAATAAACATTTCACTATCCATCATTACACCAACATCCTCAACAAGCTTAGTTGAATTTCTGATTTAATTATAATAATATTTGTCAAATATCTCTTAGTGACCAATGTCGTGCACATCAGCAAACTGCCCTCAATACTTTTTCGGCTACATCGGCGTGGCCTCTGCCTTGATCTTCGCTAACTTGGGAGCATCTTACGGTAGTGCTAAGGCAGGAGTGGGTATCTGTTCGATGGGTGTGCTTAAGCCCGAGCTAATAATGAAGTCAGTGGTGCCTGTGGTCATGGCTGGTATTCTTGGTATTTATGGTATGATCGTCTCAGTTATCATCGTCCAAAGAAGTACTTTACATATGATTTAGTTACGACTGATAACTACACTGATAAGTCAGCTTATGCACATCTTGCCTCAGGTCTCTGCTGTGGCTTCAGCTCCCTTGTATATAACTATCTATTAAGTCTGCGGGACTGGCCATCGGTATTGTTGGAGACGCAGGAGTAAGAGCTAATGCTCAGCAGGATAAGATCTTTGTCGGTATGATTCTAATTTTGATCTTCGGCTAAGCCTTAGCACTCTATGGGCTGATCGTTTCCCTCATCCTAACGTCCCAGTGATTCATATCCTTGATTATATCACTCATTATTTATATGATTGAAATGGGCTGAAAAATCAAATTCTTCTTTTGCGCTTAGAATACTTCTCGTATATCTTGAAGGCTTATTGAGTTTTTTCGAGGGCGTCAGTTACTCTTTTTTTGAGACTGCTGTCTCTTTGAGTTTACTCCTGTTGTTTATAGCTGGAAGTTGAATAGTCTCCAAAGGAAGACTTATGGTTGCGAGTTTTGCCTTGCTTGCTATCAACCACAGATTGGGAGATCTCAATGCTGCTATTGTTGGGCCTGGAGGAAAGGGATTAATAGACAATGTTTTTCTATCTTTACTTTGTGCTCCTTCTTGAACTACTGCTCCCCTGCGAGGGCGGACTTCTCAGCTTCAGCCTGCTTAGCTTCCCTTACATTTCCATTAACTTCTGATCAATCCGATTGGAGTAATCTGATTTTTGGGTTTCAGAGTTGGCCTTCAGAGAGTTCCTGAATGCAAAGTTGGCTTCAAGTATTCTCTATATCATGAAATGGTATTCACTTGTCAATCTGTCCTTTTAATTTTATTGGGCTATCTCAAAGTTGAGTCCTAAATACAGCTTTAACCCTCCTTACTTACTCACCCCAATATTTTATATCCTAATCTGTGTTTTTATGCCATGGCTCACTAATAATGCGCAAACTTAAGTCAGTCGTCCTCTTAGTTCACTCATAAAATTCACTTCGTATATTTTCTGTGATGCTTTTAGACTTTATAAGCAATACTAATAGTCGACGATAAGACACTTTCCTCTTTTCTAATGAACTCTAACAGGCTGCATTAATAAAGGGGAGTCGATGGCAATGAGCTTGTGGAGTTTACTATACTGCTCCTGGTAATGCTCATACGATTGTGGTACTATTTCTGCTCTAACAACTACTAGTTAAAATGTTTATGGGAGATGGAAAGGATAAGATTATTGCTCCTCAATCGATATTATATATTTTTTCATCTTAATTATAATAACACCATCGAAAAACACCACAATAAGCCAAAGGATTGGTTAATCTTTCAATTTTTTAATCCATAGTTTAGTGAAATATTTGATTCAATCATATACTAATCATCAATAGTTCTTTTTTATGTACAAAACGTTATTTCCTCGCAATAGAAGTTACCTGAACTCGTTTATCACTTCGTTGCCCACAACTTCCTTGACACTCGTGAGAAGTATATTCATAGTCCCATCTAAATTGCAGAGAGTGCCTCGAAAGAATGTATCATTATCGTTGAGTTTGACTTCCACTGGCCGACCCAGAAGTTGTTTGATGAAATCTGCAGGACTGCCTCTCCTATTGCTCATCCAACTAATTAATATAAGCAATTAATGATGGATTTGTATTATAAATAATAGGACATATGTTGGGAACATTGCTGGAAACCATTCTTCTGATTATCAACGCCATCGCCATCCTCAACGAAAAACGCTTTCTCAAAAAATGTAGCATTCGTTGTATGCAGATGGATTCCATACCTAAGCTGCCCAAAGCAACAACAATCCGAATGAAGTATTGACTTCGAAGTCACAGATCATCATGATGATCTTTACCCTTCGCTCCATAGGAAGATGTAACACTGCCAACAATTTAGATTTTCTCATACCGCTCAATCTCATAGCAATTATACTGTAAATACTGGGATGAATGATTGTTTAATACAAACGTGTCATTTTCTTATAATCAACATAAACTCAATCAATCTACAGGGCATCAAGTTCTTCCTATTTCTCTTTAGGGCAGTTGTTGGCAATGCTGACTGAGGCAAACTTTATGATTTTAGGGCGATCTATGTTGGACTTTACTTGGTTTGCTTTGGTGTATGTCGTATCAAAACTAACTTTCTTTTTTATCTCTGTCAACGGTCCCAAGTAATTGTCTTCAACTCTATTGCATTCTTTCTCTTATTCCTTATTTTTATTGTTTTAGCCAACTAAATGCATAGATTTTTCAATAGTATTTTTCTTCTTGAGCAACTCAACAGAGTCCACTGTTTTCGATATTTTCCTTGAAATGGATTTCAAATTGGGAGTTTCCATAAGTTTATGCTATTCTTTTATTTTTGACTAAATTTACCTTTCTTTTTTCTATTGTTCATTGTACATGTGGAACATCCATGATTTGGGTAGTGACTATTTAAGCTTCATCGCCATTTTCTTTCTTTATGATTTCATAGGGCTGTATTTCCTCTTGTAGATGCTCATGAGCATCTATGCTCGATTCTCTTCGTCTCTTTTATTGTTGCTTTGGCTTGATAAGGCAATAAATTATTCAACTGACCTTTTGCCACTCACTGGAAATTTCTTCATCTACGCTTGCATTCTATTCTGAAACTCCTTCATCTTCTCATCAATGTCAATTCCATTTGGCAGGTTTTATGAATGTACATCTTGCTGTCGAGATTTGGCCTCCTCAAGACATAGAAAACAATTTTAATACTCACCTATTTCAAAGTAGTAGGCTGCTTTTTTGACCCAATATTAAGGGACAAAAGTACAGATGGATTTCTACTCCATGTATTTGTAGATGTGAATGGGATCTTGACATAAGTCCATGTAGAGGGCGAATTGATTGAAGACATATAAGCTGGTGGATCCCCAGTGTTCTTGGCTGCGAGTAAATTCCTCAAGTATTTGTCTACTCATTGATGTCCTTAGGGTATTAGTATATTTAATTATAGTTAATTTGACAGTTTGATAAATAGTATTTCAACTAATTATCAGTCAAACTCTAATATGTTTGTGGCATTCTAATAATATGAATAGTTATGTGAATGGATTATATGGTAAATGTTATTGTTTAAATAGAATTAGATCATCCTCTTTGAGGGAACAACATAACTCTGAGGGTTGATCCAATTGCTTTGGCGGGCAGGTTTGTACCGAATCTAGCTAAAACAGCACCATTGTTTCCGTGACTTGTTGAAATTCTTCCCCAAATCGTCTAAATCAACATACAAGTACTCTAAATCTGTTCTCAGCTTTGCCAGAGTGGGTTTTGTAAATGTATGCAACTCTCTTTCCAAAGTAGTATTGTGCGGCTGAGCGATCATTGACTCCCTCGAGCTTGAGGATGGTTTGATGAACATTTTGGCTGACTTTAGATCTACATTTGATGGGGAGTACCTTCTGAAGCTGAGGAATTTGGCTCTAACCCATAGTCTGACCTGTCTTCCAGGGCCGGCTTTGGCGATTTTCTTGCTCTTCTGGGCAGCTTGCACGGCTTATGACATATGGCTCAAATTAATTAAAGTTAATAATATTAAAACAATATTAATCCTTATCCCATTATCCCCCACAAACAACATAGCTAGAGTCTAGTTTTCGCTCATAGATGCCTCACCCCAATCTTTGATCTATTGTCCACTAAAATATGAATGGTTATGATCAAAAATGATATGATTAATCGACTATAAATGGATATGAAGGTAAGAGTATAATATGACACATTTGGTGCGATCAATGTCCCTGAAGATAAGCTGTGGGGCGCCCAAACCCAAAGATCCATCGAAAATTTCGATATTGCCCGTGAGACTGATAAGATGCCCATAGCCATCATCCGGGCATTTGGCATACTGAAAAAGTGCTCTGCCAAAACAAATTTACACTTTGGCCTAGACCCCAACTTAGGTATTTTCAATAACTATGCTAGCTGATGCGATAATAAAGGCTTCCGATGAGGTTATTTAAGGAAAACATAATGATGAATTTCCACTTGTAGTTTGGCAAACAGGCTCAGGAACTCAGTCCAACATGAATGCAAATTAGGTCATCGCCAATCGGGCTACGCAAATTCTTGGAGGAAAACTTGGGGAAAAACTTGTGCATCCTAATGACCACGTCAATAGAAGTCAGTCCAGTAATGACAGCTTCCCAACTGTAATGCACATTGCTACTGTGCTGAAAGTATACGAGGAACTTCTTCCTAGTCTGCGCACCTTTGCAGATGAGCTAAAGAATAAGTCTCATTAATTTGTGCACATCTATAAAATAGGGAGAACCCACCTGCAAGATGCCACGCCCCTCACACTTGGGCAATAGTTTTCAGCATTCTGGCATATGATAAAGAAGGACATCTAGAGAATTGAGAAAGCTTTACCAGATGTGCAAGAGATCGCACAAGGAGGAACTGCAGTTGGGACAGGACTCAATACATTTTAGGGATTTGACCATATGGTTGCATAGGAAATATCCAAATAAACAGGCCATCATTTCAGGACAGCACCCAATAAATTCGAAGCTTTATCAACTCACGATGCCCTTGTCCAACTTCACGGAGCTCTTAATACCCTCGCTTCAAGTCTCAATAAAATTGTAAATGACATCAGGTTACTTGGATCTGGGCCAAGATGTGGCTTCTCTTAATTGTCACTCCCGTAGAATTAGCCCGGGTCGAGCATTATGCCTGGTAAAGTAAACCCAACCCAGTGTTAATCCCTGTCGATGATATGTTGCCAAGTGATGGGGAATAATGTGGCAGTAACACTGGGAGGTATGAACGGTCATTTCCAGCTTAACGTTTATAAGCCATTAATAATAAGAAATGTGCTTCACTCTATTCAACTGCTAGCCGACGGATGCCGCTCATTTACTTATAACTGCCTAATTGGCATCAAAGCAAACAAACATAAAATTGATCACTATTTGAATAACTCTCTCATGCTAGTGACTGCTTTAAATCCTCATATCGGATATGATAAGGCGGCACATATTGCAAAGAAAGCCCACAAAGAGGATAAATCCTTGAAGGAGACTGCTTTGGAGCTTGGCTATATTGAATAACACCACTTCGATAGCATTGTGAAGCCATAGTTGATGATAAATCCCACTGTCTTCCAGAAAAAGCAGGCATAGAATGCCAAAGAGGGGAAGAAAGAATAATGATGATATGATTGATTGATAAATGAGATCATTCAGCTTCGCTTTTATGGTTGGATTTGTAATTGGTAATGAGGGTTTGCTTTACTTTCTTTTTCTTCTATCTTGATACTTATTCCTCATTTTATTCTTACTGCTCAACTGTCCCTTCCTTTTACTATTGTTTGCGCTTCTTCTGCTTTTTCTTCGTCTATTTCAATGTTTCGTTGTCTAGGCCATACTCTTCGTTGTCTTTCTCTTTTTCAATCAGCTTATATATACTCAGCATCCTCTTGTTGAGCTCAGATTCAGTCCTTGACCTGAGGAAATGGTCGAACCTAAACATAGACTCGACTCTTATCTTTTCTTTGACAAGCGACATGTTCTTTAATCCCAACTTATAAATGTTTTGCCCTAGGAATCTATCTGCATCAATTGAAAAGAGTTTGGATCTAAACTTAGTATAGACTGTGGGATTGAACTCTATTTAGTAACATCTCGAAGCTTTCCACTATAATAATTCTTCGTGCAGCTTCCTACTTGAAATTTTATCCTCGCCGTTTAGAATCTGCTTCAATATCCTCTCCTTCTCTGTCAATTACTCAACCCTTTGCCAGAATACATTTGAGTATTTTTCCACTTAGCTTTGACTTTTTCCCACCATTAGACTTATCTGCTCCAAATTCTTGCGTCCATACTTCTAATTGCCTAATACAAAGTTATTGAAGTCTTGCTTAGACCAATCCCTGAAGCCTGTCTAAAGCAGCTAATCCTTTAGCTTCTGCTATTCTTCTGTGAGAGGCTCGTACTCTTGAGGCTATGAGTTTTTATTGTTATGGAAGTCTTACTACTTTTGTAGAAGTTACTGGAGGATGTCACGATTGTGGAAGAATTGGTGCTATGGGACAAGCGATTTTTTGTCAGACTTCGATTATCTCTTCCCTCCCTTACTATCCACCACGTAGTTAGGCAGTTTTGACTTATCCCTTCTGGTTGCTCTGGATGATTAGCCACCTTGAAGCTACTTGGCCAGCATTTAGTCGAGGGCCTATGCGTCTTCCCTCTTCTTTTTCTAGTCCTGCTGCATAAAGTCGAATATGTTGATCGAGTTCATCGAGAAGTCAACCAAGTTATTTTGCTGTGATTTCAGCTTCTCCTACACTTCCTTATTAAGGGCGTTTGTCTTGGACTACCCTCGCACGAGGATGTCGTCAATGAGTTCATCTGTCATGGTACCATTGGTCGCCTTGAAGATAAAGTTGGCGCCATATTGTAACATATCTTTCATTTCCTATTTGGTGAGAGCCTTGTTCTTTTGTGAGTTTTTCTGTTGTTGGATTACAAGGCTATCCCATTTAAGCTTAATCATTTGCCTCTCGACTATCTTCTCCTCCACTGTATTTTAAGTGATGAGTCTGTATACGTTGACCATATTCTTCTGGCCGATACGATGGGCCCTATCCATGGCCTGCAAATCCATCTGAGGGTTGAAATCACTGTCGTAGATGATGACTGTATCTGCCGCGGTGAGATTGATTCCTAGTCCTCCTGCCCTGGTGGAGAGCAAAAATATATATTTGGATGAGTCTTCGGCCATGAATTGTTAAATTTGGCTGTCCCTAGAGTTCATGTCAGTGGATCCGTCAATTCTGCAGTACTGATACATTCTATAGTTGCAGTAGTCCTCGAGGATGTCGAGCACCATAGTCATTTGTGAGAAGACAAGCACCTTGTGGTTGCCCTCAGCATACAGCTTCTTTAGCAGTTGGTCAAGGATTATCAATTTACCAGATGTCTCAATCAAATGCTAACCCATGCTTGGTGAATCAGGCGATTCGATGTTAGGGAACAGATAAGGGTGGTTGCATACTTTTCTCAACTGCATCAGTAAATTCAAGTAATACTTTTTCTCGTCTTCGGAAGCGTTACGATTTTGTAGCAAATTCTTATAAATTTTTAGTTGGACTTCAGTAAGGCCAACATAGATGTGAACTTCTTTCTTAGGAGGGAGGTTCTTCTCAACTTCTAATTTGGTCCTTCTAAGCATGAAGGGCTTGAGGATCTTATGGAGCTGCCCAATCATTTGGATATTCTGCTTCTATACCTCTTGCTAGTTCTCTATCTTCTGGTCACTAGCCGAGTTGAACCAATTATCGAACAACTCCGAGTTACTGAAGATTTCAGGCAGTAGGAAGTTGAGTAAACTCCACAGTTCGTGAAGGTTGTTCTGGAGAGGAGTACCAGTAAGTAATAGCTTACACTCTGTGTGTAGCTTCCTCACGACTTGTGAAAGCTGACTGTCCTCATTCTTAATCTTGTGTGCCTCATCGATGACAATGTAATGCCACTTGATCTTCTTCAAGCTGTTGAGACATATGCGCACACCTTAGAAACTTGTAACAATGATGTCGAACTTACCTTTCTCCACTACTGAACTCAAAATCTATTACCTTTAGTCTCGAGTGGCGATTAGCTTCACCACTCTTGCACAGGGCATCCATTTTTAGAACTAGTTCATCCAGTTGCCCAGTGTAATCTTTGGGGCGATGATTATATGTGGTCCATTTATCTTCTTGAACTCCTTAATAAAGGCAAGGATGGATATCGTCTGTATGGTCTTGCCAAGACCCATGTCGTCAGCCAGGATGCCACTGATGCCGCTCTAATAAAGACTGATCATCCAGTTGAGTCCTACGAGCTGATAATATTTGAGGAGTCCGCCCTTGAGGATGGATGGCTGCTCAGTCAACCTTGTAAAGATATTCTCTTCCTGCTATTCTTCCTCCATCATTATTTAGATTTCCTCGTCCTATTCGTCAAAGTGCCCTCTTTTCTTTGGTTCAACTTGGTTGTGCTTGCGCAAGATCTCATGCTTCGACAGTAGAAAATTTGTGTAATATTCAGCCTGCTTGACAAGGCACTAGACTGCTTATTAGGGTGTTGCATTGGGTGATGGTTTCAAGGCCTTCAACTGTTGAAGAACCGTCTTCTTCAGATTGCCTTTTTACTCAGGCGCTTCATTTGGTTTCTTTCTAATTTGTTCCCTCTATTATTACATTTAAATGATAATCAATATGGATGTTGAAATCGATATAAACCCATCAATTGACACAAACATTATTCCCCATATCCCCTATTCATAAACCATGATTCAATTTATTAATCTATTTATATTGATTAAA
>JACCDV011064218.1_pt1 | contig 12263 bp, 18 predicted proteins | sample 7446131 | NCBI WGS metagenome assembly JACCDV01 (sample SAMN15323448, study PRJNA562643) | freshwater metagenome | isolation source: river surface water | place: USA:Blue River Watershed | collected 2017-08-17
ATAACCAAAACCAATCGCCATACCGATAGCGCCCGCAAACCAGATACTCGCTGCGGTAGTAAGATTCTTAACATTCGCACCATCTTTTAAGATTAGCCCAGCTCCCAAAAAGCCGATACCGGACACGATCTGCGCCGCAATACGAGACTTAGAAGCCGGATCCACTGTCATCGACATAAAAGTAAAAAGCATCGCCCCACAAATAACGAAAGTATGGGTACTGATACCAGCATCCTTATTGCGGAGCTCACGCTCACCACCAATAAGCACTCCTAAAATTACCGCAATAACCAAATCCACAACAAAAGTAATGGTCAAAGGATCAATCACAATCCGCTCGGCTAACATTTCTAACATAGCTATTTTTTTACCATATATAGTTATTCACGCAAGAAAAAAACCACGTCCTGTATATACACAGTCGTGGTTTGTTTGGTCAGGTCGATTATTGTCGACCTGACCATTCGGTGTCTGCCCAGCTTTGTCTAGCTTTGGCGGTTGAGTCCTGGAACCGCCTTCGCTTTTCCGCAATCTGGACAGAGTCCGGATTGTCTGCCGGTCGTTTTTTACGCCGCACCATGATCGGCGTTTCCGCCGATTTGAAGAAACTCTTCAGACGATCAAACAGACCCATAATATAAACTCCTCTTTGTTGAACTTTGCCTAATATAGCACATAATATTAGGATTGTCAATAATTATCCCCACCTACTAAAAAACACACCTGGTGGTGTGTTTTTTAGTAGGTGGTTTTAAAACTCATCAAGAGCCTCATCAATCAAGTCCAAAGCATCATCGATCAGATCTTCTGCCTCATCCTCATCACCATCGTCAAGTGCATCTTCAGCATCATCAAGAGCGTCCTCAGCTTCATCAAGCAAATCTTCAGCATCACCGACATCAATATCATCATCTAGGGCATTGTCGACGTAGTCCCGAGCATCCTCGAGGTCATCCCTGGCGCCTTCAAGATCATCTGCCACATCACCGCCGCCAGCCTTTTCTCCAATTGCATCTTCTGCGTCATTGGCAAGGTCTTCAGCCTCTTGTGCCAGATCAAGGGCATCTTCGTAGTCTCCGTCATCATAAGCAGTCTTCGCTTCGTCGAGCACATCTCTTGCTTCGTCAAGCAAATCTTCAGACTCACTTGTCGCTTCTCCTTCATCATCAGCAAGATCGATCGCATCATCAACTTCATCAATCAAGTCATCAACTTCATCAATCAAGTCATCTGCTTCGGTTTTTTCGGTACCAGCCCCAATTGCATCCAAAGCATCCTCAATACCATCTTCGGTATCACTAAAGTAATCTTCTGCATCTTCATACTCTCCCTCCCCTAGTGCGATGACGCCGTCCAAAAAGGCATCTTCAGCCTCATTCAGACTATCGAGCGCGTCTTCATACTCATCGACATCATCATTGTCAGCCACCTCCTCTCGAGCGTCTTTTAATGACTCGGCCACATCCTGCATGGTGGCGATTGCTGATTTTGCCGAGCCTGAGAGTGCTCCGCCGGCATTGGTAGATCCTCCAGTTTTTACCGAAGCCAACTCGGCCTTAAGGGCAACAATCTGGGCTAACAGACTGGCACTCGATGGTGTAGCGGTAGTTGAACCGCTAGTGGAAGGAGTTGATCCGGTAGTACTCCCACCTCCAGTAAGCGTAGACTGATAGGTAGCGCGTGACTTTGCACCAAAGTAACCACTCGCTGGACTGAGTCCTTTATCCTTTTGCCACCGAGCTACCGCCGCTTGAGTCAAAGACTTGAACTCTGTTGTTTCATTACCCTTGGCACCACCGCCTGAAGTCGTAATAACGTACCCGTTAGTATTTAAGAATTGCTGTAGACAGCGAACATCTTCTCCAACAGACCCAAGGGTTAAGTCTCTTGTAAATGAACAACTCGTTTCAGCTGCCACCACTCCTGGTAAAGTCATCGATGACACCAAAAGTCCAAGCACTAGCGCGCGCGAACTTTTCATAAATAAATCTTTTTTCATATACAAGTAGTATACCCCATACCACCAGATAATTAGGGTGTGTACAAAAAGAAAAATCTCGCGACACGTAGTCGCGAGATCAAAAACATCTATACCCTCTTCATGCTTTGCCGATACTCCACCGCTGCTTTACACACCGCCGTAAGCGACTGCCCTTCACTCGCTGCCTGGTTGAGCAAATCACCAAAGGCGGCGTGTGAAAACCAAAGCTCGGACTGATTGATGGCATGTGGCAAATGGGCAACGTGTACCCCTTTGTCCATCACCAAAATCGATGTATCTTGCATATCAAACGAAAAAGGTGAAAGTCCATAGATAAATGCTTCTTCTGGCGGCAAAATGTACCGCAAATGCAACACAAACTCACGGTTGCCATTACGTACTCGCGCACTAGTGTGCGTGCATGGTCCGGTATTTTGCTGACGGAGCTCAGAGAGTCCAAACCCAAACTGTCCACCAAGCTGCTCCTCTAGATACTGGTTGAAGGCATTCCCCAAGACCAGTCCATCTTGAAGTAAACGATTCGAGTACAAGGCCGTATTGTGGTTGAAACCCATCAGCACGACTCGCACCTGATGCAACTCTTCACAAACACCATGCATCAGTGCCGCTGTGGGCGGCAGATAAAGCGGTGCTTCTTCGAGCGACAGAATCGTGTGGTTGAAGTGAAATTGCAGCTCCTTGCCAGAAAAACGAATAAGTTTTTCCAAGATGTCACGACGCTTCGTCTGCACCTCAGAGAGACTCTGCAGCGACACCGACAACACATCAACCGACTCAAGAAACGGCACCTCAGCCAGTGTCAGGAGCGGATTGGTAAACGCCAAACGCACCTGGTCGCCGCGCGATTTTGCAAACGCAATCAGACGCTCAGTGATACGAAACGTATCACTCGAAAGCTGAGCATTATCGACACCCGCCTGACTCCCAAAACGACAATGTTCACAGCCACCAGAACATGTACTGGCACCAACATCGATATTGATTCTAGACACGATTGGTCTCCTTTAAATATGTTACGAGAACAAGACTGCGCCTACGCTACGACCATTATGCCAGTCTGTCAATAGATACGAACCTACTCGTCACCTTCTGAAAAATCACCGTGCCGAGAAAATTCCTCTACGGCCTCGGCAACAATTTCTGATTCAGTTTTATCAATAAGCGATTTTTGTAGTTTAACCAAAACTGTATAAATCTCTTGTGCTGAATAACCCTTCTTAAACAGCTTTTCTGCCTCAGTCAAAACCCGATTATCAAGAGGAGTACTTCCGCGCAACGCAGTATCAAACATCTTTGTAAATGGATGTGCCATAAGCGCCTATCGTAGCAAACCACTTGTACTGATTACTATTGACTTTTTATTAAAATATGCTATTATACTAGCGGTAAGTTCCCAACAACACTTGAAACTGAGGAGTTTCTATGACCTTCGCTTCCGACATCATGCAAACCCAAGCCGCACCTGAAGCGGCCACCAAAGAAACGGTCGACTTTGCCGATTCGTTCCTCAATGCCTTTGAGGGCGCTGGCAACAAAGAGGTGCCTGAAACGGAAATTCTCATCAACTACGCCTGCGCGTAATCCGTATTCGATGAACCCCAAAACCGCCCTTACTCGGCGGTTTTTTATTTTCTAGTTCCGTCTCGCTTAAAAAACGTCCAAATGTAGTAGTCTTCCACCTTCTCTCTTGCCCAGGGAGTTTTTCTTAAAAAATTTAAACTTGAGTTTATACTTGGCTTTTCAATAAAACACTTAATTTTAATTTTTGCTCCAAGACTCTCCCACCCATAATAAGCCACCAATTCTTCCAGGATCATTTTTAACGTCACACCATGAAGTGGGTTATTTTTTTGTGGAGTTGTCATACTGTTTTATTTCCCTGTTTTATCACGATGCGGACATCCTGGCCAGCAACACGGTCGTCGCTTCCCTTTTACCAAATCTTCACCCATCCGTCGCAGATGCCCTGCTCTTGTCTCAGCTTTTTTAACCGAAGTGGTCCAGCATATCCACTCATTACGTGCGAGCGGCGTAAGCCCATTCCACAGCAAAAGGAGCTGTGACGAAGCCAAAAGCTCTTTTTTCATATCAGCTGGCACTCTATGTACCACACCTGTGGCTAGTTGAGTCATTTTATTAAATCTTCTATTTCTAAAATATACTTTCTAACCTCTTTGGTTATTGTTTTAATGGTAATTTTTCTGCTCAAACAGTAGTCCGTATTAAACCAGTCCCGAATCTTCTTATTTCCTCTACTTGAATTACAACTCCAGCAGCACATAACCACTGTTTTTGAGTTGTTCCAAGGAGGAGTATAGTTTAGATGCTCAATTGTGTACCAATCAACTCTTGGATTTTCTTTTGAGTGTTCAAGCAACTTTTTACCACAGTAAACGCAATCTTTATCTCTATACTTGATTAGTTGTAGCTCATTTTTGGGTAATCCATAACTATTCTTCATATAGTAATTTTATCATAAATTAATTTTCACTTATCATTTAAAAGAAGGTATACTATCCCTCACTAACTAATATTGATATGCATCAAGGAAACTGGAAATGTAGCAAATGTGGTGGAGCAATTACCGAATTACCATTTATTCCAAGAAGTGAAAGCGGACTCACTTGTCGCACTTGCTACGCCAAGAGCAAAAGTCCAAATGGCGGCACTAGTAGTGGCGGATTTCAAGGTGCACCAGCAGACACCTCTGCACTCGGTGACTCAGCTTATGACGACCGTGACGTGCCGGACTTTGCCGACTTTGATACTCCAGCCTCAAGCGGACCAATGGACGACGACGGCTTTTCTGCGCTCGGCGCCACCGAAGCCAAGCCACGCACCGAAGGCAACTGGACTTGTGCCACCTGCGGCGGAGCCATCACCTCACTCCCTTTCACTCCGAGAGATACAAGCAACCTAAAGTGCCTCGACTGCTTCAAACGCAGTAAATCGTAAACCTTTACAACCAAAAAGCGCCACCGGCGCTTTTTGGTTGCCATCAGGCAAAGCATCGTAGTTTTTCTAAAAATCCCCCAAGTACAACTACTCGAGCTCCGGAGCAATTTCCCAGATTTGGTTTAGCATATAACTCTTGCATAGGAAAGGCCTATGTAAGAACCACCCTGAAGCTTTGCCCGGGGTAATTTTTTAATAAAGCAACTTCAGAATCTTCTTAGTTAAAGGATTTAGTTTTTCGGCAAAATAACCTGAGATCAATCGCTTATTAATTCTTGTGGCGGTCGGATAGGCATAGGTCTTATTAAAGAGCGCATTTACCGTAAGTCCTGTCGACTGAGCAAGGACTAACTCAGCAATTAGCTCGCCAGCGTTTGGCGCCACCATCGTTCCACCGAACACCTCACCTTTATCACCCACCCACATCTTGGTGAGTCCATACTCATAGCCATCGGTAATCGCTCTATCGTCCTCAGAGAAATCAGTCTTAAGCTCCCGGTAATTTATTCCCCGCTTCTTAAGTTCAGCTGGAGACAAACCGTACGTCGCCACCTCTGGCGTGGTAAAGGTAGTCCAAGATATTTTATCCGCCACAAACTTCTTCTTAAATGGCGAGAAGAAATTACGTAAAATTATAGCTGCATGCATCTCAGCCGCATGAGTAAACTGGTAATTACCAGCAACATCCCCACAGACCAACACACTCTTGTTGGTAGTACGCAAGTACGGATCAACCAAAAGCCGCCCCTTCTCATCTACCTTGATACCAGCTTTTTCTAAATCCAAACCTTCGGTGTTTAACACCCGACCAATCCCCACAAACACCGCATCAAAAACCACCAACTCCTCTAGCTCAGCAGCACTAACGATAGCTGTATTAGTATCAGTAAACTCCTTCAGTCCAAAACCAAGCTTGAAGGTAATTCCTTCTTTTTCCATTTGAGTTTGTATCACCCTAGCCACCTCAGCATCTTCTTTTCCGAGTATCTGAGTGCCTGGATCCACCACCGTCACCTTCGAGCCGAGATATGAGAGAGCTTGCGCTAGCTCGATACCAATTGGCCCTGCCCCTATCACCAAGAGTCGCTTTGGAAGCGTTTCCATAGTGAAGATATTTTCATTATTCAAAACCCAGGCCACCTTCTCGATGCCCTGCCCTAAGAGCGTGCGTGGCCTTGAGCCAGTAGCAAGGACAATCCTCTTTCCTTGATATACTGCCTCGCCCACTTTCACCTTATCTCTCCCCACAAATGAAGCAGTTCCTAGCGCCACAGTCATCCCTTTCTCTCTAAACCAATTGGCATTTTCGTGCTCACGGATATTATCCTGCTTCTCTTTTATATACGCTCGTACGGAAGGCCAGGACACCTCACCAGATACATCGAGTCCAAAAGTCTTTGTCCCCTTAGCCTCTTTCACCATTCTCGAGACATGAATGAGTGCCTTTGATGGTACACAGCCAAAATTCAAGCAATCACCCCCAATATGCTCATCACTCTTATCAATTAAGAGGACTGAGAAGCCGACCCGATTCATAAATGAAGCGATATTGAGCCCGCCAGAACCTGCCCCAATTACAATGACATCAAAAGAGTTTTTGGTATTCATGATGATTATTTAGATCTTTTAATTATTAAGTGTCCAAGCAAACTAAGTAGAACAATAAAAAACACTGCCACAATTATCTTAACTACACTCAAACTCGCGAGAGAATCCCCAAAGAACACAAACACAAAGGTGCCCGGAATAATTCCAAGTAGCGTACCGAGCACATAATCACCAAAGCGTACACTCGTAAGACCTAAAGCAAAATTTAGCCCATTAAAGGGAAAGAGTGGCACTAAGCGCAAAAACAACACAGTGGCCAAACCGTGTTGTTTTAGCTTTTCATCATACTCACGTAAGCGCTTTGCAATATCACCTCCACCCCTCTTAACTAGTCCGCCACCAATAAAGCGCATGACTAAGAATGACGCCACAGCTCCGATAGTCGCCCCCACTATCGTATAGATAGTGCCAAAGAGTGGACCAAAAAGTGCGCCTGAAGCGAGTGTCAGTGGCGTTCCAGGTATAAACAAGAGCGAGGCTATAATATACAAGAGTACATAGAATAGAGGTGCTAAGGCACCATATCCTTCAATAGTTGCTCTGGCACTTTCAATATCAAGAAAATTAACTAACCCACTCTCTCTAACAAGTACAATGAGAGAAATTAAGATAGTAACACCAATAACTACTTTGTAATACGTACTTTTCATAGTTAGACTAGTGAAAGTAGATAGCCATACCCATCCTTTTCCATATCTGCTTTAGAGATAAAGCGCAGCGCTGCTCCATTCATGCAGTAGCGCATCCCTCCTCTATCAGCTGGTCCGTCAGGAAAGACATGACCGAGGTGCGAGTCAGCGTACCGTGAGCGCACCTCGGTGCGAGTACTAAACAGCCTAGTATCTACACGAAGCGTCACCACCTCATCACTGATTGGCTTCACAAAAGACGGCCAGCCGGTACCAGAGTCGTACTTATCACGAGAGAGGAATAATGGCTCCCCTGAAACAATATCGACATAAATCCCCTCTTCGTAGTTTTTGTCATACGCACTAGTCCCGGCTCTTTCAGTCCCCTCTTCTTGAGTCACTTGGTATGAAAGTGATGAAAGACTAGTTCTCAGCTCGGCCTCACTCGGCTTCACAAAATCATTCCACGAATCAACGGTAAATTGTGCTTTTTTATCAGTCATGACTTTTGGTTTATTCAGACTATTAGAAATAGTAAAGGTGTTTACTTCACTCCCCCAAATACTCTCAATGTACTTAGTCCGCCCTGAACCAGCTCGATAATAGTTGTACCGAATAGGGTTTTTCTTTGCATAGTCCTGATGATACTCCTCAGCTGGCCAAAATGGCACCGCTTCAAGCACCACAAGCGGTAATGGCTCCTTAAAGACCTTAAGCGTATCCACTACTTTGATTATCGCTTCTGCCACTACCCTCTCATCAGCTGTCTTGTAGTAGATAGCCGGTGCATAATAGATTCCCCGATCATAAAACGATCCCTCCGCATCGGTCGGGTCACCATGTTTAATGATATGCTCAACCAAGTTACCGTAGGACACTACTTGCGGATCATAGGTCACCTCAACCACCTCCCGGTGCCCACTATCATGATAATTCTCATAGGTTGGATTTTCGCCGGTCCCACCCGCGTAGCCAGAGACCACACTCATGACTCCCGGTACTTTTTCTAAGTCATGCTCAACACACCAAAAACAACCATTGGCAAAGAGTGCAGTAGCAAGAGCCTCATTCGTGTTTGGTATAGGAGTTTCCATAATTACTTTTTCTAAATTTTCTATCACCCCAGACTCATTCTTCTCATCTTTCTTTTCTACCTTTTCAAGCAACTGGTACTCAAGCTTCGTCACATCAAAGTAGCCACTATCTAGTATCTTAGTCTCTATCTTCTTATCTAGCCCCAATACAATCAGTAATCCAATGATAACAAACAATACACCGATCACCTTTTTGAAATACCCCCGACTATCAGCCAGGCCACCGAGTCTCTTGGTGAGCCTTTCGCCTAAGAGGGCGATGAGGAGCAAGACAAGCGCCAGCCCAAGCACATACGCTAGCAGGTAGAGCGTACCAAGAAAGAAGCTGGTTGGCAGTACGGTCGCCAGGATAACGAAGTAGGTTGGCGAACAGGTCGAGAAGACCGGACCAAGCGCCGCCCCAATGAGCACATCACCCAACAAACTCTTCTTCTGGTAACCCTGCCCTAAGGCCTTATTAGAATTAAGTGACAACTTAGAGACTAAGGGCACCTTCTCCCACAGAGATGGAAAAAGTAGCGTAAGTCCAAAGACAACGAGTATCCCACCCGAGAGATAAGACCAAACATAAGACGGGATAGTAATAAAAGCCGTCGATACCTTAAGCAGAAAGGTGAAGACAATGATAGAGATAGCAAGCGATAGTATAACCACATAAGGAGTATACCGACTCCGCCCATTCGCTGAAGATCCTACCACTACAGGCAGTAGTGGTAGGATGCACGGTGCCAGCACAGTGAGTACTCCAGCAATAAATGAAACTAATAGTAACGTCATTGTCTTATTGTACCTTGGCCTCAAGAGCAGCTAGGGTGCCTCCACCACTCCACTTAGAAATGAGATTACCGTCCATATCTACCTGGACCAAGGTATGCTGTGAAGTTACGCCATACTTCTGCTTTAGAGCCGTCTCAGTATCATAGTTTACTTCAAGAATGGTGAGGCCATCTTTAATACTACCGAGATTAGCTTTAATATCAGCATCAAGCGTACGGCAACTTGGGCACCACGAAGCCTTGAAGAACAAAACCACATCTCCCTTCTCTGCCATTACCAACTTCGAGGCGCTATAGACCTCGTAACTTCCCTTATTCATCATCACTGAATCACCTTCGATGGCCTCATCCTTCATCATTTCATCCTTCTTCATCATAGCCTCATCCTCTCCACTCATCATTTTCTTTTCATCTTTCATCGTCGCCTCCTTGTCCATCACTGCCTTATCATCCATCGCTTTCTTTTCCATTTCCACCTTCTCCATCTCAGCCTTTTCCATTAACATCTTCTCTTCTTCCATCATCTGCTTCTTAGCCATCTCTGCCTCTTTACTTGAAGATACTATTGAATAACCACCCCCAAGTACCACCACCCCCACCAACCCCGCAATAATGAATTTGTTCATAAAATGTTTGTTAACCTTTATAAACACAAGTATAGTCGACTTTACATTAATGTAAAGTCGACTATACACACCCATTTGGGGTTATTTATTCTAAATAGAGTCGGCTGAGCTGCTTCGCGACTACCATGACCGCTAGCGTGATAGGAATCCATGGATCAATCGCGTGTGCAAAGCCCTGAATAAGTAGCGCTGCAAGCAGTACAGAAATACCGGCAATATAGGCAATCCGTCCAGACTGATGACGCAAAAGCGCTTCTCTTTCATCATGCACCTTCTCAAACATAATCAAGCCCACCCAGATACAAAGGAGTACGGTCACAATTAAGAGCGCAACCATCTCCCCCATCATTGGCATCCAAAACGGAATAAGATCTGCTAAAGCCAGAGCAAAGAAGCTGATCAAGAGTGCCACACTACTATGTACAATGATGTGATTATTTTTCATATTCCAAAAAAAATATATGTTCTACCTTAGTATTAAAAACCTCAGCAAAGCGCAGCGCCAAAGACACCGAAGGTGTATAGTTCCCCTTTTCGATTGAAATGATTGTCTGTCTGGTCACGCCAACAGCCTGTGCCAGCCCCTCTTGGGTCAGCCCACCCTTGGTGCGGTATTCATTTATTTTGTTGCGCACGATAACTTCCATACAGAAACTGTATCAGAGTGGATTAGGGTTGTATAGGTTACGGAGTTTATGTAATAGACTTAGTTATGATTAAGTAAACGTCTCAATATTTATATAATTATGGGGCACTCTAACTTCGAATACGTTCTTTATCTACAATCTTTTCAAACACACCAGACTGAGCTCAAGAGCATTTTATAGAATTTTCGTTACTACAGAGAAATTGGATCAGTCAGCATTTTAATTACCCATATTAAACATCACTTAAATTCAAACCAATTTCTTTCACAGCCTCCTTAAAATCTGAACCCACCTCTACCCTCTTAATAGCAACGCCTATCTGAGCATACATTTTATTTACAAAGTCATCTCGCTCTCGCATTTTATCACTCTCATGCGACCTACCATCTAGCTCGATTGCTAGCTTTATTTTATTGTTTTGCATATCCCATATTAAAAAATCTACATGCTTAGACTTTATCTTATTCCACCATTTTTGGTACTCGGCTTTTATGGCTACTACTTCCACAAAGTCAGCTAATCTCACTTTAGGGAAAATAAGAAAACGACTACTGTCTAATTGTTCATTTAGTACTATCAAGAACTCGTGTTCAGATCGTGAAAATAAAAAAGGTTTTGCTTTATAAGGCATAATTTCTTCATCAGTCCCACCAGAGCGTAGATACCCTAAAGCAAAGAAAATAAAAACTATAGTACCGGCAACGATTGTTATTAAAATCAAAGGCAAAATGAGTACTTGTATATCCATAACATCAGTATACAACACCAATAAAAAATATAGTTCCTGCGTGGCGAAATTTTATATTATAGTACTACTATGATAATAAGAGTTTTAGACTTCACTACTACCGAGCCAGAAAAAGAGGCCTTGCTTCGCTTGTTTCAAAATGTCTCTACCGAAAGCGACTATATGGCCAAGGGTGAGGTAGAAGATATTGATACCTTAAATAAAATTCTTCAAAACAAAAACCTGATCAACTTCTTTGGTTACGAGAACGATAAGTCTATCGCCTACTGCCAAGTTATATATAAAGTAAATTCTACCAACTTTAATTCCGGGGCAAAAATTAATGCCATTGGTGTACTTCCAGACTATAGAGGAAAAGGCTATGGAAAAGAATTGCTACAACAGGTAGTGAATGCGCTAAAAGAAAATTCTGGAATTAAGAATATTCACCTCGAGGTTGTTAAAGACAATCTTATAGCCATTAATCTCTACAAGGAACTTGGGTTTGAAAAGACTGGAGAACTAAAAAATCTCTTTACCAAAAACAACACCCTGATGGATATAGAGATCTACTCTTTATTGGTGAATTAAAACCACAAAATGCACCAGCGTGGGCGCTGGTGCATTTTGTATTTGCTGGCTCTATGGGACGATGTTAGAACTTTTTTAATAAGAGATTATGAATGTAATGCTTTACTAAGCAATGTCTTTTTGATACTGTAAATATGGTTGTTTCTTCAACCACACTTCAGCTGTTCTTTAACTTGATTAGGAGAAAACCATGAGTGAAGTTTTGAGCCGCATCTCGGTCAATCAGATGACCTCGCAAATCAAACAGATGCTCGCTGTCCTCGAAGGCGAGGACTTGCTGCCGGTGGTTCAGTTGGCGCACAAAAAGATGCTGAAAGCAGGTATCACACCCGTTCTGAGTGAGATCGAAGCCGTTACGGCGCTCAAGCAGTACTATGCCCTGCCGATTCTGGAAGCACCGTGCCAACAATTCGCCATTTCATCAGTGGTCGATGAGTACTGGCACTGGCATGTTCTCGACACCCGTGCCTGGCGTGACTTTTGCAACAAGATCTACGGCAAGATGATGCACCACGTGCCGCTTGACCCCGACAACACTGAAGAATTCAAGCGAGTTCGTGCTCTGTAGCAGGAAACTCGCCAGATGCTCGTTCTTCATTTTGGGGACC
>JACCDV010986563.1_pt1 | contig 12259 bp, 8 predicted proteins | sample 7446131 | NCBI WGS metagenome assembly JACCDV01 (sample SAMN15323448, study PRJNA562643) | freshwater metagenome | isolation source: river surface water | place: USA:Blue River Watershed | collected 2017-08-17
GTAGATTTGTTTGGTGTAGAAGAAAGTAGAGCCGATATAGAAATAGTAAATATTGCATACAAAATAATGCGGGGTTTCGGAGCTAAAGATGAAGACTTTATTATTCGAGTAAATGACCGCAGACTTATAAAAAAACTTTACGAAAAGTTCGGTCTAGACGAAGAAGCTTCTTACAAGGCTTCTAAAATCATCGATAAAAAAGATAAAATCTCTAGCGATGCTTTTGCTACAGCATTTGAAGAAATCTTGGGAGACAAAACGCAGGAATTCACTTCCCTACTAGAGTCACACGAAAAACTATTAGACTTTCTTGGTGAAAGTGAACTGACTCAGGAAATGGTAAAAAATATTGAGGAACTTCTAGCTCTAGGTGTTAAAAACGTTGCTTTTGACCCAACACTTATGCGAGGTTTCGACTACTACACGGGTTTTGTGTTTGAAGTATTTGATACTGACCCAGAAAACAGTCGTTCAGTTTTTGGTGGTGGTCGCTACGACGAGCTTATGGATATTTTTGGTAGCAAGAAAATCCCAACTGTCGGTTTCGGAGCTGGAGATGTTACTGCGCGTGACTTTCTAGAGAAACACAATCTTCTACCCATCTACAGACCACAAACAAAAGTCTACGTTTGCACTGTTGGAACAGAGTTCAAAAACAATGCTCTAGACCTAGCACAGAAAATGCGCGATATGGGTATCAACACTGCTGTTGACCTTACGGACAAAAAACTTGGTGACCAGATAAAAGTTGCAAACAGACAAAAGATTCCTTTTGTTATCTGCATTGGTGAAGACGAAGTTAAAACTGGCGTGTATACTTTGAAAAATATGGGGGCTCGAGAAGAAAAGAAAGTAAAACTGGAAGAAATTACCGCAAATCTATGAGAAAGTTAGTATTTGATATCGAGACAAAAAACATATTTCAAGATGTTGGAAGTAATAACCCTGCTGACCTAGACATATCTCTTGTGGGACTTTATGACTACGAAACAGGAAAATATGAAAGTTTTGTCGAAGAGGAATTCGATAGAATGTGGCCGTACTTCAAAAAAGCAGAACTACTGGTAACTTTTAATGGCGATCATTTTGATATTCCTCTTCTTAACAAGTACTACAGAAAAGCAGGACATGGGGACCTGACTGAAATCAAACATTTAGATATTTTCAAAGAAATTAAACAAACTTCAGGTAGATGGCTGAAACTCGACAAAATCGCAAGTGGAACTTTTGGAATAAATAAAAGTGGTGACGGTCTAGAAGCCGTAAAATGGTGGAGATCTGGTGAGATAGAAAAAATTCGAAAGTATTGTCTGGATGACGTAAAAATAACTAAAGATGTTTTTGAATTTGCAATAAAAAATAAAAAACTAATGTTCAAAGAAGGACCTTTCACGAAAGAGATAAAACTGGATACGAAACATTGGGAACCAACACCCGAAATCAAAACTCAAAGTTTGTTTTAAAAAATTTTTTATATAAAAAGAAAGAGGGGCCCGCGCATGGCGCAAGCCCCCCAGTGTTGCCGCACCCACATGTTGGTGGTTACGGCGGAGATCTACCCTTCTTCATCGGCGATGGACGGTCGGCCATGTGGCCTCCAGATGCCCGCGGGATGCGGGCGGAGAACGGCGTGCTACAGCCGGCGGTAGGTCACATCGAGTGTGACACTAGCGCTGGCCGCGCCGGCGCCGCGCGATCAGGCGGACAGGTCGGGACGGCCGGTGGCGACGTTGGCGAAAACGGGAATCAGAAGGTTGGCGCTGTTCTGGTCGGAGCGGAAGCGGTGCATCTTGTGACCTCGCAGATGATGGGTTCTTGGTTGTGGTGAACGACCCGGCGACACATTTGGTCGCCTAAGGTTCCTAAATATCCTAGCATACTATTGTATTTACGTCAAGTACTTTTTGTGGTCATACGACCACTGCTCGGCTACGCACGGTTGTGTCAAATCAATTTTATCCTTTTGTGTATTAAAAAATGGCTAAAAATAATGCTTTTATGTAATCGTATTAAAATTGAATTAAAATTTTTGGGTAAAAAAAAAGGGGGCCACCGGCGCCCCCTGGATATTGCAGTCGCAGAGCACCTGGTAGCCAGGGCTACTCTACAACAGTTATTGTATTTACTCTATAAAGTATCCTCCTTCCCGACCTATTCGTTCCTCGAACAGGTATTAACTATATGGTACAACATTCCCATAAAATTGCATATATATTTATTCCCTAGTAGAATGTTTTCATATGAATATGGAAAAATTATCTGTGCCATTGGCAATAGTTATAGCTGGAGGTTTAATAGCGGGAGCGTTTTATTACTCAAATTTACAAAATGCTAAAGAGATAGCAAAAGCAAAAACAATTCCACAAATGGTTTCTGGTGGTGAGGAAATGCGACCTGTTACAGAAGCCGACCACATTCTCGGTAATCCGAATGCAGAACTTATTTTCGTTGAATACTCAGATACTGAATGCCCTTTCTGTAAACAATTCCATGCAACTCTAAGACAAATGATGGATGAGTATGGCAAAGATGGAAAAGTAGCTTGGGTATATAGACATTTCCCTATCGATTCTCTTCACTCTAAAGCCCGCAAAGAAGCAGAAGCTTCAGAGTGTGCCAACGAGCTTGGGGGACCAGCAAAATTCTGGGAATACCTAAACACTATTTATGTTAGAACAAACTCAAACAACTCATTGCCAGAGTCAGAACTTCCAAAAATTGCTAAAGATATCGGACTAGATGTAACTGCATTCAATACTTGTCTTTCAAGTGGAAGACATGCCGCTAAAGTTCAGGCCGACTACGATGATGCAGTAAAGGCAGGTGGTCGAGGAACTCCAAACTCAATTATTATTTCTAAAGATGGAACAAAGACAGTAGTACAGGGTGCTCAACCTTACGGAAATATTAAAAACATTATAGACGCACTACTCTATAACAAGTAAATAAAAAAACCGCCCAATAGCTGGGCGGTTTTTTTATTACACATTACTCCAGTCCACAATACTTACAGTCCTTATCACCGCAGTCATTTTGCAGGAACTCTCCAGACCAAACAGACTGCACTAGTTTCTCTACTTCACTTCTCACCCGCTCTACATCACTTTCTAAGATCGGCAGAACAACTGTGGGACATTTACCCGACGCGTTTGGTTTTACAAAAATAAGTGCCGGCTCTATTTCCCTGTCTTTGTAGTTGTGACTGTCAGTTAAAAGAAGTTTGTAAAACACTAGCTGTCTAAAATAGTTTCCGTCTGAACTTTTTGTCTCACCTTTTATACTTGCGACACTTTTTACCTCTGTAGTTTTATAGTCGAAAATCCTTGCCTGCTGTTCGTCTACCAGTATTGCATCTAGCTGACCGTGTAGGTTAAAAGCGACATCTTCTTTTTGAAACTTTACTACAAACTCTTTTTCCTCCCATTTCTCCACAAAAACTTGTCCCCTGAAAGCAAAATATCCCTCTAGTTCCCTCGCAATATCAACCGCATAGGATTTGATTTCCTCTCTAACAATATCTTTTTCAAACTTTGGTAGAAGAGAAGTTTTGAAATATTCTTCTGTCACTTCTAATATAGTTTTTTCTATGTTCTTTGCAGATCTATCTTCCTCCCTCCAGACTAGTGAAAGGGCTTTATGCATGGCAATACCTTTCTCAGACGATACACTAGGAGCTTCTGGAATCTTCAGAATACTTTTATAGAAAAACTGTCTCGGGCAATCCATAAAATGGTTAAGTGCAGTTACCGAAAGACCCTTCTCAACTATCACTCTTTTAGTGTATTCCTGCGCTTCCTTTCTACGTTTGTCATCATAGTAACCCAGTGGTAGTTCTAAAGGTCTTTCCTTTACTCTCTCTAGACTCTTTTGTTTTACTTGCTTTGAATCTAGTTCTTCTATAAAACGAAGTGGTGTCAGCTCCCGTCCACCAGAGTTTTCTTCTGGCACAACAAGCTCTACATGTTTTTTTGCTCTAGTCATTGCTACATAGAAAAGTCTACGCGAATCTTTGATCTCATCTCCATCGTCTTTCTGAAAAGAAAAAACAAAAGACACTCCAAAGTTATGGCTCATCCACGACTCTTCTGTAACATTTGGCATTAGAACATAGTCGTACTCTAGACCTTTTGATGAATGGGCAGTTATTATCTGCACTTTTGAATTTACACTTCCACTACCAATTTTTATTGACTTACTTTCTGCAGTTTTTCGATAGTTCAGCATTTCTGTTACGAGCTTTTTAGCATCGTCTATACCGTTTCTCTCTGCTATATCTTTTGCTAGGTCGATTAGACTTCTCCAGACCTCAGCAGAAACAGGGTCCTGTTTTACAACCTCAGAAAATCCCGAAATATCTGCAACAAGTATTAAAAAGTTTAGTACTCCTGCGGTGTTTATTTCTTTCAGAATAGTTTTTATTTGCGGAATTTCATTTTCTATTTCAATCTCTCTGCTCCTAACTTTGTTTATAAAATTCAAAGACTTCTGGAAATCCATATCCCATAGTCCCCTGACTACTGTACTAGATAGAGCCTCAATATTTGTCGGGTCGTTTATAAACTCTAGAATATCAAAAAACAAAGTTCCTACTCCAGACTCGAAAATATTTACCCCTCTTTCTGCAGACGCGTTTATCCCGTTTCTTTCACACACTGACAAAATATGCTCAACCTCTCTATTTTTTCGGAGAATTATCGCTATGCTCACCTCAGGATCTTCTTTTTCAATCTCTTTTATTCTTTTTACGATATAGTCGTCCTGTGTGTGCGTGTCGGGACTAGTTACTACATCTACAGGTCTTTCTTTGCCAGAACCAACAAGTTTTACCCGAAGGTCTTTGTGCTCCCCTTCGTCATAGTTATTTTCAATCATTTTGAAAGTAGCATCTAGTATTGCCTGATGACTTCTGTAGTTACTTTCGAGTTTTATAACTTTCATATTTTTCCATTTACTTTGAAAAGTTAAAAAGTTTTTCACAGATGCCCCCTGGAAACGATATACCGCCTGCTTTTCATCCCCCACAATAAAAATATTTGGTGTGTCGAAAAAATCAACCAGTTTCATCACGATAGTATTTTGTGACTCGTTTGTATCCTGGTGTTCATCTATGTGAACATACTGAAACTTTTCTTGTAGCTCTGACAGTAGCTGAGCATCTTCATCGAGTGCTTTTAGAAGTTCGATAAGCAGATCATCATGGTCTAAAAGTTTCTCCGCCTTTTTCTGCGTTTCATACGTTCTATAAACCTCTGCAAATAAAACCGTTCTTTCGCACTTTTCTATTTTCCCAACTGCCTCTGCTTTTATTTTTCCTTTTGTTGGACCACGTGAAGATATACTAGCTGGATCGTTTTTGATTCTTTCTATCTCTAGCTTTGCAAACTCCGAAACCTTATCGGAATCCTGATTTTCTTTTTTACTATCACTTATTGCTTTTAGTATCTTGCCGACATAGTAGTCTGGTTCTCCAAAGGGTCGTAGTTTAGCAAACTTTTCTGTTTGCAAAATTTTACGGATCATACTTTCAGCTTCAATATCTGTAACTTGTTTTGTTCTAAACAAATGCGGGAAATGATCTGGAAATTCAGAAAACACAGATCCAGCAAAAGAGTGAAATGTGTGTATTCGAACTTCATCTGCACGACTACCGATTAACTCTCTCAGTTTTCGTTTCATAGACTTTACCCCAGCATCTGTAAATGTAAGCGCTAAAACACCTCCGGCTGTTGCCTGTGTTTGCAGTAGTATATTTGCTATATGTAGGGTCAAAATCGTCGTCTTGCCCGTTCCTGGGCCCGCCACAACCATAACAGGGTTCTCTATAGAATCCACAGCCTCTTTCTGAGCCTTGTTTAGGGCTTTGTACTTTTCATTAAAAATACTAGCTAGATTATTTGCTGACATAGACATAGAATACCACGAATTTTTAGTATCAAAAAAGCCGTGCAGGCGGGACACATTGTCCCGCCACACACGACACTTTACCTCGAAAGGATATAGGCCGAAATCCCTGCGAGCACAAACCCAGCTGCCTTGGTAGCTGAAAGCCCTCCACCCATTGTAGCCTGGTAAACGGCAGTTACGATGACCTGAACCAAGATGGCAGTCACGATAACGATGCTCACAGTGGCTTCATTTGAAACCGCAAGCCCGCTGTTGAAAGCAAGGACTCCGGTTGCTGCAGTAGCACCAGCCAGGAACAAGAACATCCATTTTGTCCCTGACAAGTCAGTTGATGAGAACTCACGCCCTCCATAGAGAAGCACGATCGAAAGTACTACGGCCTCTAGAAAGATCGTCGAGACCGCGTAGCTCTTGATACCGCTGTGCTTCATGAAAAGTGGCCACAGCCCAAAGAACAGGCCGGAAACAGCTGCACGCAAGTAAAGTCCGAGCATAGTCCTCCCCGTATCAATCTCTCATATAAATAAATTATGTCAAACAAAAAACTCGTGCAGGGGTCTTACACCGACCCCACCACGAGCACTACTTCTTGTGAATTATCCACTCATCAGCTTCGCGCTTCAGAGTTTTTGCTACGAGATCCTTGACTGCTGTTCTCTCCTTTTCTTGTTCTAAAGGGTTAACGTGGTCCAGTAGTCGGAAGCACCGGTGACAATGGAAGTAGTCGCCGAGGATCCCGATTCTTCGGCTTCTACAGTCACGGAACTTGCATCGCTTTCTCATCTCACCTCCTCTCCTGCCGTGATATTAACACAAAATACTTTTTATACGAAAAAAGCCCCAGTAGTAGAGTAAGCTCACTACGGGACCATGCCTCGTGCCGGCGGAACCCATTGTTGGGTCCCGCCTAGCGCGGGCCGTTGTCAGTCGAGACCCCAGTCAGCCCTTACGGCTCTGATACCTTCTGCGTTTCTGGCAGTGAATTGTCTCCAGACCGCTAAATAGAGCATGGGCGAATCGATGAGAAGGAACGTCCAGGGACCTGCGGCGTCCGCAAACGTGTAATGCGGAATTGCTAGAACGCCGAGCAGACTTGAAAACGTGAAGATCTTCCAAGCCTTAGCATCCTCGTTGAAAGGATTTTCCCATGCCGACATGTAAGTCGGCCAGGCCGCAACAAAGAGTGCGAGTGAACTCAGCACGATGCCGTAGTTCGACTCACCGAAGTATACCCATGTCGCGACAGCTGTACCAGCGATCGCGACACAAATCTTGTCCCTCTTTGTCCAACCAGACTCTCCGTACTTGATGGAGAGAATGAGAGTAGTGGTCGCGCCGAGTACGGCACCGACCAGAAGCCCACTGATCGTTCCCTGGTAAAGCATGCCCAGAAGAATGATCCAGTCACACGATGCCCAGATCAGCCAGGTGGCCTTTCGCGGGCTGGTCTCGCGACGCACGATCGCCCGCACATACGGGACGAATGCGTAAGTGAGAAGTAGTCCAGAAACCACCGACAGTACCGTGAGAATCGTGTTCAATCGTCTCCTCCTGGAGTAAGGACTAGATGTCCTTCCACATAAGATTATAGCACACAATTCTCCATTTTGTCAAATTAAAAACACCCTCGGTTGAGGGTGTTTTTAATTTTTAATAATAGTTTCTTAGTCTATTGATCTTGTCGTGTTGTCGGATTTTCTCATGTGCCTTTGCCTCAATCTGTCGAATTCTTTCTCGAGTAACTCCGAACTCTTTTCCAACTTCTTCAAGTGTGTGTGTCACACCATCAACAAGTCCGTGACGAAGTTCCAAGATCTTTCTCTCTTTTTCAGGAAGGTCGTTTAGGATTTCTCGAACTTGGTCAGAAACAATTCTTCGTGAAGACTCTTGGTCCGGAGAAAGTATTTTGTCATCCGCCAAGAAATCCCCAAGTTTACTTTTACTGTCATCCCCCTCATCACCTATCGGTGCTTCTAGTGAAAGTGTAGATTGGTCAATTTTTTCAATCGTGTAAACTTTATCTACAGACAAATTCATTTCAACTGCAATTTCTTCTGGTAGTGGATCTCGTCCCAAGTCTTGTGAAAGTCGTCTTACAACTTGCTTATACTTCGCGATAGTTTCCACCATGTGAACTGGCACACGAATAGTTCGAGACTGATCAGCTAGTGCACGAGTTATCGCCTGACGTATCCACCATGTAGCATATGTAGAAAACTTGTAACCCTTTGTCCAATCGAACTTATCTACAGCCTTGAAAAGTCCAAGGTTTCCTTCTTGAATAAGGTCAAGAAGAGTTAGGTCAGCAGAACGGTTTGCATATTTTTTCGCAATAGAAACCACAAGTCGAAGGTTAGCTCGTGCCAACAAAGTTTTTGCTTCTTCATCCCCTGCTTCAATTCTTTTAGCAAGCTCCTTTTCCATGCCTCCAGAAATAAGTTGGTACTGACCGATTTCCTTTAGATACATTTGTATAGAGTCATATGAAGATTCATTTCCTCTACCGTATGTATACTTTTTAACCAAAAGATCATCATTGTTTCCAGCATCAAGAAGTCCCCCTCCCTCTAGCACATCTATACCACTAACAGAAAACTTTTCGTAAAGTTCCTCCAAAAATAAAATATCATCTTCGATAGTTGGAAATTCTTTTAGGATTTCATCGTAAGTTATATATCCTCTCTCCTTTCCTTTATGTAGAAGTTTGGCCATACCATCACTCTGTTTCTCTGCTTTTTTAACAGGTTTAACAGTTTTTGGAACTGTTTTAGCCGCTCGCATCGCTAGAGAAGATTTGTTTTTCTTCTTTACACGGATTTTAGGTACAGAAATCTTTTTCTGCTTTTTAGACTTAACTGCAACTTTCTTCACCACTTTTTTCGCTACTTTTTTTGTAGACTTTTGTGGTTTAGATTTATTCTTTTTTAATTTTTTGTTTTTCATTGTTTATTTTCAAACGCATTCTTTATTGTTTTTATTGTATTGATTCTTTGTGTTATCCGCTGACACTCCTCGAGAAATTTAAGAACCTCCCCACTTTCTCTTTTTTGCTCTGCCTTTTGCAAGTTTTCCATTGCAAGAGAAAGTTCTCTTTTCAAATATTCTTCTTCAAGTGATACTAGGAGTTCATCGATATCTTTTTCTATATTATTCTTATTATTATAATAGCTTTCGGTTTCAAATAACAGTAGTTCTCTATCTTTTTCAAATATTTTTTCTAGCTCTGACAGTCTATCACCGATAATTTGTTTTACTCTTCCCTCAACATCTATTTTTTCTAAAACATTTTCTTTCTCTTTATTTTCTTTTTTCCAAATTATTATTCCTAAAATTTTTCTCTCTATCGTATCCACTCGCCTACCTGGTGGAGCTGAACTTCTTCCGGGACTAAAGTTACTCTCTGCTACTCCCACTTTTTTCAGATCCTCCCACAAGGCCTCTTCGTTTATAAAAGTTTTCTTCATAATAACTTTTATCCAGTGGGCCTGGTCTGTTTTCTCTTTCATCTGAGCGATGTAAGGCAAAACTTTCTTTCTGATTTCAATAGTTAGGTCTTTAGGATTAAGATTTTTAGAAAGTAGAGTATCAACATAGAAATCCACGATCGATTTAGAATTTCTGAAACACTCTTTTAGTATTTCTGGATCTTCTTTTGCTAAGTCTGCAGGATCTTTACCTTCTGGCATCTGAACTAGTTTCAAATCCATACCTAGCGACAAAGCAATTTTTGCTGCTCTGTCTGAGGCATTGAACCCCGCTGAGTCTGCATCGAAAGACATCATGATTCTTTCTGAAAGCCTTCGCAATTTTACCAAGTGGTTCTCAGTCAATGCTGTTCCTGAAGAAGCTACAGTGTTTGTCAGCCCGACTTGATGTAGCATTACCAGATCCATCTGACCTTCCACTAATATTGAGTAGTCTTTGAGTTTTATATCTTTCTTTGCCTTATCTAATCCAAAAAGAATTTCTGATTTGTTAAAAAGTTCTGTTTCTGGAGAATTAAGATATTTTGGAGACTTGTCATCTGCTACAAGAATTCTACCTGAGAAACCCACAACTCTTCCAGAAGAGTCAGCTATTGGAAACATTATTCTTCCCCTGAAAGTGTCGTAATGTGCAGAAAGTACTGACAATGCTCCATCTTTTTTCTTTATTAATCCAACCGCCAGCATATCTTTCTCACTAACACCCTTTTCTTTCAAGTAGTCAAAAAGTTGTCGCCAATCCTGTGGAGCAAAACCTATTCGGAAACTCTTAATGGTTTCTGGAAGAAGTCCTCTACCTTTTAGGTACTCCTGTGCTTCAGCATTTTCTGAAAGTTTCTTCTCGTAGAAAAATACTGCTTTTTCTAAAACACTAAACAGTCTTTCTCTTTCAGATTTTTCTGCAGTATTGTAGTTTTCCAACTCCACTCCCGCTCGCTCTGCCAACACTTTTAGTGACCCGACGAAATCTAGTCCCTCAAACTCTTGAACGAAAGTAAATATGTCTCCTTTTGCATGACAACCAAAACAATAATAGTTTCCTCTATCAGGAGACACGAAAAAGGAGGGCGTCTTTTCGTTATGAAAAGGACACCTACCTTTAAAGTTCGTTCCAGCTTTTTCGAGCTTAATGTAAGTCGAAATAAGTGTAACGATATCTATTTTTGATTTGATTTGATCTACTGAGGACATTTAGTTTTGAGTTTAAAACTGTATCATCAGAATTCTCAAACTTTCACAATCTGGATGAAATCCGATGTGAGAGTTCTAAAATGTGAGGAGCCTTACAGATAGTAAGGTGACGAATATTTTAGAACTTGGAGCGAGGAGTTCGCCAGATTTGGAAGTTTCTATTGATAACGTGTACTCTCATCAAAGACGACAGGGCGTTCAGCTCTCATCTTCGCAATCATATTAGCCTTATTACTTCCCTTGAATCCTGTTCCTGCTGGGATAAGTCTACCTAGGATAACGTTTTCCATTAGTCCTGCTAGTTTATCTGCATTTCCTCTTATTGCACTTGAGATAAGGATTCTAGTTGTGTGTTGGAATGAAGCAGCTGATAGGAATGAGTGTCGTGAAAGTGATACATCTGTAATACCCATCACAACTGGCTCCGCTGTAGCAACTTCCTTACCTTCCTCCTTCATCTTTGCATTTTCTTCTAGAAGTAAGTTGTTTTCAACAATATCTCCAGCCACAAAGTATGTATCACCTGCAGTCTTGATTCTCTTTCTTGAGAACATTTGTCTTACGATAGTTTCGATATGCTTTCTTGAAACGTTTTCTCCTTGTAGTTCGTAAGGCTTGTTGATTTCGTGAATGATATAGTCAACAGTTTTATCCTTTCCAGCGTATTTGAATAGTTCGTCGATATCTGCTGAACCATCAGTTATGATATCTCCTTTCTTTACCTCATCACCAACTCTCACCAAGATAGTTCTGTTTAGAGATGTTGAGTACTCTATAGTGTCTTTAGATTTCTTTCTATCTTCCAACAAAGGAGTGATAGTGATTATTTTCTCCTTATCAGTTATTTTAATATCTGTAATAGTTCCAGATACTGAACATACCACTGATGGATTCTTTGGTTTTCTCTTCTCAAATAGTTCTTCAACTCGAGGTAGACCAGAAACGATATCTCCTGAAACTGAAGCTGTTCCTCCGGCATGGAAAGTTCTCATAGTTAGCTGTGTTCCAGGCTCACCGATAGCTTGACCAGCAACTGTTCCAACAGCCTCACCAAGATCAACCACTTTGTTTTTACCAAGATCTGTTCCGTAACATTTTATACAGATACCGTTTGGAGTTTTACATGATAGTGGAGATCTAACCACAACTTTAGTAACTCCTGAACTCTCGATTTTCTGTGAGTCAGCCTTACTTAGTAGATAATCCTTCTTGAATAGAACTGTGCCATCTGCCAAAACCACATCTTCAGCTAGAAATCTTCCCTTCACATGTTTTGCAATAGGAGTTTCGATTCCTGAAATTGCGAACTTGTCGATTACAACACCTTCTTTAGTACCACAATCTTCTTCAGTAATCATAGTATCCTGTGCTACAACGAACATCTTTCTAGTTAGATAACCAGATTTAGCTGTGTTTAGCGCTGTATCAGTAAGACCCTTTCTTGCACCGTGAGTTGTAATAAAGTACTCAAGCGGAGTAAGTCCTTCCTTTGAACAAGAAATGATTGGGAACTCGATAGTCTCTCCAGCAGTGTTTGTAATAAGACCTTTCATTCCGGCCATCTGAGTAATGTTACCCATAGTTCCTCTAGCACCAGAAGATACTATTTCGTTAACTGAACCGTTTACAGGTAGAGTTTCTGGCATAAGTTTTTCAACATCTGCCTTTGCTCCGTGCCA
>JACCDV010261148.1_pt1 | contig 12258 bp, 1 predicted proteins | sample 7446131 | NCBI WGS metagenome assembly JACCDV01 (sample SAMN15323448, study PRJNA562643) | freshwater metagenome | isolation source: river surface water | place: USA:Blue River Watershed | collected 2017-08-17
AGTTACAATCATGTTTTAGCTATAAAATCTGATAGCAGTTTATGGGGTTGGGGTTTTAATGGTACGGGTCGCATTGGAGATGGAACAACAACTTCAAGAAATACGCCTGTTCGTGTTGGTGAGGGAAATACTTGGGTTAAGATATATGCTGGTCAATTCCATTCTTTAGGAATGAAATCTGATTCATCACTTTGGGCTTGGGGAAGAAATTTTGAAGGTCAATTAGGAGATGGAACTAGTGGAGCTTTAAATTATTCATCATTACCCAAGCGAATAGGAGATAAAAATGATTGGCATGATTTTGTTACTGGGTTTTATTTTACAATTGCTGTTGATAGTTATGGATCGGTATACAGTTTTGGAAATAATGCTTATGCTCAACTAGCTAATGGGGAGTTTATACCTGAAATTAGGCCAAACAAAATTTCGAGTGAGTTAAAGTTTACAAATATTTCTGCTAGTAATAATCATACTTTAGCTTTGACAAAAGATGGAAAATTATGGTCTTGGGGTTCAAATACGAATGGACAGCTTGGTGACGGAACCGTAACAAGTAGGTTTAAAATAACCCAAGTAGGTAATCAGGAAAATTGGTTAAAAATTTCTGCTGGATCTTCATCATATTCACTGGGATTAACAAATGATGGAAAAGTTTGGTCATGGGGCGCTAACTTTTCAGGTCAGTTGGGTGATGGCTCTCAAACCTCAAATCTAATTCCAAAATCACTAGAATTGCAAAAAACATATAGCCAGATTTATGTAGGATTTCCTAATGTTAGTTATGCAATTGCAACTGATAGTACCTTGTGGGCATGGGGTAATGGTCAATTAGGTATGTTTGGGAATGACTCATCAGGAATTTCTAGTACTCCACTACAAGTAAATGATTTTAAGTGGATTAAACTACACACAGGACAATTCTTTACAATTGGTTTAAAGAGTGATGGTAGTATTTGGGGGTGGGGATTTAATACAAATATTGGTGATTTGAAAGGCTCATCTGAATCAATGAAACAGCTTGTTGATGGTTTTGATTGGGTTGATATTGGAGGTGGTGCTACTCATGTATTAGCAATCAAAAAAAATGGTTCATTATGGTCATGGGGGGAAAATAATTATGGGCAATTAGGAGATGAAAATCCAATTTATCGCACGACTCCTTCAAAAGTCAATTCTGATAACGATTGGAAAAAAGTTTCTAGTTTCTCAAATGGTACAGGTTATAGTTTTGCTCAAAAAATAAACAATCAAACTTATTTCTGGGGCAGAAATCTGAGTTTAAATGATCAGAATAGAAATGTCAAAATCATAAATCCAATTAAGAACCTACTTGAACCAACATTAGAAAATATAGATATGGGATCAAGTTTTCGAGTTGCTATTTTAAATGATAGTTCATTATGGACATGGGGTACACCTGAAAATCCTGCATTAGGAGTTCCAAGTCCTTTTGAAAATAAAATTTTCAGGACTAGTATTAATGTAAATCCACTTGCAGTAGATACAGCTGTGTGTAAAGGTGCTACAATTAATTTGGTAGCAAGTTTTAGCCCAGGCTTTAAATTTTATTGGTCTACCGGCGACACATCATCAAGTATAACTGTTAGTCCTCGTGAGACTACAACCTATACATTAACGGTCACAGACGGCATAACAACCTGTACTGATCAAGTTACTGTTACTGTAAGCCAAGTAGATACTTCATTAACTTCCTTAGATTCTACTTCTATTTGCGCAGGTGGTTCATCACGCTTGCAGGCTGGTGAGGGTTCATCTTATGTTTGGTTGCGTAATGGAACAGTTATCGATAGTGCATCCTCAAGAATATATACTGCAACATCAGTTGGCGACTACCGTGTGGTTGTGACCAATGCCAATGGTTGTTCGGATACTTCAAGAGTCATAAGGGTTACAGTGAAGGATAATCCGATGGCTGGCAGCTGGAATACGGTCAATCCTGTTTGTTCTGGAACAAATACAACGACACTGCAAATCAGTGGTAGTGTTGGCACCTTGCGTTGGCAGTACTCCACCAATGGTACTACTTATGTTGATATGGCAGGACTGACGGACTCCACATATCAGGCCACCAACCTCACCTCAACAAGGTATTACAGGGTCATTGCTACCAACAGTTGTGGGTCAGATACGAGTGCTGTGCAGACAGTTGTGGTCAACCCGACTCCTGTTGTTTCTTTCACTGTGAATAACGCAATACAGTCACTGAGTGGTAATCTGTTTACATTCACCAATACCACACCAGAAACCACTGGTGATACGTACCTGTGGGCACTTGGTAATGGTTTTACCGTAACAACAAGGAGTACCTCCTTCAGCTATACTGTTCCTGGCACCTATAGTGTTTCTCTTACGGTGAGATCCGCCTTGGGATGTGAGTCTACAACTCAGCAGGTTATAGAGGTAGTAGATCTTCCGGAAGCTGGACAAATCACAGGATCAGTCACTGTATGCGGTGATGTAAATAGTAATGCCCTCAGTGTTGCTGGTTCTTCGGGAACACTGCAATGGCAACAGAGTGCAAACAACATATCCTTCAGTAATATCAACAGTGCAACATCGTCAAGCTATACGGCAACGAACCTGTCTGCAACGACTTACTTCAGGGTGATTGCCAGTAAGAATGGACTATTTGATACCTCTGGTGTTGCTACGATTACAGTCAATCCGAAGCCAGCGGTAAGCTTCACGGTGAATAATGCAAGCCAAGTGCTGACAGGCAATTCCTTTGTATTTACGAATACCTCAACTGGCGGCAGCATTTATTTGTGGAAGTTTGGCAATAGAGCTACAGCAACAACTCAGCATGCCACCTATAGTTATGCTGCAGCTGGCAGCTATGTGGTGAGGTTGGTGGTGACATCAGCTGCGGGATGTCAGGACAGTACATCCACCACGGTAACAGTGACAGCACCACAGCCGCCTGTTGCGGGACAGATCAGTGGTTCAGCTTCTGTTTGTGGTCCTGTCAACAGCAATACTCTTAGTGTTGCAGGTTCATCAGGAACATTGCAATGGCAGCAGAGTGCAAACAACATATCCTTCAGTAATATCAATAGTGCCATCTCTTCAAGCTATACGGCAACAAACCTGTCTGCAACGACTTACTTCAGGGTGATTGCAAGCCGGGACGGGTTAACTGACACCTCTGGTTTTGCTACGATTACATTCAACCCTACTCCCGAGGCTTCATTTTCTATTAATGATAGTACACAAATCATTGATGGCAATCAGTTTGTATTCACCAATACATCTAATGCTGTATCAGGGTCAACTTTCCTTTGGGACTTGGGAGATGGGTTTTATACCAGCAACAGGAGTGTGACTTATACTTACCAGTCGTCAGGAATATTTGATGTTAAACTGCATGTGGAAACGGGTGCTGGATGTTCTAGTGACTTCATCCGCAGGGTTTATGTAATAGAAGCTCCTGTAGCCCGAGATGATCAATTTTCAGTCAATGAGGATAATGTGTTAACTGGTAATGCAGCATTGAATGATCGTCAGAGCAATGACGGTGGCAACAATTGGACACTCCTCGGTGCAAATGGCGGTGCATTGAATGGTACTGTTGTCATGCAATCCAATGGTTTATTCACTTATACACCGAAATCGAATTACAATGGTTTGGATTTATTCAAATACACGCTCTGCGATGTCAATGGGGATTGTGATACGGCTAATGTGCTGATTACCGTTAATGCAGTAGATGATTTTCCATTGGTGTTCCAAGATGTATTCAATACTGCACATGCAACTACTTTAACAGGATCTGTGTCGCTGAATGATACCGCCAGTGCAGATGGTGGAAACGTATGGAGCCTTGTTCAGTTCAATGGTGGTTCGAAGGGTGGAACGATAACGATGGCCAATACGGGGTTGTTTAGTTATACGCCAAGACAGGGATATTCGGGTACTGATAGTATACGCTATCAATTGTGCGATGTTGATGGAGATTGTGTTCAAGCTTATTTATTGATAGCAGTTGCTGCTGGTTCACCGCCACCGCCTCCTCCTCCGCCGCCACCTGTTGCTGCGGGTAATTTATATGCTGCAGGAACAACCTGCGCGCAGTGCAATGGGCAAACGGGTAGTGCATTGAGCCGCTTGTGGTATACTGTTCCCAGTGGTAGGGGAACAGCGGTGCCGCCATCGAGCTTTATGTATTATGTAAAAGTAACCGCACCATCATCCAGCTTTACGGTGAATATCAGTCAGACTGTTTCCAGAACCGGGTTTAGGTTATTTACGGTAAATACAGGAGGCTCTGTGGTGAATGGCGACAACTGCGTGCGGGTAACCTCGGTGAGCAGTCCGTCTACTGGTCAGGCCCGGGCTAGTGTTACGCGAGCTACTGTTGGCCGGACGTACATCATCGGTGTGCGATATGATACGAGATCATTGGTGGGTTATACGACCAATGGAACCTTGAGTGCCAACTATACCTTCGTTTCAAGAATCGGCAACACCACTGTTTCCAACAGCACCAGTACAGTGACCTTGTATCCCAACAACTGTGTGGGTGTATCGGGAGGTCAATTGGCGAGGATGCCAGAGTTGGGAGGCTTGCCGGGAGCATCAGCTGGCGTGGACAAGACGGGTAGTGAGGCATTACTACAAATTAGAGTGTATCCGAACCCATCGAATAGCCGTTTCAATGTGTTGATTGAGGGTAGTGACAGACAGACGAAGGGTGTGTTGCGGGTAATGAATGCCCAGGGTCAGGTGGTTGAGGAGATCAAGGATGTGCAACCTGGTATGGAGCTGCAGTTGGGCCTAAAGTATACCTCCGGAACCTACACAGTAGTTTTTATTCAAGGTAATCAAGTGACGAGGCAAAGGATGGTGAGATATTGATGTGGATTTCTTTTTAATAGTAAAAAAAATTTAATGTATAAATAGCTTTTATTCAAGCTAATACGTATAAATAATATAATTAATGTGTCATTCAGTAAATACTATCTCCATTCAGTTAATATGATTTGCATTTCTTCATAATAATTGTAGCATTGCCAAGTTTGGCAGTCATTTGTGTTTTTTTGGAATAAGAATCTGCTTAACATAGACTACCAAAACAACCGCTGGAATGATGCAACTTAGGGAGATTTATTTGACTGCATGGATAATGCTCATTTGTGGCATTGCCCATGCACAAGACCCCCATTTCTCACAATATTTCAGTTCCCCGCTTACGCTCAATCCGGCCAATACAGGCAATTTTGATGGGCCTTACAGGGTTGCCTCCAACTTCAGAAATCAGTGGCAGGGTGTTGGCTACCCCTACCTTACCGGTACCATTTCTTTCGATGCAGCTGTTGCCAAAGACAAAATCAGCTATGGCGATAATTTTTCAGTGGGTTTTCTTGGTCTATTCGACAAAGCCATGGGAGGGAGTTTCAATTCTAATTATGGTGGTCTCTCCGTAGGTTATCATTTGTTTTTGGATGAAGACAGGATGCATAAACTGTCCATCGGCTTTCAATCGGTTTTGGTCAACAAACGACTTAATCCCGCTGAAATCAGTTTTGCTACCCAATTCAGTTCCAATGGTTTCGATCTCTCACTCCCATCCGATGAGTTTTTCCAAAACAACAACATCAACTATGTCGATTGGAATACGGGTTTGAATTACACCCATGCCAATGAAAGTGGGGTTTACCATGTCGGTTTCTCTGGTTACCACTTGACACGGCCAGAAGAGAGTTTTTTAGGTGATAAAACGAATATTATTCCAGTAAGGTATAGTCTTAGTGCAGGTGCCAACAAATACATGGGTGAAACTGGAGTCCTGCTCACATCTGCCTTATTTCAACAACAAGCCAGGTCAAGGGAACTGACTTTGGGAGTGGCCTACGGGCAATACCTGCGCAGCCCGGGTAATGACATCTCCGTTTTTATGGGCGCATGGTACCGTATAAATGATTCATTCATTCCGTATTTCGGATTCAACTACAACGACCTGCAAATCGGATTGAGTTATGATATTGTAGCCAGCAGTTTAAACCTATCCAAAACCAATAACCGGAGTTTCGAAATTTCAGCAATTTATTCCTTCCGCGACAAATCAACCGACAAAAGATTTATCCCCTGGTACTGATAAACAATTGATTATGAAAAAGCACCTGCATACATTTACCCTCTTGATTTTTATTTTGATAATTTCCTTTTCGAGCAGACATGCCCATGGTCAGGTCTATCTGCTGAACGAGGACTTTTCATCTGCAAAAGGAAACAAGCCGCCTGTTGGTTGGAATAACCTTACTGTTACCGGATCTGCTACAGATGAGTGGCGCTATGATAATCCAGGGAAAAGGGTGGCTTCTTTTCCGGTGGTTGGGCAGTTTGCGATTTTTGACAGTGAAAATTACTCTGGCGGGACCGGTGTTGAAAAAGTTTCTTTGGAAACACCCTATGTGGATTGCTCATTCAGCCCCTTCATCATCTTGTATTTCGACCATGAATTCAAATCGCAACGCGGTGGAAAAGCAGAAATAGAGGTTTTCAATGGAACAGCCTGGGTTGTAGTCAAAACATACACGGATAGCACACTTGGCTCCGTAAAGGAGTCAATTGACCTCAGTTCCCATATTGGCAGAAAAACCAGTGCCAAAGTCAGGTTTACCTGGAATGGCGATTCATCCCGGTATTGGATCGTAGACAATGTGAAACTGCTTGCTCCGCTTTCGCGGGATGCACGGGTGAAACAATTAGATGTACCAACAATACCGGTAAAATCTGGTGTGAGCCCTATAGCAGTTACCTTGGCCAATGAAGGTTATGAAACCATCACTTCCGGTATTTTACGGTGGACCGCCAATGGTATCAGGCAGACAGATTATAATTGGACTGGCAATATTGTGCGGGATAGTGTGCAGTCCAATATCAATATCGGGAATTACAATTTCCCTGCAGGATCAAGGACCAAGTTCAAGATTTGGGTGGACAACCCCAATGGGATGAATGACCTCAACAAACTCAATGACACTTTGAATCTGGATCTGTTTACTGCGCTTTGCGGAACTTATACTATTGGTGGGGCAAATCCCAATTTTCCGACCTTCACTGATGCCGCTCTTGCCCTCAATAATGCCGGTGTAGCTTGTCCGGTAGTTTTCAAAGTCAGGGATGGAGTTTATGATGAGCAGATGCATTTGTTCAAAATACCCGGCGCAAGTGCTGTTAATACCGTGACTTTTGAAGGTGAAAAAGGCGACAGCAGTAAGGCAGAACTGCATTATAAGCCAAGTAATCCATCCAATGACTATACCATTAAGTTTAGTGGTGCTGGGTACCTTATTTTTCGCAACCTCAATATTTACAGGTCTGCAGCAGGTTCTTGGTCAGTAATTGCAGATGATAATTCGTCATATTTGGAATTTGAAAAGAACAAATTGAACGCTTTATTCATAGCGTCATCTAATAATGTAAATATTAAGGGTAATAATATTACTTCACCACATAATATGTGGGGTATACATGTCAAGTCAAGCAGAAATTTAATCATCGAAGGAAATGCAATTTATACTTACAGTGGTATCCAATTCTTTGAAGTGGCTTCAGATACTGCATATATTCGAAAAAATATAATTGTCGGAATTCAAAATGGAGCTGGTATAAATAGTCAGGGTATGGTGAAGGGGGTTTTAGAAGTCGACAACAATGAGTTTGTAAATCAGGGTTTTTATGGGGTCAATATTGCTTTATATCAGGCTACTCAAACTAAAATTCGGGGAAATAAATTTAATAACATCAGGGATATAGCTGCTACTATTTCTGGAAATGGAATTCAATTTTTAGACAACCGAATTACTTACATGCAAGCCGGTGTAGGTGTTTCAATTAATGGTCAAAATAATCTGATTGCTAATAATTTCATTCATACGGTTGGGCTCGGCATTTCTAAAGGTATTGTTGTGAATGGAGCTTCAAATGGTTCCAAAATTCTTTTCAACAGCATCAATGTTACAGGAGTGGATATTGTAAATGGTCGTGCTATTGAGATAAATGGAGGTGTGGGGTTGACCATCAAAAATAATATTTTCGCGAACACCGGTGGAGGTTATGCTGCATATATCGGGACTAATCCATCCACATTTGACATCAGTAATAATGACTATTACAGTTCAAAATCCAGATTGGGATTCTACAATGGAAGAATATATGATACACTGAGTCAGTTTATTGAAGCCACCTCTCAGGGTTCGGGCTCTTTTGATGTAAATCCCTATTTCATCAAGGATACCAGTGTTATCGCCACACATGGTTTGTTGGATGGAAATGGTCTTGCAATAGCTGATGTTTCTTCTGATATTTCAGGAACGGCAAGGAGCAATACGCCAGATATTGGCGCCAAAGAATTTGATTTGTGTGCCAATGATGCAGGGATAAACGGTATCCATGGATTGGGCAATCCCGCTCCAAGTGGTGTTGCAGCTGTAAAAGTTATTTTGCAGAATAATGGATCCTCATCACTTACTGCTACACGAATTGGATGGTCGGTAAATGGGGTGGTACAACCTGAATTCAGTTGGATTGGCAGTCTCAATGCAAAAGAGTTCCAGACAGTTGAAGTGGGCAATTATGATTTCAAGCCTGGCGCTATTTTTAAATTGGAATCTTGGACGATTGGTGCCAATGGCACAACGGATTGCAAATCAACCAATGATACCTGTTATGTTAAAACGGTTGGTACTCCTTTGTGTGGGACCTATACCATAGGGGGAGTTAATCCAGATTTTAGGAATTTCAAGGATGCTGTTTTTGCATTGAATAATGCCGGCGTGTCTTGCCCCGTCGTTTTCAAAGTGCGTGATGGTGAGTATGATGAGCAAATCAACATATTCAATATACCGGGATCTAGTGCCATCAATACTATTACATTTGAGGGGGAACTTGGCGACAAAAGCAAAGTTTACTTGTATTACAAAGCTAGCAATCCATTAAATGATTATACCCTCCGATTAACTGCTGCAAGCCATTTGACATTCAGGTGGCTTAATATATTGCGTCAAAATGGAATTGTTGCTGTCTATGCAGACCAAGAAGCCTCCTCTAACCTTTTTGACAGGAATGCTTTGCATAGTGTTTTGATTAGGAATACGAAAGATTTTACTTTTTCGGGAAATAAAATTTCAACACCTTACGCCATGTGGAATCTACAGATTATGTCCAGTGCTAGGGTTCAAGTTTTGAATAATTATGTTTTCAATTATTTTGGCATCAGGGTGCACGAAGGGATTTCAGACAGTATCATCATAAAGGGAAATACTGTTCAAGGAGTGCTCAATAATAGGAATGACGGTGGAGGAATAAGCATCGATGCTACAGTTCGTGGCTTGTTAGAAGTTGATAGTAATATTGTGACTGATAATATTAATCATGCAATTAGTATTGGAGTATCAGCAACTGGCGCTACCAAGGTGCGATATAACAGAGTTGATAACATCCGGGATGCCGGCATCTATATTGGAGGTGAAAAAGTTGAATTGGTTGGAAACCGCATTAAGAATATTCGTGCCGGTGCAGGTATTATCGTCAATAGTCGCAATAGTTTGGTAGCCAATAATTTTGTACACACTACAGGATTGGGTGTTTCAAAGGGTATAGTGCTTAACGGAAACGGATCTGGTTCAAAAATTTTATACAATAATGTTAATGTTAAAGGTGAAGACAGGGTAAATGGCAGGGCCTTGGAAGTGAATGGGGGAGAAAATTACTTGATTCGGAATAATATTTTTGCCAACAACGGAGGAGGATTTTCAACCTACTTTGCCGGCGACAAATTACCATTCGAATTTGATCACAATGTGCTGTATAGCTCAAGATCAAAGTTGGGTTATTATAATGCTGTTGTTTATGATTCTTTGGATCTTTTCAATGCAGCGATTGCTAAAGGTGCAGGGTCAATAAAAATTAATCCCTATTTCCTTAATGATACCATTCTTGAGCCTACCCATGCTTTATTGGAAGGTTCTGCTGTTGTTAATTCAGATGTTTCTGTAGACATTCTTGATAAAGTAAGAACTGCGAAACCGGATAGGGGTGCAATCGAGTTTGACTTATGTAACAATGATGCTGGTATCAATGGGTTCTGGGGATTGAAAAATCCTGCACCAGTGGGTAATATCCCCGTCAGGGTTACATTACAAAACAATGGATCTGGTGCATTGACAACCACCACAATTGGCTGGAGCGTGAATGGATTGGTTCAGTCACCTTTGCAATGGACGGGTAGACTGGACTCCAGTCAGTCCATTGTAGTAGAATTGGGAAGGTATGGGTTCACTCCTGGTGGGGTTTTCAAATTGGAAGCATGGACTATTGGAGCAAATGGACAGACTGACTGCAAAGCAGCCAATGATACCTGTGATGTTGTTGAATTGGGGACACAGTTATGCGGTACCTATACCATTGGAGGATTTAATCCGGATTTTGCTAATTTCTCTGATGCTGCAATTGCCCTAAATAATGCTGGTGTAGGATGCCCTGTAGTCTTCAAAGTGCGGGATGGAGTATACAATGAGCAAGTCAAATTATACGAAATACCCGGTGCTAGCGCTATTAATACAGTAACATTTGAAGCTGAGTCAGGTGATAGTAGTAAGGTTGACCTATATTATAAATTGAATAATCCTTCTAATGATTTTGCATTAAAATTAAGTGGAGCCAAATACTTGATTTTTAAGGGTATCAGTATTTCAAGAACCGATGGCTATTATGCTGTAGTATCTGAAGATAATTCGGCATTCAATACTTTTGAATCAGGTAAGATATACAGTATATATCTGAAGAATACCCATAATACTGTTTTTAAGAATAATACGATAGTAACTCCACATGTGATGTGGAATATTCAAATCTCAGCATGTAATCAAATTCAACTTTTACACAACAATATCTTTGCTTTATTTGGAATTAGGATAATTGATGGTGTTTCAGATAGTATTTATATAAAGGGGAATAAGATTACAGGAAATTCGAGTGTAGGAAATCAAACATCCGCTATTGAATCATTGTGGACAATCAAAAGCCAATTGGAAATAGACAGCAACATCATTAAAAATTTCAATGCTGATGCCATACATGTAAATACCTCTACTCCAATGGCAACTAAAATCAGGTTCAATACCATAGATAATGTTAGGGATGCAGGTATTATTCATGCGGGGCAAGCGGGAGAGATTATTGGTAATAGGGTGTTGAACGTAAAGGCTGGCGTCGGTATCAGCAACCATGCCAAAGATGCCCTGATTGCTAATAACTATGTACATACTGTTGGCTTGGGTGTTTCTAAAGGTATTGTTCTGCAATCTACAGCTGGTGGCTCCCGCGTAGTTTTCAACAGTGTGAATGTAACGGGCGTAGATGTGGTGAATGGTCGTGCATTGGAAGTGTTGGGTGGATCGAACTATACCATCAAGAACAATATCTTCGCCAACAATGGCGGTGGTGTTGCAGCCCATTTCAATTCGCTGCCTGCTGTAAAAGATATCGATTACAACAACTACTATTCCAAAGGAAACAAGTTCGCAACGCTAGGCAACCAATCTTTTAACGAACTGCCATTGTGGGGCGCTGCCATCAGTGGGGATGCCAATTCCAAAAACATCAATCCGAACTACAAATCCGATACTGCTCTGCTGCCATTCCAAAAGCAATTGAATGGTGCCGGCATCGCCAGCAACAATATCTTGCTGGATATCGATGGTGAACTGCGCAATCTGCAGGCACCAGACATTGGAGCACAGGAGTTCATGGTCGATTTCGGTATCACCAGGTTGGTGAGCCCTACCAATGAGTGTAAGCATGATGCCAAAACACCAGTAACTGTATACCTGCGTCAGTTTGGCGACATTCCTTTCATCGATCTCAAACTGGCGTATCAGATCAATGGCGGACCAGTTTTCCGAGATACCATTCCAGGATCCATCAGCAACGACCTTGAATTTACTTTCACCAAAACACAGGACCTTTCACTGAATGGTATTTATGAGTTCAAATTGTGGTTGGTTGAAAATGGAGATGACAATCAATTCAATGATACACTCACCGTAACCAGGAAGAACAAGGATGCACCTGTTGTTGATTTCTCCTATGCCAGTCAGTGTGCAGGCATCAATGTGCCATTTACGGCTACTGCAACTGTCACCTCCGGCTTCATCGATAGGGTGGAGTGGGAGTTCGGTGATTCTACCATCGGAGTCGGACTGAACCCGACGCACCGTTACGATACATCGGGTC
>JACCDV010251238.1_pt1 | contig 12257 bp, 10 predicted proteins | sample 7446131 | NCBI WGS metagenome assembly JACCDV01 (sample SAMN15323448, study PRJNA562643) | freshwater metagenome | isolation source: river surface water | place: USA:Blue River Watershed | collected 2017-08-17
AAGAGATAACAGCCAAGGTGGCAGGTAAGTGGATCAGACAAAATCCAGTAGCTAGATTCAAGAACTTCCCATACTCCAGACTTGTTAGATTTACTGGAGCTGGCTACAACATCAACATCGATGTTTATATCAACAAGAAGTTCTACAAGCGCTTTACAACCAAGACCCGTTAGAGCCTAAGCAGAATCAAACTAGCTGCCATTACGGCCATACCGGCAATGACTCCGTAAACAGTCAGGTGGCCTCGAGCTGAGTTTCTAGCGGTTGGCAGAAGCGTATCGATGGCTAGGAAGATCATGACTCCAGCCACCATGGCAAAGATTACGCCCAGCACCAAGTGATTTAGGAAAGGGGCAAGAATCAGATAGCCAATGACCGCTCCGGCTGGTTCAGCAAGACCGGATAGGAAGCTCAGCCGAAATGCCTTGAGCTTGCTCTTGGTGGCGTAATAGACAGGCACTGAAACGGCAATGCCTTCTGGAATGTTGTGCATTGCAACCGCAACTGCCAGGGCAATTCCAATTTCTGGATCATCAAGGACTAGTAAGAAGGTTGCTAGTCCCTCAGGGAAGTTGTGAATTGCAATGGCAAGCGCGACAAAGAGTCCCATTCGAAGCAGCGCTTGATTTTGTCTTTCCTCATCAGGCTCTTTGCCAAGTAGTTCAACCTGGGTGTTTTCGTGCGGATTAGCGCCCGATGGAACAACTGCATCAATAATCGCCATCAAAATCAGGCCACCGACCAATGCGGCGGCAGCTAACGCGGCGGCTTGGACCTCGGGAAAGTATTCGGCTAGGTAGCCGGTGGATTTGGGCAGGATCTCAACAAAGCTTAGGTAGATCATTACGCCGGCTGAAAAGCCCATGGAAAGGGCAAAGAAGCCCTTGTTGGTCGTCTTGGCAAAGAAGGCGATTGTGGAGCCAATACCGGTGGCAAGGCCCGCACCCAAGGTGACAGCGAAGGCTAGAAGCAGCGCGCTGTCCATAGGTTTCCTTTGCTGGGGATTTGCTACAGGTTACCCTAAACCCCCTTCAAAAAAGCTGAGTTTGGGCCCTTCCAACTTAGGATGGCAGGACGATGTTTTTGAAATCCAAATCCCTTCTTGTTTCTTCGCTGCTTGTTATAACTGCGGCGTTTCCAACCGCAGCACACGCCAACAGTTGCCAGCCAACCAAGCAGCTTTCCTCTCCCCATATCGCACAACTCCATCTCGAAGTAATCAATGCAAATACCGGCCAGAGCCTGCTAGCAATCAATGAAAATCAAGCAGAGCGCTCGGCATCGGTTATGAAAGTTTTGACAGCCGCTGTTGCACTAGATGTTCTTGGACCTAGTCATCAGGTGACAACCAATGTGGTTTCTGATCCACAAAATCCCGGCAGAATCTATTTAGTTGGTGCAGGTGACATCACGCTCTCTCGCATGCCAGGCAGCGTCACTTCTTACTATGCCAAAGCACCAAAGCTTGACACCCTGACTCGCCAGATTGCAGAGTGGAGCCTGCGCACAGGCATTCAAATCTCAGAAGTTTTCATCGACAGCTCGTTGTACGGATCAGATAGCGAATGGCATTCAACCTGGAGTAAGCGCGGACTATCCGATGGCTACATGGCCGCAGTCTCTGCGCTGCAGATCGATGCCGGCAGGCTGACTTCCTCTAGAAACAAGTTGGTCTGGCTGGCTAAAAGAACGGCAACTCCGGTTGCCCAGGCTGGTGAGCTGTTTATCGCATCACTCAACGCCCGTGGTTTGGCAACCGGCCTGACAGCTAGTGTCGGCAAAGCCCCTGCCAATACTCAATCAATTGCTTCTGTGCAGTCAAGACCGATGAGCGAGTGGGTTGCCAACATGCTCAGGGTTTCCGATAACTCCCTTGCAGAGGCACTCGGAAGACTTTCCCTAATCAAATTAGGCATGGAACCAAAGATGGAAAACCTGACAGCGCTTTATAAGAAAGTTCTCTCCGCCAGGGGTATCAACACTTCCAAGCTCAAAATTGTTGATGCATCAGGGCTCTCCAGTGAAAACGCAGTGCCAGTTGCTTTGGTTAATGATGTTTTGGTGCAGGTAAATCAGGGAGTCGGAGAGTACGAGTTTTTGAAAGCAGGTCTGCCGATATCCGGAGAGAAGGGATCGCTGCGAACTCGTTTCGCAACTGGCAATCTCAAGGCCGCCAGGGGACTGGTTGCTGCCAAGACGGGCTACATCTCCTCTGGCTACTCACTGGCTGGATTTGTAACGGCAAGAGATGGCACGCCACTTATTTTCACTGTCTATAACCTCAGCTCCAGGGCAAAGCTGACTCAGCGAAATGCCATGGACAACCTGGTTTATCGCTTCTATCAGTGCGGGGCGAACCTAACGAACTAGCAGTTTGGTAAGCCCAACAATGAACCGGGCACCAACGAGTGCCAAGATCGAACAGGCAATGCCTCCAACAATCAGCGGCAGTCTCAAATCGATTCCAGCTAGCAATCCACCAATCAGTGAACCAATTGGCATTAGACCCCAGACGAGCGTGCGCCGAGTGCCATGGATTCTGCCAAACAGCTCAGTTGGAATTATCTCGTGGTAGGTCGCCATCAATAGCACGTTCCAGATCGTGATTAGGACGCTACCAACCGTCAAAAGACCAGTGAGCATCCAGTAGTTCACGGAAAATCCTTGAATTACTAAAATCACCGAAGAAATCAGCATCACCATGGCCATGACCTTGGTCCGACCAAAGCTCTCTGACAACCGGGTTGCTACGGCAGATCCAATCAGTGCTCCAGCTGCCGGTAGGGCGAACAAAACACCAAATAGAGCTACAGGGGTTTGAAGGGTCTCTGTGAAGAACAAAACTATCGTCGAGCTGGATGCGGCAAAAAAGAATCCGATGGCGGAGGTCAGTAAGACCAACTTCAAAAGAGTCTTGTCTTGATACAAATACCTAATTCCAAACCGAATGTCTTCCCAAAAACCAGTTTTATCTGCCTTTGGCTCAGGGAATGGCTCTAGGGCATATTCTCTTGGCAGGCTGACTACCAGTAGCACCGCAACCAGGATTCCAGCGGTCCCTAAATAAAACGGAAGTGCAATGGCCGCTGCAAATAAAAGACCACCCAGTGGAGCTCCAATGAATTCACCCAAGGTGACAGAGGTAAACGTCAGTCTGGCATTTCCTCGTTCTAATTGGTCCTTTCTAAGGACCTGAGGGAGCATGGACTGCAAGGTTGTGTCATAAATAACTTCACCAATTCCAAACAGGAAGGTTGCTAGTAGCAGCAGCCACAGTGATACAAAATCAAAGCCGATGGAAACGCTGAGCAGAGCAATGCTTGAAAATCGAATGGTGTTCGCAATAGCTATCATGTTGCGGCGATTAAAGCGGTCAACAAAGCCGCCGATTGGGATAGCGAATAGTAGCCACGGCAGCATCGATAAAGCGGCGATAGATGCAATCCAGAACGGATCTTTGGTCAGCGTGGTGGCAAGTAGCGGAGCTGCTGTCTTGAGAAGTCCATCGGTGAGATTGCTTGCGCCGCTGGATAGCCACAGCTTCTGGAAGGACTTGCTCAAGGCGTTGGAACTAGTAATTTCTAAATCTTTCTAAACTCACTGGCTTAGCCTAACCTCCCGGTTAAAGCAAAACCGGGTGATTTCTCACCCGGTCTTCTTTGGCAATTAGTGCTTGCCGCAGTTACATGATTCTTTTCCGCAGTTGCAGTCCATGGTCTTTCCTCCTTAGAAGTCCCAGTCCTCATCCTTGGTGGATTCGTGTTTTCCAATTACATAAGAAGATCCGCTACCAGAGAAGAAGTCGTGGTTCTCATCGCTGGATGGGCTCAGGGCAGACAAGATCGCAGGGGAGACATCGCAGTCATCCTTCGGGAACAGTGGGTCAAACCCAAGGTTCATTAGCGCCTTGTTGCCGTTGTAGTGCAAGAACTGCTTGACGTCGTGAGTAAGGCCAATCTCGTCATAGAGGTCAGCGGTGTACTTCACTTCGTTCTCATACAGCTCTAGTAGCAGGTCATAGGTGTAGCTCTTTAGGTCTGCTTTGCGCTCAGTGGATGCTTCGTTGTAGCCGAGCTGGAACTTGTAGCCGATGTAGTAGCCGTGGATGGCTTCATCACGAATGATCAGACGAATTAGGTCTGCAGTGTTAGTCAGCTTCGCTCTGGATGACCAGTACATCGGCAGATAAAAGCCGCTGTAGAACAGGAAGGACTCCAAAAGCGTGGAGGCAACCTTTCTCTTGAGTGGGTCATCGCCGTTGTAGTAGCTGAGAACGATCTCTGCCTTTTTCTGCAGGTATGGGTTGTCCTCTGACCAGCGGAAAGCCTCATCGATCTCATTTGTCGAGCAAAGAGTTGAGAAGACCGAGGAGTAGCTCTTGGCGTGGACGGACTCCATGAAGGCAATGTTGGTGATTACTGCCTCTTCGTGCTGAGTTCTAGCATCTGGAATCAGGCTCATGGCGCCAACTGTGCCCTGGATGGTGTCGAGCATCGTCAAACCAGTGAAGACGTGCATGGTGAGCTTCTGCTCGTGTGGACGCAGGGTTCCCCAGGACTGAACGTCGTTCGATAGTGGCACCTTCTCAGGCAGCCAGAAGTTCTGGGTCAGTCGGTTCCAGACGTCTAGGTCAACCGGGTCCTCAATCTTGTTCCAGTTGATGGGACGGGTAATTAGCTTGGTCTTTTCCATAATCGTTATCCCTTATTTCCTAGAGCATGCAGCTTACGCAGTTTTCGACCTCGGTGCCCTCAAGAGCAGCCTGTCGAATACGAATGTAATAAATGGTCTTGATGCCCTTGCGCCATGCATAAATCTGCGAGCGGTTGACATCACGGGTGGTGGCGGTGTCCTTGAAGAACAAAGTTAGCGACAGTCCCTGGTCGACGTGCTGGGTGGCAGCGGCGTAGGTGTCGATGATCTTCTCAGGTCCTACCTCGTAAGCGTCCTCGTAGTACTCCCAAGTCTCCTCCGATAGGAATGGAGCTGGGTAGTAAACGCGGCCGAGCTTTCCTTCTTTTCTAACCTCAATGCGAGATGCGATTGGGTGGATAGAAGAGGTGGAGTTGTTGATGTAGCTGATCGAACCGGTTGGTGGAACAGCCTGCAGGTTCTGGTTGTAGATACCGTGCTTCATCACAGACTCTTTTAGGCGCTTCCAGTCTTCCTGGGTTGGGATGTGGATACCGCTCTTATCAAACAGCTCCTTCACCTTCTGAGTTGCTGGAACCCAAGCTTGGTTTACATACTTGTCGAAGTATTCACCGCTTGCATACTTTGAGTTCTCAAAGTTGTCGAAGGTGCTCTTGCGCTCAATTGCAATCTTGTTGGAAGCTGCGATGGCGTGGTAGTTCACGGTGTAGAAGTAGATGTTGGTGAAGTCCAAGCCTTCTTCTGATCCGTAGTGAATTCGCTCTCTGGCTAGGTAGCCGTGGAGGTTCATCTGGCCAAGGCCGATTGCGTGTGACTTGTGGTTTCCATCGGAGATTGAGCGAACGCTCTCAATGTCTGACTGGTCGCTGACTGCGGTGAGAGCGCGAATCGAAGTCTCGATGGTCATTCCAAAGTCGGGTCCGTCCATCGCAGCTGCAATGTTTAGTGAGCCTAGGTTGCAGGAGATGTCCTTACCGATGTTGTCATAGGAAAGATCCATGTTGTAGGTGGTTGGGGTGTTCACCTGCAGAATCTCAGAGCAGAGGTTTGACATGTTGATGCGGCCCTGGATTGGGTTTTCGCGGTTAACGGTGTCCTCATACATTACGTATGGGTAGCCGGACTCAAACTGCAGCTCTGCAATCTTTTCGAATAGTTCACGAGCCTTGATCTTGCTCTTGCGAATGCGAGGGTCATCTACCATCTCGTGGTATTTCTCAGTGACAGAGATGTCGCTGAATGGAACACCGTAAACGCGCTCGACATCGTATGGCGAGAACAGATACATGTCCTCGTTGTCTTTGGCTAGGTGCATGGTGATGTCTGGCACAACTACACCAATCGAAAGGGTCTTAATTCTGATCTTCTCGTCAGCGTTTTCGCGCTTGGTGTCAAGGAATCGCATGATGTCTGGGTGGTGAGCGTTTAGGTAAACAGCACCGGCACCCTGACGAGCTCCCAGCTGGTTGGCATAGGAGAAGCTGTCTTCTAGCAGCTTCATCACTGGGATGATTCCCGATGACTGGCCCTCAATCTTCTTGATTGGAGCTCCGTATTCGCGGATGTTGGTTAGCGATAGTGCAACACCGCCACCGCGCTTAGAAAGCTGCAGAGCGGAGTTGATGCCTCGAGCGATTGACTCCATGTTGTCTTCGATGCGAAGTAGGAAGCAGGAGACGAACTCTCCACGCTGCTTCTTACCGCAGTTTAGGAAGGTTGGGGTGGCTGGCTGGAAACGACCCGAGATGATCTCTTCGACTAGGTGAATGGCGCGGTCCTCGTCGCCCTCGGCAAGGGTTAGGGCAACCATTACAACGCGGTCTTCAAATCGCTCTAGGTAGCGAGCCCCGTCGAAGGTCTTTAGCGCATAGCCGGTATAGAACTTGTAGGCACCCATGAAGGCTTCGAAGCGGAACTTCTTGGAGTAGGCAAGGTCGTTTAGCTTCTGGATGAACTCAAAGGAGTACTGGTCCAGGATGGACTTTTCGTAGTATTCGTTCTCAACCAGGTAGTCCAGTCTCTCTTGCAGGCTGTGGAAGAAGACAGTGTTCTGGTTTACGTGGTCAAGGAAATACTTTCTAACAGCTAACTTGTCTTTCTCAAGCTGCAGCTTCTGATCATCTCCCCAGAGATTGATCATTGCGTTTAGATCTTGATAGCTCAGTGCGGATTCAACTCCGCGAGCGCCGATGAGGTTTCCCTTATCGTCCGTTAGTTCGACAACTGAGTTTGCCACAGCCTTGCCAGCCTTTCCTTGACTTCGTTTACATCTTCTGGTGTGCCAGTAATTTCAAAGCGGTATAGCACTGGCACCCCAAGCTTTTCGGCGACAACGTCTCCAGCTCGGCAGAAGTGATCACCAAAGTTGGTGTTCCCTCCGGCTATTACAGCTTTAATGTGTTTCCGGTTTTCCGGGTTGTTCAAAAACTTTATGACCTGTTTTGGAACTGTTCCGCCCTCGTTGCCACCACCATATGTGGGGACCACTAAAACAGAATCCTGAGAGTGAACAAACTCAGCTGCGTCTTCCGTTTTGAGCGGAATGCGTACCGTCTTGACGCCTAGTTTGTCCACAAAGCGCTTGGTGTTTTCAGAGACGCTCGAGAAGTAAACAACATCGAACATCTCATCACCTGCACTAGGCGGAGAGAGCTTGGATTTTGTCCATGCGGAAGCCGGACCAGTGCTCGTCTCCTGCAACAACTACTGGGGCAGCGGTGTAACCCATGGTCTTGACCATTTCTAGAGCCACCGGATCCTGGCTCATGTCGACCTCTTGATAGTCGATCTGGTTGCGCTGCAGCATGCGCTTAGTGCTGTCGCACTGCACGCAGGCAGGCAGTGTGTAAACGGTCACCGCCATTGGTTACCTCCCCAGTTCTGTGGCCCGAAAGGGCCAAATTGAGCCAATTTTTAGAAAATTTCCGTTAATTCGGATTTCTGACTATAGCAGCAAACCACTACATCTTGTGTCGAATCTTGAAAAAAGTCTGTTATTTAGTTGTTTTCCCGAACATTAACCTACAACTTGAGCTTTAGGTCTCATTGCGCTTCCGCGTGTCGTGGAAAGCTCTCAAAAAGACTGAAATTGTTACAGCCTTTTGGGCTTAGGCAATGTGCAGAGGATGAAATTATGCTCCCGCCCACCGACATTGCCCTGCAGGCTAGGGCGTGTTGAGCTGGAAGGGATCAAAGAACTTTTTAGCCAGCCACTATCCTCGTAGCGTGCCCCAATCCAACACCCTTCCTAAGCGCGGCACGGTCGTAGACTCCGGCGAACAGCTGTCCAAGAAGCTTCTTTTGGCCTATGTGGTCCTTTTGGCCCTGGCCATGTCGCTGATCCCCTTCACCATCGATCCCTACCTCCCTGCCTTCCCGGCGATTGGTCAGTTCTTTGGTGTGACAAACGGTGTCGTGCAGGCATCCTTCACTGGTGTGACACTCGGACTTGCGCTGGGTCAGCTGGTGCTTGGGCCACTCTCCGATGCATTTGGTAGACGACCACTGATGCTGATGGCAATTGCTGGTTATGTCGTTGCTATCGCACTTGCCTTCCTGGCTCCGAGCATCGAACTATTTATTGCAGCCAGATTCCTGATGGGATTCTTTTCAGCTGGTGCTGATGTCATCGGAAGAGCAATCATTCGCGATTTGTATCGCGGACAGGCTATGCAGCGGCTTTTGGCGAAGACCTATTTGATTCAGTCGATTGCTCCAATTGCAGGACCCATCGTTGGATCTCAGATCAGTAACTCATTCGGCTGGCAGGCAATTTTGCTGGTGTTTGGTCTTATCTCTCTTGGGCTTCTTATTCTTTTGAATTTCATTTTGTTTGAGACTTTGCCAGTTGCGAGAAGAAGAAGCAGCACCCCTATTGGGTTGGCCAGAGGTTATCTGAATGTCATGCGCGATCGAGTTTTGATTGGCCTGATGTTTTATGCTGCGATGCAGCTCAGTGCACTGTTTTTGTATCTAAACTTCACTCCTTTTATCTATCAGCAGGCATTTGGAATTTCACAAACCGATTACGGAGTCTGGCTTGCACTCAATGGCGCTGCTTCTTATATCGGTGTCCAGGCTGGGTCCTATTTATCTAGGTTTATAAAGGGTCAGTATTTGCTTGCTGTTACCGCTGTGATTGGGGTGGGAGTTGGTATTGGGCTTTATCTAAATGCTGGGGGAGAGTTCTGGATCACCCAGGCCATGTTCTTTATTGAGCTATTTATATTTGGCTTTGCCATCACCATCATTCCAACCATTGCGCTTTATAACCACGGCAGTGAAGCGGGGACCGCATCTTCTTTGATGGGGGTCTTCAATTTCACCTTCACCACCGTCCTTTCCTTCTTCTATTTCCTGATCAGCTCGGCCGACACCGCCCAGGTTGGAATTGTTATTGGAACTCTGTTCGGGCTGTCGCTAGTGTCATTGATTGTGATTAGTAGACCTTGGCTCATTCCAGATCTCAGGAAGCCCGATGCCCTTTAGAGCTTGGCAAGAGAGCGATGTTGCTCAGATTGTGAAGCTGTGCAACGCGCACGACTCAGCAATTGATTCAGAGTTTGAAGATTCCAGCGAAGAAGAAATCCGTCAAGAGCTCACCGGTTTCTATGACGAGGTGTTTGCCGAGGTTTATGAAGAAGACGGAATAACCACAGATCTCGTTTCCGCCCAGGTTGATAAAAAGCGAAAGCGCGTTGAGATAGATGTTTTTGGTCTTCCAGAAAAACACAACTACGACCGCAGCATGCAGCATGCTCTTAGCTGGATCAAGCAGAACTATCCCGACTACGAGGTCAGATCTCACTGCAACGACAAAGATCTAAAGCTTCGCAAGGCAATCACCGACGCCGGACTTCACTTGGTTCGCAAGTACTGGACAATGCGCAACTACCAACCAGATGCTAAGTATCCAAAGCTGCCAAGCAACGTCAAGATTCGCCGAGCCGACTTCGAGGGAGAAAAGGCAACCTGGCACTTCTTGTTGATGGACTCTTTTTCTGATCACTACGGATTTCAGAAGAAGGCCTTCCACGACTGGCTGAGTAAGCAAGAAGAAATGCCATTGCAGGATGAGAATGGTGTTTTCTTCCTGGAGGAAAACGGACTGCCGGTTGGCTTTTTAGTCTGCACCAACCACCGCGCCGAAAACCAAGGCGGCTTTATCGACAAACTTGGTGTTCGAAAAAACTTCCGCGGACGCGGCTATGGCGAGATGCTGCTGAAGTGGGGATGCGCCTACTCGGTTGAGCGCGGTTTCAAAGATGTTGCGCTTGGTGTTGACACCGGTAATGAAACTGGCGCGGTTGCTCTTTATGAAAAATCAGGATTCAAATCAAGCAACGTCTGGCTTGCTTTTTCCGACTCTGAATAAAGGTTTGCCCTGGGTTAGGTAAGCGCCTAGTAGCACCACCAATCCACCAACCGGTTCATACCAGTGCAAAGGTTCTCCCAGAAGCAGAATTCCCCAGACGGTTGCGATCACCGGATTGGTATAGGTAACAGTGTTGGCAACTGCGCTGCCAGCTGCGGCAACGATCTGATGGAACAGCCAGTAGGCGATTCCGGTTCCAAAGGCTCCGAGTAGCAAAAGAGAGATCATTGAATCGAGTTTTGGAGCAGCTGTGAAAAGTGGCCCAGTTAGCACATAGAAGGGCAACAAGGACAAGGCGCTGGTTAGAACCTGCACACCTGCCACCGAAGTCGGCGGAAGATTCATTGGTGTGACGTTTTTGCGGATGTAGGGAGCACCGATTCCATAGGAAGCACTTGCCACTAGCAGCGCAGCAATGGAAAGCAGATCATTTTCTCCAAAGCCCTGCCAGATGCCCAGGGTAACTCCAACGCCAATTAGGCCAATCAGTAGTCCAAAGATTGCGATCAGATTTGGCTTTTGCGCCTTGAACAAAAAGAGAATTGAAAGCACCGTAAAAACGGGAGTAGTTGCGTTGATTATTGCAGCGAGGATGCTGGTGGTTTGCTGCTGGGCATAGGCATAGAGAGCAAATGGCAGAGCTGACATGAACAGCCCGCCAATCCAGATGTGAAACCACTGCTGGCGCTTTTTGGGAAGTGCATTTTTCAATATCAGAGCAATTGAAATCATTGTGATGGCACCCAGCAGCGACCGCCAAAAAGCAACGCCGAGAGCGGTAGTGAATCGAAGCGAAAGCTCGATGAAGTAAAAGCTGGAACCCCAAATCAGGGCCATCGGTATGAACTTGTAGATCCAGCTGCGCAAGAAGTTACCTAGTCGGTTTTCACTTCAGAGCGGTCCTGCGACCACTTGGTGTGGAAGGTGCCCGGCTGATCAACTCGCTGGTAGGTATGTGCTCCAAAGAAGTCGCGCTGTCCTTGGACCAAAGCAGCTGGCAATCTCTGGGCTCTGAGGCCGTCGTAATAGCTCAGTGAGGATGAGAAGGCTGGGGCTGGAATGCCGCTGAGGGCTGCCATTGCCACCACTTCGCGCCAGGCGCTGAGGGAAGAATCAATTGCTTTGAGGAAGTAGTCATCAAATAGCAGTGACAAAAGATTTGGGTTTTTGCGATATGCATCGGTAATTCGGTTTAGAAACTGAGCACGAATGATGCAGCCACCGCGCCAGATTCTTGCCACCTCACCCAGGTTGATGTCCCAGTTGAATTCTTTAGCGCCAGCTCGGATTGCATCGAAGCCTTGCGCATAGGCAATGATCTTTGATGCATACAGCGCTTTTCTAACGGATTCGATGAATGCTGCTTTGTCGGTTACGTTCCAGCTCTGATTGTTTGCAGGAAGCTGTGGCTTACCCTTTCGCTGTTCGGACTGCGAGGAAAGTGATCTTGCAAAAACAGCTTCAGCAATGCCGGAAACAGGAACGCCAAGATTCAGGGCGGTCTGCACCGTCCAAACTCCAGTTCCCTTGCTGCCAGCTGCATCCACCACAACATCAACAAATGGCTTGCCGGTTTTGGCATCGGTTTGCTTTAGAACTTCCGCGGTGATCTCGATCAGGTAGCTTTCCAGTTCACCCGAGTTCCACTCAGTGAATATGTCTGCAATTTCTTTTGGTGAGAATCCACCGCTTTGGCGCAACAGGTCGTAGCTCTCGGCGATGAGCTGCATGTCGGCGTATTCGATGCCGTTGTGAATCATCTTTACGAAGTGTCCTGCACCATCTGATCCGATGTGGGTTACACAAGGCTCACCCTCCGCGATTGCAGAGATGGATTCAAGAATTGGGCCGAGTGTTTTATAGGCCTCTTTGGTTCCACCAGGCATTATCGAAGGACCCTTGAGGGCACCCTCTTCACCACCGGAGATTCCAGCACCAACAAAGTGAATTCCCTTTGCTGAGACTTCTTTTTCTCTGCGAATGGTGTCGGTGTAAAGAGCATTTCCACCATCCACGATGATGTCGCCCGGTTCAAATCTTTCGGATAGCTGCTGGATTACCGCATCGGTGCCGGCTCCTGCCTGCACCATGATGATGGCGGTTCTGGGCTTGCTCAAACTGCTAACGAATTCATCGATTGTTTCTGAGGCTAGGAAATTTGCCTCTGGGTGCTCTGATGTGAGCAGCTGAGTCTTATCCAATGAGCGGTTATAGATAGCAACTCGGTTAC
>JACCDV010579709.1_pt1 | contig 12256 bp, 12 predicted proteins | sample 7446131 | NCBI WGS metagenome assembly JACCDV01 (sample SAMN15323448, study PRJNA562643) | freshwater metagenome | isolation source: river surface water | place: USA:Blue River Watershed | collected 2017-08-17
CTCAGAAGGCAGAACATCGGCGATGTGATCCGGCAGAACCCAAGCAGACATGAAATTAAGGGAGGCTGTTAAAAACGCGATTTTACAGGGCTAAACGCCCTCAACCCAGCCACCACAGCATCAAAAGGCCGAGCAGCACGCAAACTAAGCCAAAAAAGCGGATCTGGCCATCTTCAAGCACCATGAGTTGAGCCATTTTGTCGCGCCAACCGTGCGGCGAGACAAATGGAAAGATGCCTTCAAAAATAAGCATCAAGCCGAACGCCATCCACAGCGTATCGCTGTCAAAGCTCATACACAGGACCTTTTATTTCTTCGGTGCTGGTGCACTTCCGCCGCCGCTGCCACGCAGGGCTTTCAAGAAGTCGCTCGATGGATCAACCACCATGACGTCACTCTTTTTGCTGAACGTGGTGTTGTAGGCCTCTAAACTGCGCTAGAACTGGGCAAAGTTGGCGTCGCGGCCAAATGAATCCGCATACAAACGCGCGGCTTCCGCATCGCCCTCACCTTTGATTTTTTGGGCTTCGCGGTAGGCATTGGCCAGAGTCACTTCGCGTTGGCGGTCTGCATCGGCGCGGATTTTTTCGCCTTCGGCAGCACCCGTTGAGCGCAACTCATTGGCCACGCGCTTACGTTCGGCTTCCATACGGCGGTAGACCGATTCGGTGATGGCATCCACATAGTCAGCACGGGTGATGCGCACATCAATCACATCCACGCCCCAAGGCTTAGCACCTTTGACGGCATCCAGTACTTCACGCTTCACATCGGCCAACAGCTCTTCACGCTTCAATGAAAGTAACTCTTTCACCGTACGCTTGTTGATTTCTTCCTGGAAGGCGTTGCGCACCACACGAGCCAACTGCACTGAACCCGCGTTCTCATCCAAACCCACGTTACGGATGTACTGCGAAGGATCGGTGATGCGCCAACGTGCGTACCAGTCAATCACCACACGTTGCTTTTCAGCCGTGAGCATGGGTTCGGTGTCCGCGTTGTCCAGCGTGAGCAAACGCTTATCGATGTAGCTCACGTTTTGGAACGGGGGTGGCAGTTTGATGTTCAAACCTGGCTCAGTGATGACGTTCTTGATTTGGCCAAAAGAATAAACCACACCAAACTGACGTTGATCCACCACAAACAAGGTGGAACTGAGCAGTGCCAAAGCCACGAAGGCTGAGGAAATATAAAAACCGATTTTGTTTTGTTGCATGTTCATCTCCCCGATCAACGGCTGTCACGGTCGCGTGAACGGCCATCGCGTGCGCGGCCATCCGCCGCAGTAGCGCCAGGGTTGGCAGGTGTGTTGGCAGCGTTTTGTGCAGCATCAGGCAATGGCGCTGGTGCTGTGCCATTGCTTGGGTTGGTTTGCTGAATGATTTTGTCCAGCGGCAAGTACAACAAGTTCGAGCCTTGTTTGGTATCCACCAACACCTTGGTGGTGTTGCTGTAAATCTGTTGCATGGCATCGATGTACATCCGATCACGCATGACTTGCGGTGCTTTTTGATACTCACTCACAAGCGACTTGAACCGTTGGGCATCACCCTCGGCTTGCGCCACGATGCGGGCCTTATAACCGTCTGCTTCTTGCTTCAAACGTGAGGCGGCACCCACAGCACGTGGCACCACGTCGTTGGCATACGCCTCGGCTTCGTTCTTGGCACGCTCGCGTTCTTGACCGGCTTTGAGCACGTCGTCAAACGCAGCTTGCACTTGCTCAGGCGGACGCACGCCACCTTGTTGCAAGTTGATGCCCACCACTTCCACCCCGACTTTGTATTGATCAAGAATGGTTTGCATGATGGTGCGAACGCGTGGACCGATTTGGTCTCGCTCTTCAGACATCGCAGCATCCATCTTCATCTTACCCACCACTTCACGCACAGCTGTTTCAGCAGCTTGCACCACGGTTTCAGTCGGGTTCTTGGTTTCAAACAAGTAGGCGCGTGCATCGGTCAAACGGTATTGCACGGCAAACTTGATTTCAAGAATGTTTTCGTCCTCAGTCAACATCGCAGATTCGCGCAAACCTGTGGACTTCACAATGGAGTCACGCCCGACATCAACCGAGCGAATTTGCGTCACAAACACCAGCTCTTGACGCTGGAACGGATAAGGCAAGCGCCAATTGAAGCCCGCCCCGACAGTCGAGTGATAGCGACCAAATTGAGTGATCACCGCTTGCTGGCCTTCTTGCACAATGAAAAAGCCAGTGCTGAGCCAAATCGCAACAGCCACAGCGCCGATCACGCCCACACCAAAACGCGCCGCCTTGAAGTCAGGGCCATTGGGCCCACCTGAATTGCCGGGTGGCTGCGAACCCCCATTTTTATGACCGAATAAACCGCCAAGCTTGGCGTTGAAGTCGCGCCACAACTCATCCAAGTCAGGTGGCCCGCCCGCGCCTGAGTCAGGTCGTGGAGGCTCTTGCGGTTTTTTGTCATCGCCCGAAGCTTGCGGAGCTTGCGTGCCGTTGGGATCAAAAGTAGGGTTGCCCTCTTTGTCGCGGCCCCAGCGGCCATCGTTGAGGTTGAACATGCCGAGCAGTCGCGCACGCCAAGACTTGGGGCTGACTGTGTGGGGAGTTGAGTTCATGCGCATGGTTATATCTTCTCTGAAGTCTTTGATTGTGCCTAAGGTTTCAGGCCTCATTCCATTTCCTGCGAATTCGCATGGTCTTCGGACAAGGTCGACACCGCCTCTTGCGCCAAAAACTCGCGCAAAGCGCTCACGCCCTCGCCTGTTTGGGCGCTCACAAAAAAACGTGGCACGTTTTGGCCATCGCTCATGTAATAGTCGTGCAGCTGGACTGGACGTGTTTCAGCACGCATGGCATCAAGTTTGTTGAACACCAACACCTGCGGCACATCTGCAGCACCAATTTCAGCCAAGACCTTTTGCACCTCGGCCATTTGTTCGGGGTAATTGGGGTTAGAGGCATCGACGACGTGCATCAGCAATGTGGCATCTGCCGCCTCTTGCAGAGTGGCTTGAAAGGCATCAATCAGACCATGCGGCAAATCGCGAATGAAACCCACGGTATCAGACAAGGACACAGATCGCCCCGAACCATCCGCCTGGCCCAAATACAGCTGGCGTGTGGTGGTATCTAACGTTGCAAACAGCTGGTCAGCCGCATAAGCGCGTGCTTTGACCAAGGCGTTGAACAAAGTGGACTTACCTGCGTTGGTGTAACCCACCAACGAAATGGTGAAAGCATCTCGACGGTGACGTTGGCGACGCTGGGTGCTGCGCTGCTTTTTGACTTTCTCCAGCCGTTCTTTGGTGCGCTTGATGGCGTCATTGATCATGCGACGGTCTAGCTCAATCTGAGTTTCACCAGGCCCCCCACGCATACCGATACCGCCGCTCTGGCGCTCTAAGTGTGACCAACGCCGCACCAAACGCGTGCTGAGGTACTGCAGCTTGGCCAACTCAACCTGTAACTTGCCTTCGTGGCTGCGCGCACGTTGGGCAAAGATTTCCAAAATCAGCAAAGTGCGGTCGTTCACCGCCACACCCATGTGGCGCTCTAGGTTGCGCTGCTGAGCGGGGCTGAGCGACTGATCAAACAAAATCTCCGTGGCGCCATGCATGAGGGCCAGCTCTTTGATTTCGTCAGCCTTGCCGCTGCCGACAAACAGCGCGGCATCTGGCGCTTTGCGTTTGCAAGTGATGCGCGCCACAGGCTTTAAACCTGCGGTTTCGGCCAAAAGACCCAACTCTTCTAACGCGCCATCAAAATGCGGCAAGCCAAAGTCGACCCCCACCAAAATGGTGGTGCCATCGTTTTTAAGAGGGGTTTCAGTCAAGTGATGAATTTAAAAATAAGACATAAAAAAAGGGCTGAAACAGCCCTTTTTGCAGAGCATTCAAGCTCAAGCCTCAGGCGAACTGCCCGTGCCATCAGCGGGGTTGAAGTTGACAGCGCGTCCGGGCACGATGGTAGAAATGGCGTGCTTGTAAACCATTTGGGTAACTGTATTTCGCAACAAGACGACGTATTGATCAAATGATTCAATTTGTCCTTGCAGCTTGATACCGTTGACCAAATAGATGGACACAGGTACATGCTCGCGACGCAAGATGTTGAGGAAGGGGTCTTGCAACAGTTGGCCTTTGTTCTTTGAGTTGTCGGTGTTCACGATATGCTCCGTGTCTGTATGAGTTGAAAGAGTCTGCACCTTACCACATCACCACAAAGCCTTTGAAATCAATCGTCTTTATCGGCGTAAGGATTACTTGAGGTCTTCATCTCAATTCGCAAGGGGGTGCCTTCCAAATTAAACGCTTTGCGAAAACGCCCTTCTAGGAACCGTTTGTAGGCGTCTGTCACATGCTCGAGCGAATTGCCGTGAATCACAATGATGGGCGGATTCATGCCACCTTGATGGGCATAACGCAGTTTGGGTCGGTACATGCCTCCGCGCTGTGGCGACTGGAATTGCACGGCTTCGAGCAGCAAACGGGTCAATACAGGGGTTGGCATCTTGCACATGGCGGCTCGATGGGCTTGCGCGATGGCGCCCCACAAAGGCCCCAAACCTTGACGCTTCTTCGCCGAAATGAAGTGCATGGCAGCAAACTTCAAAAACGGCAAACGCGTCTCTATCGAACGCATCAGCAACTCGCGCTGGTACGCATCTACCGCATCCCATTTGTTCACCGCCACTACCACGGCTCGACCGCTTTCCAAGATATAGCCCGCGATGTGTGCATCTTGGTCGGTCACACCTTGCGTCGCATCGAGCAAAAGCAACACAACATTGGCTGACTCAATCGCCTGCAAAGTTTTGACCACCGAAAACTTCTCAATGGCTTCAAACACCTTGCCTTTGCGGCGCAAACCTGCCGTGTCGATGAGCTCAAACATCTGGCCGTTGCGTTCAAACGGGACGCTGATGGCGTCGCGTGTGGTCCCCGGCATGTCAAACGCCACCAATCGTTCCTCACCCAACCACGTGTTGATGAGAGTCGACTTGCCCACATTAGGACGCCCTGCCACCGCGAGTTTGATCGTGCCGTCATCGACGTGGGCCTCTTCGTCGTCGAGATCTGCCAAATTCAAAGGAGCCAAGGCGTTGGCCATCATGGTGCGAATGCCTTGACCGTGCGAGGCAGACACTGGCAATACCTCTCCCAATCCCAGCTCGTAGAACTCCACCAGCTGTGCGCCCTCTTTCATGCCTTCGGCTTTGTTGGCCACCAAAATAGTGGGCTTGCCCAAGCGACGCAAGTAGTTGGCAATGTCATGGTCTTGCGCGGACAAACCTGCGCGGGCATCCACCACAAACACCACCACATCAGCCTCGGCCACGGCTTGCTGGGTTTGACGCGCCATCTCTTTGTAAATGCCGTGATCGGCCGTGGGCTCGAAACCACCGGTGTCAATGACGATGAATTCATGTTTTTCAAAACGCGCGTTACCGTAGTGACGGTCGCGGGTCAAACCCGCGAAGTCGGCCACGATGGCGTCACGCGATTTGGTCAGACGATTGAACAACGTGGACTTGCCCACGTTGGGACGGCCAACGAGGGCCAAAACGGGTTTCAAAACTTCATCCTTTAACTTTCCCGATCACGGGATCTGGAGGCCTGTCACGCGACCTTCGCGTGTGACCACCACATAGCGACCGCCCGCAAACACGGGGGCAGTGGCTAATTCTTCAGTGTCAAGCTTGATGCGATTGAGTAAGGCACCATCTGCCAACGACAACAAGTACAGCCATCCCCCGTTATCCGCCATCAACACGCCACGTGGCGTGACCAAGGGGGCGCTCAAGATGCGGTATTTCAAACGCTCGGAATCCCACAAACGTTCGCCGTTGCTGCGATTGAAGGCTTGCACCACACCATTGGACAAAGCGCTGACCACCATGGTCTCGTTACCGCTGACACCCATCTCACCGGCAGATGGCCGTGTCCAGACACCCTGACCACGCTCGGCATTCACACAACCCACCGAAGCTTGAAAGGCCCGGACACACACCACATCACCCACGCGGTCAAACGGCGCTACCAAATCAACCAAGCGCTCGACATCATTCGTGCCACGAGGCGTTGCAATGGCAGACTCCCAGCGAATCACACCTGTGTTGGGATCTAGACCCGCCAAGCGGCCAGACAAACCAACCAACAGGGTGTTCTTAAAAGCCAACATCACACCCGCTTGCTTCAACACCAAAGGCTCCCCCGGACGCTGCTGCGTCCAGAGTTGGCGGCCTGTGACGCCATCAAAAGCAATGACCGAACGATCAGCTGTCAGCACAAACACGCGTGCCCCAGCCACCAACGGTGCGGTGAATGACTGCGCAGGCAAGCGCTTGCGCCATTGCACTTGGCCCTCACGCAGGGTGACGAGCTCATTGTTGCGCGTCACCACAGCGAGCTGTTGCCCATCACTGCCAACACCTGCAGAAATGGCTTGGTCTAGTTTGATACGCCACACGTCTTTGCCGGTGGATGCATCTAGCACGGCCACCATGCCTTGGCTATTGGCCACAGCAATGCGGTCTTCGCGGGCCGATACAACCAAAGGAAAATCGACCTTGCCAATATTGGCCGTCCAGTTTGTGCGAACCTCTTGTAAGACGGGCACGCCTGAAATTTCGTTCGGCTTGGGGCGCGACGGGCCCGAGCAAGCGGCCACAGCAAGGCACGCGCCTAGCAAACTCAAACGCGCCCAGAATGTCCAACAAAACGTTGTTGTGTTCACTTTTTGGTCTCCACTGCAACATCCTCTGGGTCAGCCCCCAACGCAGCCAATTTAACCGCCACCAAACGACGGTAATCAGCGTTGGGCTCAAACCCCTTCCATGCATTCTTGTAATGCTCAACAGCGTCAGCTGGTTGCGATTGCAACATGGCCAAGTCGCCCAAGCGGTCAGCCATCAGCGGCGCAAATGCTTCAGCCGTCTTGACGCTCAGCTGTTTTCGGGCTTCGTCATAAGCTTTGTCTTCCACCAACAAGGCCGCCAAGCGCAACCGAGCCAAAGCTTGATAACCCTCGTCGCTGGATTGCTCAATCACCCAAGTGAGCTGTTGTTTTGCATCGGCCTTGCGGTCTTTGTCGTTGTACACACGCGCGGCCAACAAGGCGGCTTGTTGAGCGTAGGTCGTGGATGTGAATTTTTCTTCAATGTCTTTGACAGAGCGATCAAGCAATGCCAAATCCCCGCCAAGCGCGGCACGCTCGACAGTGTCGTACAAAGCAGCCGCTTGTGCAGCTTGCTTGCCTTGGTAAGACTGCCACCCCATCCATGCAGCATAACTAGCCAGCACAACGATCAACACCCAAGTGATCAGGTCACCCCAGCGCTTCCAAAAGTGCTTGAGTTCGTCGAGTTGTTCTTGTTCTTCAAGGTCGAGATGCGATGCCATGGTGTGTGGATACTTTGACTAAAAAATTTAGCGAATTGTAGGGGGCTAAGCGAAACACCGTGGCTCAAGCGGCCACGGATGGTGACGTCCCGATGTGTGACAACTTCGCCTTCACGCATGCGGTCACCTCTGTCAATGCCACAGCTTCTTGCGCACCTACGCCATCGCGCAAGGCCTTGAGGGTGACTTCGCCGCGCGCCAATTCGTCACCACCAAAAATGAGTCCCAGTTGCGCGCCACTGCCATCCGCTTTTTTGAACTGCGATTTCATGCTACCCATGCCCTCGCCAGCGCCCGCATGCATTTGAACCGACACGCCTTGTGCACGGAGCGCCTGAATGGTTTTGAACACCGTAGGCAAAGCCTCGGCGTCGGGCACGATGGCGTAGACGTCTGGCCCATGTGCCTCGGGCAACGTGCCCTGCTCTTTGAGCAACTCCAGCACGCGCTCCACACCCAAGGCCCACCCCACCGCAGGGGCTGGCTTGCCGCCCACTTGCTCGATCAGGTAATCGTAACGACCGCCGCCACAAATCGTGCCTTGCGAACCCAAACTCGCGGTGATGAACTCGAACACCGTGAGGTTGTAGTAATCCATGCCACGCACCAAGCGCGGATTGATCGAATAGCTCACGCCGCTCGCATCCAAAATGGCTTTGACCGCATTAAAGTGGGCCAACGAGGCCTCACCCAAGAAGTCGATGAGCTTAGGCGCTGCCTCGACCACAGCTTGCATGGCGGGGTTCTTGGTGTCCAAGATGAGCAAGGGGTTGCTGTGCAAACGTCGCTTGGCCTCTTCGTCCAACACGTTGATGTTGGCCTCCAAGTGCGCGATCAGCGCCGCACGGTGGACTGCACGTTCGTTAGGTTGCCCCAAGCTGTTGAGCTCTAAGCGCACGTCTTGGATGCCCAGCTCTTGCCACAAGGTGTGGGCCAACAAAATCAGTTCAGCATCCACCTCTGCGCCAGGAAAGCCCAAGGCCTCCGCGCCAATTTGGTGGAACTGGCGATAGCGACCACGCTGTGGACGCTCATGACGAAACATAGGGCCCATGTAGTACAGGCGCTTGCCACCGTCGTACAGCATGTTGTGCTCGACCACCGCACGCACCACACCAGCGGTGGCTTCGGGGCGGAGCGTGAGTTGCTCGCCGTTCAAGCGGTCTTCAAAGGAGTACATCTCCTTTTCCACAATGTCAGTCACCTCTCCCAAGCCACGCACAAACAAAGCCGTGGGTTCAACGATGGGGGTGCGCAAGTTGCGGTAAGCATGGCGCGCCATGTGCTGACGCACTTTGTCTTCCAGCCATTCCCAATGGGCCGACTGGGGCGGTAGCAAATCGTTCATGCCTTTGACCGCAGTCAGGGCTTGGGGTTTGGATTTTTTGTGGCTCTCGGTCATCCGCGATCTCTGTGTTTGTTTAGCGTCGAAGGCTCAAGCTTTGGCTTGGCCGAAGCGCTTTTCAATGTAGTTTTCAACAATTTGGTGGAACTCTTGCGCAATGTTGTCGCCGCGCAAAGTCATGGCTTTTTCGCCGTCAATGAACACGGGAGCCGCAGGCGCTTCGCCTGTGCCTGGCAAGCTGATACCTAGATCAGCATGTTTGCTCTCGCCGGGGCCGTTGACGATGCAGCCCATCACCGCGACCTTGAGGTTTTCCACGCCGGGGTATTGCTTGCGCCACACGGGCATTTGGGCGCGCAAGAAGTCGTCAATCTCTTTGGCCAACTCTTGGAACGTGGTGCTGGTGGTGCGTCCACAGCCTGGGCATGCGGTGACGCTGGGCACGAAGGTTCGCAGACCCAAGGCTTGCAAAATTTCTGAGGCAATCACCACTTCTTGTGTGCGTGCTTCACCCGGTTGAGGCGTGAGCGACACACGAATCGTGTCCCCAATGCCCTCTTGCAAAAGAATAGACAAAGCGGTGGTCGACGCCACCGTGCCTTTGGTCCCCATGCCTGCTTCGGTGAGGCCTAAGTGCAGCGGGTAGTTGCAACGCTGGGCCAGCTCGCGGTAGACAGCAATGAGGTCTTGCACACCGCTGACCTTGCAACTGAGCAAAATTTGCTCGGGCTTCATGCCCATGCTTTGCGCCAACTTGGCCGAGTCAATGGCCGAGGTGATGAGCGCTTCGTACATCACTTGCTTGGCGTCAAACGGTTGCGCACGCTTGGCGTTGTCATCCATCAACCTGGCGAGCAACTCTTGGTCAAGACTGCCCCAGTTCACGCCAATGCGCACGGCTTTGTCGTAACGCATGGCCGCTTCAATCATTTGGCCAAACTGCTTGTCGTGCTTGTCGCCCTTACCCACGTTGCCGGGGTTGATGCGGTACTTGGACAACGCCTGTGCGCAGTCGGGAAACTCGGTGAGCAAACGGTGGCCGTTGTAATGAAAGTCGCCAATCAAGGGCACGTGGATGCCCATCTTGTCGAGCTGCTCACGCACATGCGGCACCGCTTGCGCGGCTTCGGGCGTATTGACTGTGATGCGTACCAGCTCTGAGCCAGCCAAGGCCAGCTCTTTGATTTGAATGGCTGTGCCGATCGCATCCACCGTGTCGGTGTTGGTCATAGACTGCACGCGCACGGGCGCGTCGCCACCCACGGTGACCACATGGTCGCCCCATGTCACACGGGCTTGCAAGCTGCGGCGTGCTTTGGGACAAGACAAAGCGATGCCTTGAGACTCTGGGCTATTTGACATCGTTCACTCCTGTAGCACTCGCGGGCAGCAGCGCACTAGCAGCTTGCGCGGCTTGTGCCGCAATGGCCGCAGAATGCACCGTGGTCACCACCATATTGCTAGACATATTGTCAATTGAAGAAGCTGGCGCCTCAGTTGAGGGCAGTGCCACAGCTGACGATTGCACAGGGACGACGACCTCGCCCGAGACTGGTTCTGTTTTGAAAACCAACAAACCATGAATCTCCGGCCAAAAACCAATCACCAACGCCAGCGCCAAGATCATCAACGCAGCCCACCGCATGGGAGTGAACAAACGCACAACCACGACAAAGCTGGATTGCGGCAAAAAAGATGGACGGTTCAAAGGGAAATCCAATCCTCGTTCGTTTTTGGCGGCCAAACGTGACACATCTTGGCTAGGCAGCAAAGCGAGCACGGGCGCCGCATCGGTCTTCAGTTGGCGGCAAACCGCCAGGGTCAAAGCGCGGGCAAACATGGCATCTGGCAACTCGCTCAAGCGGTCGTTTTCCAACGCTTCCAGTTTGGCTGGAGACACACGCAAGGCTTGCGCCAACACATCCAGCTTGAAGCCATGGGTTTCGCGGTATTGACGCAGCAAAGCACCCGCTGTGGTCACGGGGCGGGTCGATGTGATGGTGTCTTCAGTCATTCGTGGTCAAAGAGAAGGGAATGTCAATCGTTGTGGCTGCGAGCAGACGCCTGTGCCAGCGCACGCTGCTGACACAAAGCGACAGCGTTGGTGGTTTTTTCGGCGTATCGGTAATGGGGTTGCGACAAAGCCCGTTCAAATTGTGTTTGGGCTAGGTTAAATTGATTTTGTTCACACAAAAACCAACCGTAGTTGTGTTGGACCTGCGCCAAATCATCGCTCTGAAAAGGGGCAACTAAAGCCAACTGCAGCGCCTGCTCAAAACTTTGTTGTGCCAATTGATGCGCCTTGTTTCGCTGATGAATCAGGCCCAACAAGCTGTAGGCTTGCGCCAACTGCGGGTCAATTTGCAACGCCAAGCGGGCTTCTTGTAAAGCGAACGTGTTTTGATTTTGCTCGTAATAGGCTGTGGCCAAACTCAAACGGCGCATGGCTCGCTCACGTGTAGCACTCGGCTCAGCGGGTGTGAGTGCGTCGAGCTGAAAAGGTGTCAAGCTGCATGCACTCAAAACACACATGACCGCCAAGCAAACGCCCAACCAACAGCGCGACAACCTCATGAGGTCACCTGTGTGAGTGGAATCACGCGCTGCTTGGCCATGCGCTCATCTACGCCGGTGCGATCTTTCACATCGCCGGCGAGCTGACCGCAGGCGGCATCAATGTCGTCCCCGCGTGTTTTGCGAACCGTGGTGATGATGCCAGCTTCGCTGAGCTGCGCGGCAAAGGCTTTGACCGTGGCGGTGCTCGAACGTGTAAGACCCGAGGCAGGAAATGGGTTAAATGGAATGAGGTTGAACTTGCAAGGCACGCCCTCACCTGCACCGCGTTTGGGCTTGACCAAATCAATCAAGGCCTGCGCATGTTCGGGCTGGTCATTCACACCATCCAACATGCAATATTCAAATGTGATGAAGTCGCGTGGCGCGTGCGCCAAGTAGCGGCGGCAGGCGTCCATCAGCTCATGCAAGGGGTATTTGCGATTGAGCGGCACCAAGTTGTCGCGCAACGCATCGGTGGGTGCATGCAAGGACACGGCCAAAGCCACGGGGCAATCTTCGCCTAAGCGATCCATCATGGGCACCACACCCGAGGTAGACACCGTCACACGGCGGCGAGACAAACCGTACCCGTGGTCATCGAGCATCGAGCGCAAGGCAGGCACCAAGGCGCTGTAGTTTTGCAGGGGCTCACCCATGCCCATCATCACCACGTTAGAGATGACACGCTCGGTCGTGTTGAACTGTTTGCGCAGCGTGTGCTCGGCAAACCACAGCTGAGACAAAATTTCGCCCGTGGTGAGGTTACGGCTAAAGCCTTGATGTCCCGTCGAGCAAAAACGGCAGCCCACAGCGCAACCGGCTTGCGACGACACGCACAAGGTGCCACGGTCGTCTTCAGGAATGAACACGGTCTCCACGGCATTGCCGTCGCCCACATCGAACAACCATTTGATGGTGCCATCAGCCGAGGCCTGCTGCGTCAGCACTTTCAGGCTCCGCACCTCGCAC
>JACCDV010831526.1_pt1 | contig 12255 bp, 7 predicted proteins | sample 7446131 | NCBI WGS metagenome assembly JACCDV01 (sample SAMN15323448, study PRJNA562643) | freshwater metagenome | isolation source: river surface water | place: USA:Blue River Watershed | collected 2017-08-17
AACCCCAACCCCAACCCCATATATTTCTCTCTAAAATATAAAATCAGTATGGATTGAAAGATTTATTCAGCTTCAGTTTAATGATATTTTGTTTTAAATAAAACATAAATAATGTCGGATAAAAAAGATGGCTAGCTTTATGAATTCCAAATCAAGATATGCTCAGTCAAAATGAAGCTCAAGTTCCCTTGCAGGATGGCCTTAGAACATTGCAAGCAGCCCATAACGAAATAAGTCCCCTTAGGCTAGTCCAGCAAGTTTGCATTTAATGATACTGTGGTTCTGAGAGGAGAGGGGGATGGCTACTCTTTTTAAATCTTAATGACCCTTTATACTGAGAAGGGGACAAAGTACACATCAGGATCAATGAAGCTTCTCTCAGCTTAGCTCAGGAGATCGAAGGGATAGCGTTTAGTCATCCCGCTGATTAAATGCTTGGATCCCTAAGCATTTTGCTAGCTCATTGTTGAGGCAGTCATTGATATCAAGAGCCCTCAACTAAATCTTAGTCGATCAAGCAAGGTACTAAGCAGCTCTTAGAAGGAGTAGTTAGTCTCTCCCCTTCCTAAAAAGCTGCACAGTGAAAGATTTTTAATCAAATAAACTCGTTCTTAAGTGAATTTTCATCCCACAGCGCTCCTAGGATCTGAATAAAAACGAGACTTCGCCCCTAAAAGCCAAGTATTCAAAACCTTTACAAAATCTCCCAATAGCAAAATTTCCAATATTAAATATCCCACCTACAATGCTAATTTATTAGGAGCTGCCAAATCATCTTACTTTCCTATCTAATAAGGATCTCAGCGTCCTTCCTTTGATGATGGATAAGTTTATCGATAAGGCTACTTAAAACTCAAAGAAAAGTTCAAACGCTAAGCGGAGCTCCTCAAGGAATAGACGAGGAAGAAAGCGGTCCTTGAAAATAATGAGAATAGTTTGAAGCTGTAAGTAATGAAGATAAAAGTGAAGGCGGATGAGCAAGAAAAGCAGATAGTGTAAAAGAACTAGAAGATTAAACTTTTGTCCTCTCAACTATCGGAGTACCAAAAGAAAGACCTAGATTTGGCATTTATTAAGTAGGAATGCAGCAGTCTTGAGAGGAAAAACAAGATGCAGGAAGAAACTATCGCCTCATTATTAGTTGATATTGACTCAGTCAAAAAACTCATGCTTGAAAGAACCCACCTTGACGAGCAAACCATCTCAGGACTCCGCCAATAATTAGAGTTGGCTAAAAACAAAGTAAACGATCTCACTTATGAATTCTAAATCCAGACAAGGGCAAAAGAAAATATCATCGCAACCAAAAATAATGATATTCAAGTTAGAAATGATACTATTGAAAGGCAAAAGCAACTCATCAAGGATTTCGAATAGCAAGCATAGAATAAACTATTTTAATACTAAAAGACTCTTTCCTCCTAAAGAAATTTCCTGCAGCAAAGAATAGATGAGCTAAAGATCAAGCTATCATCGATTGAAGGGGAGAGGAGTTTTATCGAGCAAAAACATTTAGAGGCGCAAAGATAGGTCGAGAAGTTAAATACGAATAATGTAAGTTTATAGTTCAAAATCAAAATGCTCAATTAGTAGTTGGACCTTGCTTTTAAGTAGATATGTGAGCTGAAAGTCACCAAGGATAAGTACATATAGCTTACGAAAGAGCATCACTTCCTCCAAGAACAATTCTAGACTGTAAAGAAAAATCTCTAGGCCACTCTTCAGCACCAATCCATCAATCTCTCTGATCTCTTAGCGCACTATGAACAAGCCAAACAGAGAGCCTAAAAGATAAAGATTGAACAATAATAAAAGATTAAATTGTTATCTACTAGCATTCATCAAAAAGATGTTTAAGTTGGCAATCTCAATAGTTTGCTTGAAAAGACCAGGCGCATTAACGAAGGCCTATCTAAAGAAAATCAAAGCCTAAGAGAGCAGAATAAGCTTATAAGATAAGATATAAAGAATGTTTAAAAAAAGCTTCTAAGTTTCTAAAGCCAATACTCATCATTCTAAAGCCAGAGCACTCGATAATCGAATAACCTGAAGAGTTTACTATTAAAGTTAAAAGAAGAAAGAACAAATGATTAAAAGAAAATTGATCAACTGCGCTAGAAGACATAGAAGCAAGCTGACTTAATAATGGAGTATGAGGAAAAATAAAGCCAGTGGAAAATAAAGCAAAGACACTACGAATAAAAAATATAAAAGGATCAAAATAAGCACAAGGAATCCGTTGCCAAGCATTAGTCCATCATCAAAAATCAATAAAGCACAATCAATGATAACCAGTCCATGTACGAAAATATGAGCAACGACAATAGATCTCTACGTCGCAAAATTAGTGAGCAAGAAATTGCTGAAATTAGAAGCAGGGAACTCATGTAGAAAATAAAGAAGGATTTAAAACTGAGCTAGGAGAAAAACAGCCTGCTTGACCAGCAATTAAAGGCCAAGATTGAGGAATAAAAAGTTGCATAGCAAAAGTTGGTCCTTATCTTGTAGAAGGCATAAGCGAAAGAGCAGTAGTTGGCGAGACTAAGAGAGAAAGGAATTGAGGAAGCCGCTAAGCTCGCCAAGCAGCAACAGATAAGTTAACTACTTGCCAAGTAGAAGGAAAAACTGCAAAAGCAAACTAACGAACTTATTGATTCCTCTAAATGCAAAGATAAAAGCGAGGAACAATTAAGAGAGGAACTCAAGATCCAAAAGGAAGAGGTGGTGAAGTAAAAGATGAAGACAGCCAAAACCTAGAGTGAGTTTTAAAAGTTTAAGGAAAGCATCAATGACATCATCAGAATATAGTTCACCCGCATACTCAACACCCCAACAACTACCCAAAAGGGCACATAAAGACTTCGTTAGAGCCAAGTATCCAATGCTAAGTCTGAAAAATCCCGTCGTTCTCGAGTACTCGATGGGGCAGTAATATCAAGCAATCTGATGCAAAAGGTGCAGTAAGCCAAGAGCAGTTTATGGAAGATGGCCGAGTTGAATCGAATTTTGAAGCAATAGAACACTAAACTGATGAATCACACTGAGAATTAAACAAATCGATACTAGTTTAATCAATTGTAGCTCCATAGGGATATACAACTCTTGGAAGATTAAATGAACAACATCATTGATGACAAGCAAAAGTAGTGCCAGCATTATGACTAATTAGTCTATGACCTCAATACCCGCCTTAAAGAAAAAGAGGCTGAGGTTTAAGACCTAAGGTCATAGATTGCATAGTATGAGGCAATTGTGAATGGATTAAAGACAGACTTCTAAGTTAACAACGACCTCAATGATAAAAAAGTATAAGCTTTGAAACAATCAACCAACTAACTAAGCTAGAGGATCTAGTATCTCAATCTTAATGTGGCATGCTTGTAAGACAAAAATCATGAACTATAAGAAAAGACCATTGAGCAAGAATCGGAAATAATATCCTACAAATAGTTGTTGATCAAAAATGAAAAAATACTTATCGACACTAAGGAAAACTAGAGTAAAATTACTATAAGCCTATAGTCATTAAAAAAATAGGTCAAAATTAAGCAATAGGAAAACATGGAGCTATAAATGCACTTAAACAATGAAAAGGAAAGTAGGCAAAAGGTCACAGTACTTCTGGAGGAATAGGAGAAGAAATGTATTAGGCTAAATTAGTTTGCTAATACCCTCATCATGCAAAAGGAAAAGGCAATAAAGGCCTAGCTATAAAAATCATAATAAAATAACGTATTATAAAACCAACTGTTTTAACTCACTCACTAACGTGATCTGCTGCAAGAAGAGCACCAAGCCCTTAAAAAGAAGCTTGATTAATCCAAATAGGAAGGGAAGACCTTCGCAAAGAGTATAAAGGGACTCGAGAAGCAGCTATCTGAGTAGAAGGCGAAGAATGTGCGCAGCATTGAGAAGCTGAAAGAGCTAGAAAAGGATAAGTCGATAAAAGCATAGTATATAAAGGAGCTCTAATAAAAATACAAATAGCTTCGTGATAAGAACTATCGAGAAATCAGATAATTGAGCAACTAGCTCTAAGATACAAATACGATAGCCAGCAACGTAAGTAAGTAGCTGAATGAGAAAATCCTTAAAGTGGAGAGTGAAAGCAAGAAGCGTTGGTAGGAAGCCTTGAGTCTTCAATCGGAAGTGGAAAGCTTAAGCCAGCAGCTCTACCTTGAAAAAGATAAAACAGAAGACCAATCCATTGAGATCAGCCGCCTGAAGGAAGAAAAGTTAGCCCTATAAGAGTAAATAGCTTCAAGATAGTTTGCTCTTCAAGAGAGAGAAGACGAGATCTAAAAGCAACAAAAATAAATCGAGGAGTTGAGAAAACAAATTGAAAGCCTAGAGGGACAATATAATTTACAGGACATTGAGCTAAATCACCAAGTGGCCCAGCTGAAGCAGGACTACGAACACAATATTGATGAGGCCAATAATTAAAATAGGCACCGCCAATAAATTCTCACCAAAGAAAATCAATAACTGAGGCAAAGCTTATAAGGTATTGAATAGCTCCTAGCCAAAGCTTTACATGATCATAATAGCCAGTGCTCTGATTACTAGCAGAAAATTAGCAGTTATGAAGAGCGGTTCAAAAAGATAGAGGCAGAAAGACTCAATAACATTTTACTTAAGAACAATGAAATTAAGAAAGTTACAGAAGAAGTGAAAGTAATTCAAGAAAGATTGAGATAGAAGGAAGGAGAAGTTCGCAAATTAAGTCTCCAGTTGTAGCAAAGGAAGAACAATGAAGGGTAACTGCAAGCTAGAATCACTCAATTGGCTGAGCAGGCCAAGAATAAGGAGAAAATCCAAGAGAAAGAAATTGAAGGGCTCAAAATTAAAGAAAAGGTAGCCCAATAGACAAAGCAAAAGATAATGGATAGAATCCACCAGAACTAAATCCAAGTTCGCAAGATAATTTCGGAGGCTTTGAAAAAGCTGATTGAAAGCTGCTGTAAGGCCGATACTGAGAAGGTGCTTTCGGCGATGAAAGGCCTGGAGGGGAATGTGGTGCAGGCTATCTCTAAAATAATAAAGCAGTGATCACCTATTCATTTTATCTTTAATACACAACTATAGTCTGTTAATTTAAATTGTAATGACGCCCCAAGAGCTCGCACTCCACTCATGGCGCTAAGAAAAACTCAACTACGAAAAAAATGCACAAAGGGTTATTCTTGACCTATGCGATTCCATACAACTACTCTCCTCTCCTTCCTTTTAAACCAAACTAGAAGAGCTCAAAGAGTATCTGCGCTATAATTACACATACGAATAAGAGTAAAATTTTGTAGAGGTCTATGTGCAGCTAATTGCAGGAAAGAAGAATATCAGCGTGATGGAGCTATCAAATAAACTGGTTGAGGAGGTAGGGGGTACACCAAAATTTTGGCAATCTAAAATTACAGACATAGCACAGTATGTTACTTATCATCCTCAACTGTCAATTTGGGAGGTGAATAGCTTTTATTAGCAATACCTCGGATTAGCCCCTGAGAACATGAGCCACTTACGCAAGAAAAAAGCTTTAGCCAAGAAATATCTTACTTGCATTACTTCAATATGCAAAATTATTGACAAGGCCAAGTCCTTCGAGGAAGATTTGCTCAAAATCGATTAAGCCTACATCAAACTGAAAAAGGCCTCCGAAGATTATTACGCTTTTTTAGACTAAATTTAAAATCGCACCATCGACAATATGAGTTTAAAAGCAATAACAAATGCAAAGAAAAACCTCTTCCTTTTCATTAAACCCAAATAGCAAAAAATGAATACTTTGATGAACTATAATTTCAAATGTAGGAGGTCTCACGACAAGCAATTAATGAAGGTATTAAACGAATAAGAGACTCAATAATTCGAGGGAGTGATCAGCAAGCTTCGGAGCCAAAGGAAGTCACAAAAGTTTAGTGTAACTACAAGGCAAGCGAGAAAAAGTTAAACTTCCTCAATGTAATAGCTCAGAAAATAATTTAAAAACAGAAATAAAACTCCTAAGAATGACATCTAAAAATCGGAATGGGCAATATATATTTGGAGTAGATAGTTCTTTTTCTCCTACTGGGGTTATATTGTAAAGCCTAGCTTTGAGGTGGATTACACCATGCCCTTTAAGAGCTACCCATCAGTCAACTATGAGATAGACTCTGAGTAATAATTCGACTAATTCCACGCTGAGGATGTGGACTTGAATAACAGTTCTTCCTAAATGTCGATGTAGTAAGACCAGAATTCATTCCTTGTGAGTGATCTGCATTAATCTGATCGCTAATAGTAGAATAGGATGAAGATGCTGGCTGACAACTACTTCAAAGATCGTTGGGTTAAGACTGCTTAATAGCTAGCAAACTATCAAATCATTAGTCTTTCGAACACTCCCCTCCCCTTATAGGAGGAATAATTTTGCTAATAGTTCGCAGATCGGATCAGTGGGATGAGTCGCGAATAAATAATCGAATGCCTTAAATAGTAGAGGCAAATTTATTCCAAGGCTAGGCTGGACTTTTTCCTACGCACTAAATTCAAAAAGCAACGCAGCAAAAATAAGAATATTTACATCAAGTTGGGGAGCGAAAGTAAAGAGAAGACAACTCCATCTGACAATGAGTCCAACACCTAAGCTTATGAGATCTCGATAAGCTATGCGTCTCGCCCTGGAATTTCCTAGGTCAACGAAAGCGATGAGACTATCCTTGAGTAGTCTCAAGCAAACAGTAATCAGCTTCACCCTTGATTACTATCAATTTTATAACCATCACATCTATACTTAATCAGTCTTAATCAGTATTATCTTAAAGTTAGCAAATAATAATTCTTCAGAAAAGATCAAAGAAGTAGAATTTATACGTAAACACCAATAATATTTGTACTCCTATTATGAAAATCGTCAACACGCCCTTTTACTTTGGTCCAAGGCTTTAACTCAGTCTAATTAGCCTTATTTTTACCCAATTATCCCTTTAACCAGGAACGCAGTGGAAAATATGAAGGCCCCAAAGAGCAAAGCAGTCTGAATGAGGTTCGACTTTAAAAAGCAGAGGGCAGTAATAGGAAGAAACATGGTGAGGCTGTATCCATAGACACACATAAGCTAAGCTATTGAATAGTATACCTCAACAACTGAGACGAGTCCCCCAAAGATTTTGACCATGACTGCGATGATATAAGGACAGCCAAATGCGATTCCGTAAATCTAGGTTACTTGATTGATACTAATGCAGCAGCTACCGATAGTTTATCGAAGTCGTAGGGTGTGGTTGGATTATAAAAGAAGTTAAGAAGGGAGCTGGCTGCAATGATGACAACAATTAGTGTGGTTGCTATCCAAAAGGGTCCATAGAGGTCAGGCTTATTCTTTATCACTTCGTTGAAGGAACGAAGAGTTATAGCTGCCTTTACTCTTGCAAAAATATCTTATTCCTCCACATCGAAGTACTACCTATCTCAAACAGCACTTACTTAGCGTGAAAGCAAAAGAAAAAATCAGAGGATTTCTACTTCTTTATTGGGGCTTACTCCTATTCGTTTCCTAAAAGCGCATTCAGCATTCCTCGAATTATTAGCTTTTTAAAAAATATTTGATTAATTCACATCGTAAATCCACTAAATGATTTAATGAGGATTGTAGATGGTAATACTAGGCTATGATTAGTAATTAAATTTATTTGAATAAATTGATGTCATTGAGCGACCAGCAACTTCGAGATATTGTAGACGTTGTCTTCCTCAGGTATGACACTGACAACAGCAACACCTTGGAGCGCAAGTAGGTGTAAGCCCTCATTACTGATGTCTTTACTCAGCTTGATATGAAAAGACTTGCTGACCCTGAAGAAATCAACAAGTTTATTGATTAAATAGACGCCAATGGGGACGGTCTTATCCAAAAGCCTTAGCTGTTTGACATCTTTAAGAAAATGCTTTGATTCATCATCTCCTTATTAGTTCATTATTCTTTAATCATAATGTTTTATCATCAAGTGGGCTGTGCCAATATCTACTCTAGTCGCCGAGCTATTCTTGTAAACCATCGTAGCTTGTTGACTTGTTCCAAGGAGTGACATAGCTTGGATCCTGCCTTCATGATGGCCTAATAATCCTTGGTGAAGCCGGGTGACTCTGGAGAGCAGCTAGGTCTGCTTTTGGATTCTCGTGCCAAGCTTGATGATCGATTTCTTATAATAGTTAAATTCTCATCCTACAACTAGCTATTCTTCGACCCGATTATTTCTTCTATTTTAGCAATTTTGGATTTAACTATTTTCAGTATCTATTGATTAGAGGATAAGGAAGCAATCTCTAAGAACTATTGACACTCTTTTTCGTGGGCACGCACATTAGCTTATAAGATGGGATGCTCGCAGCCCACACAATACCTGTAAGAGTCCCTTATCTTCAATTTAGTAGATGCTTATTGCTTTATTACTGAGTTATAGATTCGGCTTGGCCTGCAATAGTCTTAGAGCTTCTTTTTGTGTATCTTACTTACTATGGGATTGTTGTGGGTGTAATCTTGGGATGGGACAATTTAAGATTCAGAATATGTCCCATCAGTGTTGTATTCTCTCTTTATAGTGGCTCTAGAATTGAGGTTGGTGTGTGATTTTCGGCTTATTTGAGATTAATCAAAAGAGTTGATAACTTTCTTTGTTGTCAAATTACTCTATTATCCCTTAATCCCCTTTGGCCTCTAAGTGCTATTTAGCTTGTTTGCTGAATTTGTATGAGTTTTTTTGCTTGAGCTCAAATTCTCCTCCATTTTATGCATTTTCTAAAATTGATTGTTTTAGAGATGGCCAAATTTGGGAGTGCTGATTTGAGCATTTTGGTAGTTAATTTATCTTTTTTGCAAAGTGGACAACTAACTTTCTTTGTTGGGAGTTGTGAGGGTGAGTTTCTTCCTGTTTTTGTCAGTGTGACGAATATCTGATTGATCCTTTGAGGAGTTGAGAATGCTAAGTTCTATCTTTTTGTTCGATGAAACTCTTTAGGGGTGCTTGACGATGGGATTGGGAACATTGTACTCATGTTCGATGGCATGAATGTACTGTTTGATGATGGGGTTGTTATTTGCAAGTTGGCATTTGAGGATAGTCTGCTATTCAAGTGGATGCTAGTTGAGAAGTCCGTAATCGGCCTGAATAAGATTGTCGAGCTATTGCTTGAGAGATTTGTCGAATAGGGTAAAACTGATTCGTTTTGCCTGCATAATAAAATTAATTTTATCATTTGGATATTCATTTCAATTCACTAGAGGATAGCCTAAAATTTACCAAGCAAATAATTTCTTTTTTAAAGATTTAGTGAAAACCACAATTTTATTGATTGATACCATTCAAATATAGCCTCAATACTTTTTTATGCTTAGTTTAATAAATCCATTTGGTTTGCTACCCAAAGACAATACACATATACAACAAAGGAAAATAATAATTAATAAGATCTTTTGAAGCCAATAATAATCATGCCTTCATTTTATTATATTTTATTGAGGAACTCTACCAAACAATTGGACTGAGTATCAATCAATATGTTGTTTGAGTGATTAATTTGAGCCTGCAATCCACTAACATACTTGCCAAATGGCTTATTTTGTCACATAATTCTTTATTCTTGGTCGCTTTCAAGAGTTAGTAGATAATAGAGAGCACTCATTCCTACTATGCTTTTTTATTTGTAGACCAATTATATTTATTTTTGAAAATATCAATTGCTATCTTCAGAAAGTAGACCATTGCTCTGTTTGGGTGGCTTCTTCTTCATTTATTCTTTTTATTTTTCCGTTAGGTTATCAACTCTCACATATGACTTTTTCTTTTATTCCTGAGGTTTTTCCTTGTACTAAACTTTCTTTCCCTTGTCTTCTTTTTCTTCCTTGAATGTCTACTTCCTAGACCATGGTTTCACTTACTCTTTGGGCTTCTTTGCTTATTCAGGCTTGGTCTCAGGTTTCGTCTAAGGCTGTACTTATACTTTTGGCTTATTTCTAAAGTTTCCAAGCTACGCCCCAACGCGTTCAGCTTACTGTCTCGAGTAATGGCCTAAATTAATATTAGCAATACGTTATTTTTACTGAATAATCTGTTGCTCGCACTCTTGCTTATTGTTTGGCACTTTCCCAGTATTTTTGTCAACATACACTTTCTTCTTATCCCCATCTTCATTATTACGATTTCTTCCTCCTTCGCCCTGATCCTAGCGACGTCCTCTTCCCCTTCTTTCTCCTCTTTACCCTCCTCTATCTCCTCTTTACCCTCCTCTATCTGCTCTGTCTCCTCCTCTATTCCTATCACCTCCTCCTCTTCTCCCTCTGCGATCTCCTCTTGGCCTATCACCTTGTTCTCTCGGCTTAAAGTTCCTCATGGCTACGGTAACTTTAATTATCCTGTCTTTATCTAAGCCGTCTTTTATCCACTTTTAGAGGATATTTGCGGCGACTTTGACATCCCAAGCGTTTTTAATATCTCGGTTGTTGTAGAAGTTGGGGATATCTTCATTTTGGGAGTCTTTGAGGTCCCTTACCTTTTTGTCGAGGAAGTGTTGATCCTCAGATTCGAGTACGACCCAAATGAATCTGGTCCTTTCGCGGGCTTAATTGAATTTCTTAAGCTGTTACTGAACTAAAAATCAAATGGTCGATACTAAACTACTCTGAGCGATGATCAACAGTGTTATTGAATCTGTCCCCAAGGCCCGGAGGCATTGACTGAGTACGTCCTAGCTAAGGTTTCTAGCTATCTGACCCCAACTAGTCTTCGCTGTCGTCGGAGAAGTCTACCCATTCTTAGTTAGTTCACCAATTACTTTTTGAAGTGTTTTAACCTTATTACATAATAAATAACAATTGAATAATTTAATCGATAACGAATAACCATTGATCAATTGCGAACAAAGACACTCTTCTCACTCTCACTTAGGTCGTTGAAATAAGGATGCCTAAGAGCCTCTTTCATTGAAATTCTCTTAGAAGGGTCTAAAATTATCATTCTTAGCAGCAAGTCCAGCGAAACTTTATCGAAATTTTTGAAATATGTTTAGGCATTGACGGGGCGGAATTTAGGGAAGGTGGCTTTCATTTCAGGCAATTTGGCTATATTAATAGTTAACTACTTATATTTTGCCAATCCTTGGGAGTGGGAGTGCCGTGGAACTGGAATATTTTGAATATCTGGTCAATCTCGCTGTCTCCACAGAACAGAGGCTTCTTCTCAATTAGCTCAGCGAAAATGCAACCCACTGCCCAAATATCCACTCCAAGGCTGTATTGCCTTTGCCCCAGCAGAACTTAGGGTGCTCTGTACCAGAGTGTTTCAATTTCATGCGTAAGGGTTTTGATTGGTATTCCAAAAGCGCGGGCAAGACCGAAATCCGCAATTTTCAATACGCCATTGCGGTCGATTAGAAGGTTCTGCGGCTTCAAATCTCGATGAATTATCCTCCTGGAGTGGCAAAAGTTGACCCCGTTGATGAGTTGAAACATAATGAGTCTGATTTGCTGCTGAGTAATTGTGTTTTTGTTCTGCGACAGGAACTTTTTGAGATCGAACTCAGCATATTAAAACACTAAATGAAGCTTCTTTTCGTTGAGATTGTAAAGGACGTCTTTGAGGCTGAGTAAAGGCTAGTTTACTTGACAATATTTGGATGGGGTCTAAGTTCCTTGAGGATGGATATTTCTCTCATGGCTGTTGATGGGACGCCTTCATCCTAATTTTCGAGTTTAATTTTTTTGAGGGCGACAAGCTCTTGGGTTTATCGTATTCTAGCTCGATAGACTACTCCATAGGTGCCTTCTCCAATGGATTCCAGACGCTCATAATTATCCATCCAACGTAATTCGAATTTGAATATTATAAACACTCCCACCCTCACCCGCCTACCATCCCGCCATTCACATGCTCACAATCATACATATCACTCTCTCCATTGCTTGTCGTCGAACACGAAGTGTCCCAGCATGTTAAAAGCTGCCTCGGGCTGGTCAGTTGGCACCATGTGTCCTGCCTTGTTCACAAGCACGAACCAGAGATTTCCAGACACCTTAGCCCATCCCTTTATTTCTCCGTTCACTGTCCAAACCTGCTTACGGGTTCTCTTCCAAGCAGCAGTACCTTCCCAGTTGAGGGAGTTCAAATAAGTCAAGACTCCTGCAGTATTGACGACGAAATCATCCTGGCCATTGTAGATGAGGACTCTCATATTTCTGAGGAGATTGATGACATCTCCAGCGTATGATCTTGTAATATC
>JACCDV011032357.1_pt1 | contig 12255 bp, 6 predicted proteins | sample 7446131 | NCBI WGS metagenome assembly JACCDV01 (sample SAMN15323448, study PRJNA562643) | freshwater metagenome | isolation source: river surface water | place: USA:Blue River Watershed | collected 2017-08-17
ATTTATTATTATTATAATTTACCAGAGTTATAATATAACTCTGGACACTATATAAATAAACAAAAAATTATTTTTATGTTTTCTTGTTTTCCCCATTATTTTTGATCCTTTAGGCCTTACCTATCTTCCACCCCATTCCACTTCAGTTCCACATTCTTCCACCATTACTTTTTTGATAAATACAAATCGATAAACAACTCACAAAATCATACGAATATGATAACCTATAATCATAATCACGATAAAGGTTACTTTGCCTCAATCATTAGATGAAAAATATTAACACAAAGCAAAAATTAATAGGGTTTTAGTCAAAATTTCCAAAGATAAGAATTTCTATTTTGGAGTTTATCATGATGGCCAGGTCAAGGTTACTTTAAATCTGTTGAATATAAGCTTGATAGATCCCCTCCATGGGTATCTCAAGTAATGCCGAATGGCGTCAAGAATTAGATCATGATCATCACCAGAAACCTGCAAATTTTCGAAAGTGAGGGTTGGAAGTGGCTGGCTTGCTATTCTCCTTGCGATTCTCTGTCTCCTTTCCACAGCGCGAGCTTGGCTCCTTGTTTGGACCATTCTAAATATCTTTAATTAATTAAGATATGTCGAACATTAATCTATTTGTCGATAAATTTGGTCCAAAAATAAAGAGAGGAAGGAGACCACTTTATCATGAATAAGAGTATATTACTCTTACTAACTTTCGGACCCAATCCAATCATCGAATGGCAGATTGCCTTTGCTGTGGCAAGAGAAATATCAAGGCATCTAAGTGGACTTATCATCTCCATTGCAAGAGCCAATAAGATATTCTTTCCAAGTAATAGATTAATAAAGTTTTAAATAAGATTAAAAAGAAAATTGGAAAGCACAGCTTTGTGAACAAGCAGACATTAGCTTTGTTGCTGACGGATTTAAAAAATACTTTGGAAAAGATTGACGAGCTACTAAAAGGTTAAGGAGCTATCAAGCTATAAAGAGAAAGTGATTGATCATTAGAATATTTTCATTTATCTTTTAGACTTACCTTAAATATTCATTTTAAAAATAGTCAAAATAGAAGATTTTAAAGAAAATCAATTGGAGTTTTTTAATTTAAGCTTTTATTCTGATGCAACTTGATGTTTCCCATCGATTTTTAAGCTTTTTACTATTGATTAACGGTCGTTTTTTCGAGGTTTTTCTCATTTATTTTGATGAATAATTAGTAGAGGTAAAAATAGCTTTTAGAGTACTTTACTTGCATAGGATGTGAATAAAGCACTTTTCTTTTAAAGATTTGTAATCGAAATGTCACAAAACATGATCAAAGCGTTAAAGTATGCTTTTGTGGGAAAGCCAACTGTGCATCAATCCCAAAGATTATCGACCAAGGCAAAAACAATAACATTAATCAACTCTTCTTCGAAAATTCTGATGATGCGAATATCATTCCTGATGTCGCTAATATTATTTTATCTAAATCTCAACTCATGGTGGCTGGAAGGGGATAAAAGATTAATAAAAAAATTAAAGGAGTATGCGATGTTTGTGAGTCAGGCTTTGAAGACTATTTAGAGCATATTAATTTAAGCTAACATCAAGAAAGATGCTTACAAAATGATTATCACAACCAAATCATTGAGCTATCCAAGCGATTTCAAGTAAAACAGGGGAAGAAATTGAGAAAGAAAGATAAATATGCAAATAAATTTGGTAAAACTCGAAAGCTAAAATATGATATGATAAATAAAAAGACAGGAAAATTTATGAGAAAGCATTAAGAATGATATTAGATGGCTTTGAATATTGCTTATAATAATTAAAGCCGAGTGCAAACTATGCCTGTAAAGCGGATCGACAGCATTTCGATAAGCAAGATCGAATCCAAAGAGACCATTTTGAAGGCAAGTTAAGGAGTCCTCTTTTCAAGGTTGCCTTCCTTCACAAACCTCCTTATCATGCTCACCATCATTGCATTTTGTGGTATGGTCTTTATGGATGTTCGAGTTAAAATGAAAAGTCGCTTTGAGATCAGCTAGAACCAAGCAAAGACCTGCCTTATCGACTTTGGAGCAAAGAGTTGTAATCCTCTTGGTATGGATGAGTAATGCAAGACGATTTGGAAATGCATTCAGCAAATCAGTGACACAGATCTCACAACAAAGCTACTGTACCTATTCATCTTTTCGTACTAATAAATCAAAGAGAATGGTTTCTTTCCTGCAACTCTCATCGTATTAATTTTGCTTTATCAAATTGCAAAATCGACGAAGTCTAAATAGGAGCCTGAGAAACATTTAGTTTAATGATTGATCACTATTTGTATTATTATATATTTGACTAGACAAATTAGCCCATGTACAATACTCTCCTGCAGGCCTACTTCATACTGTTTTACTTCGTACTACATCTTAGCTTGCTCACTTGTGACTCAACTTGCATCGTCCCAGTCAGTTTTATGGCTAAGTTCGTCCCTCAACAACTTTTCACATATGCTAAATTGACTGCCAATACAACTAATATCGAACCAAAGTACTTAATGCTCTTTGGCCAGTGTATTCTGTTAGGAGATATCATTTTTGTTGCTATTTTGGGAAGTAAATTTATTGCCTATGTTGTTCGAAGATTCTTTCGCATAATCATCTACATCATTATGATAGTGATTGCCCTGAAGATGATAGAAAACCTTTGATTGTTCATAGCCTTATTGCTTTATAAATCAGTATACAGATCATTTTTTGTATCTTCTCGTCTTTCTTTGATAGATATACTTCTTTCTTATTTGACTTCCTAATTCCATTTCAATTTTCCATCGAGAATTCACGTAGTCAGCCACTCTTAACTTCTAAAAGAGAACTATTTTCAAAAGATGACTGCAAGGAATTCCTGTCTTTTATAAATAGTTGCAACTACATAACCATTTACCCTCCCTTTCATTAACTTCGTACTATTTAAAACCCTCGACAATAATCTTAAATCTCTCGGAAACTGAACGAACTTCGTGATGAATGCTCTTGGAAAACTCCAAAACTATTTCTTTAAAGATGGATTTGCAGACTGTGTACCTGATTTATTTTAAGGGTGGATAGAAGAATGTTGTTTCCAGCTTATTCTTTTAAAGCTAATACTAATAACATTTTAAGCCCAAATCTTAAAGGTAATGCATTATCTTCTTGGCAACAACGGTAAAAGGCTTTGAATATGGGATGATTGACTTGATGAGATCGTGAATCTTTTAATTTGATGTAGTATTTGGCATAAATCCGAATAATGCATTTGGAGTTTGACAGAAACAATATTTATGAGCATTTTCAAGAAATCTTTTAAGTAAATTAATATCTCCTTCAGATTCCATAGTTTCGTAAGCTTCATTAACGATTCTTTCGAAATTGTCTTTTGATTTTTATCTTATAAGCTGGTTAAAAAAATGGAAACATTCTTTATTAACTAAATTCTTTTTAACGTTTCTTAGAATATGAAAGCAGTCAAGTAGATGATGCCCATTGAACTCCCTTTACTCTCCTAAAGTTTTCAATGCTGAACCTGTTGCCTTATCTTCATCTGTAACTATTATTTCTGGCATTTTATTCATAATTTGTCCAAAAGTTTTGAAAATGGAATAGAAACGATTTGCATTCTATTCATTACAGATAACAAGTCCAAAGGGTACAATTTTTCTTGAAGAACTGATGCCAACAAAGACTCCGACTCTCCAAGGCTGCCTATCATCTTTTACTTATTGAATAAGGTTAAAGGTAAAATCGAACCCAACCCAATGTCCAAATCGTTAAAAGTTCTCTTTCATCAGAGGAGAAACAACGATCATTAAGTCAGGAAGCTCATTCATGCCATAATAAAAAGGATCAGTTTGTACTTCAAAGGATTTACTATCAAAAAAAGTAGTTAATTCTTTAAAAGACATTTTTTTATTTCTAATCTTTTGATTGAGGTAGTAATAACATCTTTAGCTGATCCTGTATTTTTAGCAAATATGATGTTTGGCAGATGATGTCGAAATTGTGATTGGAAGTTAATTTAATTAGTTCTCGATTAATGAATATTGATTCTTTCTCACTTCATTTTGTCCATGATTGTGATTATTGTTGTACTTCACAAGTCGAAAGGACTCTCCATTTTTGCGATAATTCAAGTAAGAAGGGCATTTTTTATATTTGCATCTGCAATAGATATAGATTTCTTTTCTCTTTGCGCATCTGTAAACTATGTTGCTACCAATCAAAGAATTCTATTCCTGAATTTGTTAAAGAAAATCAGGTATTTCACTGATCTCTGCAAAATTTTCGATATTTGAGGGAAAGATGAACTCCATTGTGTATTAACAGGTGACAAATCGGCAATTATAATATTACAAAGTAGCAATCAATGATTAGAAAGGTAAAAGAATAAAGAAAACAATATCGTTCTCCCTCGCTTAGCTAAAGAATGGACGTTATCGGAAGAAGAATTTAGGACTATTGTTCATCCAGAAAATCAACGCGATAGTCAGACAGTAGGCCTATCTCAAGATAATCTTTTCGTTGGCCAATTTCTAACAAGTAGAATAAAAGCTAAGCATCAAGCTCGAGTCCATCTTAGTAGCACTATTTTAATACAGTTTATTGCAATCATATGCTGATGGTGAAGGCAGTGATACTTACATCCCAGAAAGATCACAAAGGAGCTCCAAAGTAAATAAGGCTTATATAGGATTAGGAAGAAAGCGACAATGAATAAGACATCAGAGATATGAGATAGATTGCAGAATAAAATCGAGAGTATTTAAGAGAATTTATGTCTACCGATGTTTAAGGCAATATTAGATCAAGTTCAAGGCTAAAGGAAGCAAAATAAATGGGGTTTTTCATGAAATTGTGGAATTTTATGTACGCAACTTTAACTTTTAAGCACATAATTATTGGGATTTTGATGATTTTGGTTGTGATTCTCTACATCAGGATGAATTTCAATTACAACTATGAAGGGATTAGCAAACTTGGACAAGGAATATCACCATGCTGGGACAACTTTAAGAAGGAACGTTGTGATTTATACAATCCAACAAGCACATTCTGCAAAGAATTACTTTAATGTACCCTAAATCAGCAAAGACAAAGAAATATCAACTAAGCAAGCCCAAAATCTCACATTTAAATATTTTGTATCGGTGGAATCGTCTTAATCTCTTTATATCTTTTGGGAGTACGAAAAACTTTTATCCTTTTTGTTCATTTGTACTACTTTTGCAAAAAAATTTATAACAATCAAAAGAATAATGTATAGATGGAGAAATAGCTTAATAAAGATAAGAGGAGCAAGTGAAATAAATGATATTGAGACAATTATCATTGCTAATTTTTTATTTTGTACCCGAATATATATCCAGAAGATTGAGATGTATTTTTTATTTCTTTTTAAACTTTTTGGTCATCAAAGATATAAACTTAATCCTCTCGATAATCTTCAGTAATGTAATGTCCACTCGTGATTGAACTACCTTTATGAACTATAACTGCTTGGAGCTCATATCTTTGAAAGGAGTTTATTTCCTTCACAAAACTCTTGATTTTCTTGAAGTTTGAATTAAATCTTTTCAAACTAATGATTAATATTTACGGAAAATGTACGATTTACGTCTTTTTGTTGTTGTGGTTCTTCTATGAGCAACTGAGGCAATCATATTAAACATTTTCTTCATTTGATTATTGAAGGATGTTAGAAAAGATTAATGATCGAGCCATTTATACTTCAAGTGTTGCAAATATCTAAGAGTTTTCACTTTCAGTTCCACATTTATTACATTTTATCTTTGATTTTATTATTCCTGTAACTTTATCCTTTACTTTATCGCACATTTTGTCTAGTAATTTCACCAAAAATTCATGCGCATCTGCTTGCTTATTCTCCGAGAAATGAAATATTTCATCTTCAGTCGGAAGATTAATATTACTAAACACTGATTATATCTATCTTTTTGGACTATAGACTGATTGATTTTTTTGAAGCTATTAAAATAAAGTAAACAAATATTCTCCTTTTGAAATGTGCTCTCCAACTAAAATATTTAAAAACTGGAAGACTGAGTTCCTAAATTATTGTATAATTACGCATAGCAAGTTGATCCAAGATTGATGAGCCCACATCTTTGGTATTTTTGTGTAGTTTGCTTATTTAGGTTCAAGTCCTTCTTAGTGAAAATACTATCTTTTGCATAATTATAACACAACTCCGTTCCTTTTGCAATCTTTTTGCTTGTAAAGATGATGAGCCTAATGAATCCATTGATTTCCACTTTAAGGCTTGCACAATTTGCTTATTATGGTTTTGCCCCATTGATTAAGCAAGCGTATCCACACCTCTTGAAAGGACCAATCAGTAAAGTGTTATTTGGTTTTCCCTCAACCAAATTAAAAACGGAATCTACTCTTTTGAAGTAAATTGCATCAAAAGCGGGAAGAATATCAGCAGCATACTATCCTATAAAACAATCTTTTGGAATATCTTCAGCAGCGACCAAACCGAATCCTGTGCCCGAAGTAGTTTAGAATCCGCTAGCTTTGAGAATGAGAGGAGGAAAGTAGTGTCCTCTTTGATAATCTTCAAACCTTTAAAGAACAATTTTCTGAAGGTTGAGCCTTTTGATAAGCTCTTCGTCTATCGTCATATTCCCTTAATAAAATGCACTGGTTGTAAATCTAAACTTTCTTGCAGCGAGTAAAAAGATTACTTGATTAAGCTTATCTTGATTTTTTGAACCTAAATACTCTTAAGGCATTTTGAGCTTTAAATTTTTATTTTATTTTTGGCAGTTTGAAGGAACTCCTTTCTAGGGAAAGTAAAATGGTTGCGAAACACAGTCACAGAATGTAGGAAGACAATGCTGATGAAATTATCCAGTACAGTAAATGCAAACATATCCCTATATCTTTTTTTGATCAAACTATAAGCCGCAAAATTGACAGTATCTAATTTTAGTATTCAGAAAAAGTTGTTTAAAGTCAAATTTACTGTTGTTGAATGAGTATTATAAGCCTTCAATCTAAACTGTTGTTATTGAATCCTTTTGTATTTTAGGATGCTTTTCCTTCACTTCTGTAATCGCTTATTTATGTGAAATTTTTGCTTAATTAATTATCAATGGAACCTAAACCTATATCTACTAAGCCGATGCCTAAGAAGCAGAAGATGTTATTGCGATTTTCTATGAATCATAGAAATCGCAATAAGAACTATCATATTACCCAAGCCATTCTCTCAATAGATCAAGCCAATTGTTATTTATAGTCGCATACCTTTTTCTAAAATGCAGTCTTGGAGCCAACACTTTCTCTAAATCAGTCCTTGAAATCCAACATACTTTAAGATTAGGAATTCGAAGATTGTCTTTTAAGTTTTTTTCATTTGTCTATGCTCCGTCTTTCGCGTAAATTAACGCAACTTCCAAACTTTTGTGATTTGCTAAATTTTGCAGATTAATATTAGCATTTTTAGCCTTTTGAAGCTCAGTCTATGAGAACATGCATCTTTTTATTGAATAAGCAGGAAAGCCAAATATTTTACTCATTCTACTATATAGTTCCAAATTATAAAAACCTTTCCATTAAAATAATTCTAAAAGCTGACAAAGCTGCTCACTGAGTATGAACTTTATTTCTTTATCCTTTGTTTTGTTGATATCCATCTGTAACTCACAAGCTTAACGATCAGTTTTCCTGTCTTATAGTAATTTCAATACTCCTTGAGTAATGTTTTATCTGTCTGAAAACATCCTTTGGGAGGATTGAAATATAAGATAAAAATCAATCGCAATATGAACAAAGTCTCTTTATCTCGTCTCCATAAGCTTCTCTAAAACCGTAAATAAATCTTTTGTTCTAAGAGAATGCCCAGTTCTTTTTTTAATTGGAATTATTGCCTGAATACGAAACTTTGGAAAAATATCAGAGTAAAATTTTTTGTATATTCTATTTAAGGTTGAAAGCACTCGATTTCGTTTTCTTGCAGGCAGTTCTTTAATGCTTTCAATCACAAGCTACTGATTAAAGATATCCTAAGGGTCTTTAAGGATTTTATTCCATTTTAAAGGTGCATTTAATTAAAGCATATTAAAACTTGGAACTTCAATCACTTCCCATAACCTTTGAAACATTTTTTATAGAAATCTTTAGAAGAATTCCTGTAAATAAATACTTTTAATTTTTTTATTCTTTTTGATCCAATGAAGAAGGGGAATCTTACTCTTTGCGTCTAACAAATTTAATAAGTGAAGAAGGATTGTTTATTCTTCAGTTATCACCTTTTTGTAAGAAATCAGCTCTGATTGAGTATGACGATCCGAGAATAAGGATGTACTAAAAAGTCTGCTTTGAGGAACCGAAGAAATTTCCCTTTTTTCGACTGATTTGGGTTTGATTTATGAAAGTGATCTTATTTGAGAAGATTAGGTATTAAATCTTTCTGAAAGCTGATCTTCATTATCTATCAATGATTTCAGTGGGGTAAAAACTCTGGAATCTTCTGATCTAAAACCAGAGCACTATTTTCTTATTTTCTTTTGATGGTAGTTCCATTAAACTTTCCCAAATACCATCAAGCATCGACCACAGATGTATGTTTAATCGCAAAATGCTGCAACTTTTTCCGAAATTTTAGAAACTGAATCTTTCTGAAGGCAGTATGTAGAGTAATGCTCACTAAAAGTACTTATTATTTCTTCAGAGCATTTAGGGCAGACCAAACGGGTGTTAGCTTCCATTTAACAATTAGGATTTTTCACCAATACAGAGTTACGTTATATAGGCAACAGTGTTTTTTATCATAATACAGTGTTTTTAATACTGGGCCAATCTTGCAGAAATTAAAAAAACGTGGAGACCAACAATACCTTGGAATTACTTATGAGCTAGTAATAGATTTATTGAATCGATCCGAGCTATTTATCTTTCACAGTCTGGAAAATCAGAATCATGCCTGATGGTGGAAACTCAAACTAAAAGGTGGCCAAAGTGTGGAAACCTCACTTTAACACATCAATCATCAAAAATTTTCTCGGCTGCTTTGCAGCCGAGGTGGAAAATATAATTCAAAAGTAAAATCAATAACATGCAGATGCGAACTTGTAAAAATATATCAATAAAGCATATGAATGAAAACGTGCCCAAAGAAAGCTATGATAAACTTCTATCATTCTTTGAAAAATATTTGATAAATACTTTAATCATGGTCTTAAAAATTCAAAATACGTGAAACATCAATGGTCGAGTAGGCAAATATTTCAATAATGAGGTAGGTGGAAGTAAGGTGGAACCAGATATTTGTTAAGTTTAGTCCAGCATCTATTCAAATCACGCATAAGTAAAAGAAACAATATTTTGAATACTTCTTGATTTATATAGCGTCCAGAGTTATATTATAACTCTGTAAATTATAAAAAATCAAAACTTAAAATAATAAATATAAATGATCAAATTAACTGTTTTTGAAGATTCCTTGGCTTTCGGTCCATTCCAGGACCCTTTATATTTATTAGATAAGAATATTTTTTGTTGATCAATTGTTTTTGTTACTTATTTGATTGGATATTAATCAAGGAGTGTGAAGAAGATGCTTGTAAGCTTATAATTCTTCGAAACATGTGTTTTGATTTTTTTCCTTTATACGACTGAAAATTCCTTTTTACGACTGTACAGTCTTATATAGACAGTTTCAGTCGTATATAGTAAATTTCAGTCATATAATAAAATTATACTAAATTTATAAATTTGAACAACATCAATATTCACCATCCTAATATAAAAATGCTTAAAAGGCATTAAAAAAGAGGAGAAATGAATTACATTATAAATAAATTATGGAATAAAAGCTATCAAAAGCCGTAAGCGATCTTCTCTCTTGCTTTTAGGACACACGATCCCTCCAATCAAGGCTTAATAAACGTCAAATTTTCACGGAAATAGAAAAAATATTTAAAAAAGTAGGAGCAATAGATGGACCAATCAATCAAAACAGAAAGAAATCGATTACTGTTAAGATAATCTAGAAATTCGGGCGTTAATTCGAGGATAAAGACCATAAAATAGTTATTTAAAGGCAGTCAAAGGAAGAATTTCGTGGGTTAACATTCCATAGTGAATGGTTTGGAGCCAAAAAAAGCAGCTCTTAATAGATTAACGAGGAATTCGATGAAGATGAAGAAGATTTTGAGATAAGACCTATGTTATAGCTAAAAAAGCAGTCAAATAGTGTTTAGGTTCAAGTAAGCACTAAAAAATAACTGAAGATATGCACTCTTAAGTAACTCCAGTATCATTTTATTGAAACCAATCGTCGAGATCTTAGAAAAGAAGAGATTAATTTTGAAAAGTTTCAATGGGAAACCTATGCCCAAAAAGTTTTGGAAGATATTTTCGCAGAGGGAAATGCTAAGCTTAACAAGAATGTCTTCGATAAATCTTTGATTAGATCTGATTTATCGATTTTGGTTAATTAGGAGAAAATATAGGTTTCAAAAGCCATTAATACTCTTTTGCCCTTAAATTCTGAAGCTAAGTCTACTTGTTTTCAATTAGTAAAGTGCATAAAGACGATTAGAAATATCATGGTCCATCATGATGATTTGAAGTAAGCCAGCTTTTTCAAATATGCTTGGTAACACTTATATTTGGTGCTAAAGATACTTGGAATCGACTCACATTCAAAAGAGTTTATTAATAGTAGAAGAAAATAAATGCATGTCAGATCTACAAGAAAGATGCTCAAATACAAATGATAATTTATAACGACAAATGGCTTGAAAAATTAATACTAAGATCTAAATATATAAAATTATTTATTTATTCAATCTATGAATATATTAAATTACTATTTATATATGAGGTAATAAAATGTATATCTAAGATGATTCTATTTGATATGTCTTATCATGTTTATTTTTGCTGTACTTGTGATATGTTACTTTTCTTGAGGTTTTGATGCGTGATGTTCTTAGATACATAGAGTTATATTTTATCCTTATTGCATAATTCTCGATCGTTAAAATTAAGACAACATTTAAGGTCAACGTGTCAAGACCTGCCAGCATTAAGGTGGTTGGCTCACCTGACAGCATTTAAGGTCAACGTGTCAAGACCTGCCAACATTAAGGTGGTTGGCTCACCTGACAGCATTTAAGGTCAACGTGTCAAGACCTGCCAGCATTAAGGTGGTTGGCTCACCTGACAGCATTTAAGGTCAACGTGTCAAGACCATATTGATTCAATTTTATTAAACTTGTATCACATTAAATTTATCAAAATAAACAATTTTATTATATTCGATTTATAAAAGTGATATAATCAATCATAACAATTAAATCAAATGATTCAATAAATTATTTAAGTCATAAAAATTAATTTAGTTACCATCAAGTATATTTTAAATTTATTTTCGTAAGTAATTATTGAATGATTAATGAAAACAATAAATTAGTTTGTATCAATAATTTTTATTTTATCTTTTTAAATATTACACATGGGAAAGAAACTTAAGTGTACGTTAGCCGAGAAAATAGAAATTTCGATTATTTAAGGAGCCCATGCATTTTATTGATGAATGGAGGCTATTTTGATTTAATTGGATGTAGTTCATATCGTAACTTGATTAGATTTCTGAATTAATAGTTAACTTTCCTAAAGTAAAATTTACACAGATTCTCGATTTATGCTTTGAAAATATTTGCTTATCTCACAGTACAAGTACATAAATTACTAGCGCGCATCAAGTTAAATTTGAAAATCGATTTCGTTTAATCGATGGTGCGAGATTTTTTACAAGCATATCGTACTTGAAATATATGCCCGTAAATATACAGCTCGAAAATTCGATTAAAAGAATTAAAAATCAATACCCTATATTGCCTTCATGCTTGAGATTTAATATTTCTCGTTTATTAAATTGATTTCCCAAACTGTTGCAATTTACATATTGACGAACTTTAATGAGTTGAAAAATCAAGGAATCCTCTCGAAGGAAAACGATATATCTAAATTTGTTCTAATGATTGCGATTGTAAAATTGATTAAATTTATCACTGTTTAAGAGATCTCAGCCAGCTCGAACTTTTTACAAAAATTATAAAATTAAACAACGTTCTTATATCTTTATGAAAATATATTGAAGAAGAATTTTGAATAAAAGAATAAGAGTGAAGTTATCAAAAATTAGAGTTTATGAGAAATTATTAAAAATAGAAATAATGGTATGGTAGTTTTATAAGTTATTTGAAAAGGTTTAAGG
>JACCDV010336985.1_pt1 | contig 12250 bp, 10 predicted proteins | sample 7446131 | NCBI WGS metagenome assembly JACCDV01 (sample SAMN15323448, study PRJNA562643) | freshwater metagenome | isolation source: river surface water | place: USA:Blue River Watershed | collected 2017-08-17
AAATCATGGCTTGACTCTGATGAATTTATTAATTCTATTGTCTCTGTTACGCAAGCGTTTAAAACCCCAGCCTCCTCTATTTTAGTCAATGCTGTATTTAATCTCGTCCTAAAGGAAACAAAACCGGAAGAATTTAGAGCCAAATTATTAGCCGCTCTGCCTCCTAGCGGACAGAGCGACGTCCTGGTAAATGATCTAGTTCGCGCATCTTTGCTTCCCATAAAAATACCCCTTCTTGAATCAGGCATAGACCTTGCTGTCATTGCGCCCATTAATGAAATATCGTCAGCCGCTCAAGTTACTCCCACGACTATCGCGCCCGATACATCAAACAATAATTCTTATACTACAAACGAAGCTCCTCCTATAGATACTCCTCCGCTAATATCCAGTACAAATCCTATAGCGCCCACTAATGCCGCGCCCATCACTACTGCCACTACCGAAAATATCCCTTATTCTCCTGCAATCATTACGGAAACAACTCCGCCCGTAACTCCTCCCGCTCTGATTACACCTAATTTTGCACCCGAGTTATCCTCGTCACAAACAACTACCCCTATCGCGCCTTTTGTCATTTATGAAGAAAAAGCAATAGAGACAGCTTCTTCTGCGCACAAAGACGGACCACTAAGGCCTGTGTTTTATTCAGAAAGGCCGATCACCCAAGAATCAACTCCCGTCGCAAATATTGAATTTAATAATGCAGCAGACAATAAAGAAGTTGGCGCTCACAATATTATCAATCTAAAAGATTTGCCTTTATAAGCTGTTTATGGCTTAATCAGTATTAGGTATAATGCAGTTTCAAGTTCCGCAATTCGAGACAGAAGAGAAATTTTTTGGCCCCTTCACAACAACACATTTTTTATCAATTAGTATAGCGGGGGCTATTTCTTTTTTACTTTTTCCCATTTTTACAATTTGGTTGTGGCTTTTAGTTGCAGCGATACTTATCGGTGGTTCTCTTAGTGTCGCCCTTGTAAAAATTAACGGCCGACCAATGACTATTTTTATATCCTCCGCCCTACAATATTTTTGGGGGGCCAAGGTCTTATCTATCAAGCCAGCAGTCATTGAAAATCCTACTATACAAGGCATCCAACCATTAGCTCCTCTTAAAAAATTTGAGGTGCCAAAACAGCCCTCATCGTTCCCGCCCTTACCCAGCGAATATCAGGCCACGCCGCCGCCTATCCCTTCCGCTCCCCCTGCCCCTCCTGCTCCTCCTCAAAGCATAGCTTCGCCAGCATATAAAGAGATGGCGATCTCTTCTGATGCGCCCATTCCTCGTATATCCTCTCATATTATTACTCTAGAAGAAGAGGCGCCTGCCCCACCCTCATCAATGTCTTCCACAATTGCGATCTCCCACCCTTCTGTCCCTCGCCCTATTGTCGAGGACGGGTCAATCCCAGCTATGCCCCCCGCCCCCACTTACTCGCCGCATAAAAAATCTCGTCTGCAATCTTTGTTTAATCAAATTACTACTACATCATCGCCAATTCCGTTTAGAGAAAAAAGCTTAAAACAAGACGACGCCAAACAAACTGGAAAATATGAACTCATACAAAAAACAACCGGAGAAACAATAACAGCAAGAAGAGTGGATTATAGATAATTCATAACATGGACAAAAACCAATCCAATCATTTTCAAAATCTAATAGAATCAACCGAGAGCTTATCGGATATTAAAGAAATTAAAAATAATACTATTTTTCTCAAAAACGGCGGGATGAGAAAGGTGATTATGGCAACTGGAATCAATTTAGATCTTAAATCCGAAGAAGAACAAAACTCTGTCATTTCAGCATTTCAAAATTTGCTTAACTCTTTAGATTTTACTGTACAATTTAGCGTACATTCTCGCCGACTAGCCATACAAGAATATCTAAATAAAATGGCTAAAAAAATGGAGGCAGAAACCAATATTTTAATTAAACAACAATTTGCTGAATATATTCAATTTATTCAAAATTTTATTTCCGAACATGCGGTGATGAAAAAAAGTTTTTTTATAACAGTTCCCTTTGATGCTGGCGCTCTACCCACTCTAGGCACAAAAAAGTCATTATCTCCTTTAAGCGCGAATCATAAAGCGCAAACACAAGAAGCGACTAATGTGTCTGATGAGTTTGCGCAAAATATAGAAAAATTAAATTTCCGCGTAGAGCAAGTGATATATGGATTAAGACAATTAGGCACTCGCGCAGTCGTACTAAACGACTCTGAATTAAAAGAGCTTGCTATCAACTTTTATAATCCAAAAACCGTAGAAAAAGATTTAATATCAGATGACTCCCCCATAGTGTCGCAGGAGATCAAAATAAAACCTAACCATTTAGAAGTAAATGACAAATTTGTTAAATGCTTCTTCGCCTTACATTATCCGAGATATCTATCGTCTGGATGGCTTGACTCCATTATTAATCTGCCAGAATTAATGGATCTTACAATTTATATATCCCCCACGGACACCAGTGTCGCCCTTAAAAATCTCGCCAGGAAAACTGCGTCTTTAGGCGCCGCTATTGCCGACAAAATGGAAAAAGGAGACGTAAGAGACCCCGCGCTTGAGACCGCGCTTGCAGATACTGAAAGCCTCCGTGATACATTACAACAAACACAAGAAAAACTTTTTTCAGTGAGCTTCTATTTTGCTATTTATACTGATTCGCTTTCCGAATTAAAAAAACTTGAATATAAGATAACCTCTCTCCTAGAGAGATCTCTCGTCACTGTTAAATCCCCCTTCTTTGAACAAGTAACTCTGTGGCGCTCTATTAGCCCTTTCGCTCGTAATTTAATGGGGGTGTCTTCTTCTATGAATACAAGTCCCGTATCGGCATTTTTCCCTTTAATTTCGCCTGACCTTACGTCTGATGAAGGCATAATGTATGGCTTAAACATGCATAATAACTCTTTAGTTATTTTTGACCGCTTTGACCTTGAAAATCATAACTCCGTTATATTCGCTAGATCCGGATCCGGGAAGTCCTATGCCGCTAAATTAGAGCTTTTAAGGTCTATTATGCTTGGAGTTAATGTATTGATTATTGACCCCGAAAATGAATATGAAACGCTCGCAGACGCCGTAGGTGGCGAAACATTCAAAATATCATTAACCTCTGCGGATAGCATTAATCCTTTTGATATTCCTGCTGTACCCGAAGGAGAAGATGACGCAGAGGCCCTGCAGTCCCACATCGCAAGCTTAACTGGGCTTATTAAAGTTATGATTGGCGAAACAACCCCTGCTGAGGAAGGCATTTTAGATAGGGCTATCAATGAAACTTATGCTACCCGAGATATCGCTCCCGGCAGAAGTTTCGCCGGCATAGAACCTCCTTTGTTAGAAGATTTAGAAAATGTACTGCATAATATGGACGGCGGAAAAAATTTAGCCGACCGCTTATACAGATTCACCAAGGGCAGCTACGCAGGATTTACTAATCGTAAAACGAATATTAATATTAAAAATAATGTAATTGTTTTTTCAATCAGAGACCTAGAGGAGGCGCTGCGGCCTATTGCTATGTATATAGTTTTAAACTATGTCTGGAATATAGTCCGCTCAGAACTAAAGCGCAGAATATTAGTAGTAGATGAGGCGTGGCTGATGATGCAATATCCAGATTCAGCCGCTTTTTTATTCAACTTAGTACGCCGAGCGAGAAAATATTATTTAGGAGTTACCACTATTACACAAGATGTAGAAGATTTCTTAAATTCTCCTTATGGCAGACCAGTTATTACTAATTCCTCTCTCCAATTATTACTTAAACAATCTCCGGCGACCATAGATATTGTCGCGAAGGCATTTAATCTCACTAATGTAGAAAAAAATTATCTTATAGATATTAGCGTTGGACAAGGGCTTATGATTGTTGGACAAAAACATGTGGCCATTCAAATTGTCCCATCATATTTTGAAAACCAGATTATTACTACCAAGCCAGAAGAAATTTTAGAAATGCGCAGACAAGCTAATCAAGATAATAATGTAACAGACGCTCGCCCCTCCTATTCTGACGAACAATAATATACAATAAATATATGTTAGAACAAACAAACATGGGCTTAATGGAAGCAATTAATAGCTTAATCCCTGGTGGAATTACCAACTTATTAAATACAGGGCTAGGCATCGCCGCTATCGCTGCGCTAGGCACTATTATTTACGCAGGTATTTTATATTCTATGTCTGGAGACAACACGTCTGTGCAAAAAGAGGCGAAAGCATGGGTTATGGCGGCGATAAAAGGCATTGCGGTTATAGCATTTGGATATATTATCTTAAATATCGCTAACCCAAGAATGTTAAATTATAACAGCAACTTATATGCGTTAATCGCTACGGATAATATCGTTAATATTATTCTATAAATTTTACCACAACCCTTCTTGATGACCCCTCCCCTATACTCTCGGTTTTAATATCTGGCCTAATAGATAGTTCTTCATGGACCAAGTGCCTTTCAAAGGCATTCATCGGTGGCAAGATAACGTCGCTTTTGGTAGTCGATGCTTTTTTAGCCCCTGCCTTAGCAAGTTCTATAATTAATTTTTCTTTATCTCTAAAATAGTTATTTACATCAACCGTAACAGGGCCCTCATTATATTTTTTAGCAATTAACTTGAATATTTGACTAAAAGCGCTAATTATAATCGGCATATTTTTTGTATTAATTATCTCATCGTCTATGCGCAAAGACACTCTTTTTTTATCTTCGTCAATGTCTATATTCGCATTATTAAACTGACAGAAATCAAGTAATTTAGTTGTTATTTCTTTTAGGTTCTGCATAAATAATAGATTTATTACAAATATATTGTTGTCCTATAGCAAACATAGTGCTTGTAAGCCAATAAACCGCTAATGCTGACGGGAAATTCCAAAGCATAAACACTGTAAAAAACGCAATAAGCGCACCCATTACATTACTAGACGGCGCCTTTATTTTCAAATCCGTTGAATTATTAGCCGGAGAACTTATTTTAATTTGAATAAATTGAGCAACTGCCGTGAACACAATTAACACTATATTTCTTTCGTTTAGATCTATGATCCCTAAAAAAATCGGGTTAAGCACGCCTGGATAGCTTATAAAAGGATAAAGTATTTCTGATACGGATCCATTAATGCCGTTAGTAAATGCCTTAAACAAAGCCAATAAAATAGGAATTTGAATGAAAAGCACTAAAAACATATAAAACGGATTGATTTTATGCTTTTTATATAGATCCATTAACAGAAGTGTTTGTTTTTCTCTATTGTTTTTGTGCTCTTTTTGAATTTTTAACATTTCAGGTCTTATTTTTTGCGTAATTGCTTGTTGTTTGAGAGTTTTTTGATACATTGGCGCGAGCAAAAGACGCACTATAATAGTAAGCATAATAATCGCTATACCAAAATCACCGAAAGAAACCGTGTTATATAGTAATATCAACGCGTTAACCACCGGCTCGTACAAAAAAGTATTAAATAAGTATGACATTTTTTAATTCTTGTAAAAAATCTTCTTTATTATCCCTCATTTTCGGGTTAATAGCTAAAATTATAATCAAAAAGTCAGATGGTGGACTAAAATTATCTAAAAACTGCTTATTTTCCTGAAAAAAACGATATACAATTCTTTTAATTTCGTTTCTTGCTGTAGCGAGCCGTAATGTCTTACGAGATATTATAACTCCAACGCGAGAATGCAAAAGATTATTGTTGTTATATTTAATAAATACAAACCTGCCTTTATAAAAAACGCTGCCCCCTCTTAATGCCAGGGCAACATTAAACTTATATCTGGCAGTAATCATATGGAGCCACTAAACAGATAGTTTTGTTCTTCCTTTTGCCCGTCTTCTTGCTATCACTCTTCTACCCCCAGTAGTGGATTGTCTTTTTAAAAACCCATGAGTTCTAGCTCTTTTTTTCTTTTTAGGATTATAAGTTGGTTTCATATATGTAAAATAAGTAATTTTTCATCCTTCGTCAACACACTAACCATCAAAATATTGATAATTTATGCACTTTTTTCTAAAAAATACACATACGCTTACTTATTGCTCTTCTTAAGCACATATACACACTTTATCCACACACCATAATATTATACAAAGCACTGATGCTTGCGGTATGAATCATTTTTCACTGCTGGATATTAAATATTTATCTAAATACCGCAAAAAGAAAAATTGCGACATTAAATTGAAGAAAAAAACAATAGCTAAATTAGCTGTTTTGACGTTCACATTATATCTAAATAGAATATGAACTATGACCACTAATGAGCTTTGGGAAAGATCGTTGGGTGAATTAGAATTACAAATATCAAAACCTAATTTTTTAACTTGGTTAAAAAATAGCAAGCTTGTTAATCACGAAGAAGGTGATGTGGTGATAGCCCTGCCAAATCATTTCGCTAAAGAATGGGTAGAAGTTAAATATGGGAAAATTATTCTTGGCATACTCAGAAATCAAGACTCTTCTATAAAAAAAATCACCTACACAGTAGACAACAGTATTATTAAAAGAAGCGGAGTATTAAAGCCATCTGAAGAAACCAAACAATTAATATTTAATGAATTTAAAATAGACCCTGAGTCCGGCTTAAACCCTAAATATAATCTGCAATCTTTCGTAGTCGGCTCGTCTAATGAATTAGCTTACGCCGCAGGAACATCAATTATTGAAAAAATTGGTGAAAAATATAATCCTTTATTTATCTATGGGGGAACAGGACTTGGTAAAACTCATTTTATCCAAGCCTTAGGCAATGAAATAAACAAACAACACAAAGGCAAAACCAAGGTTAAATATGTTTCTTCTGAAAAATTCACCAGTGATGTTATTTGGTCTATCCGTAACAAACGCATAGAAGACGTAAAAAATACCTATCGTAATATAGATGTTTTAATTATTGACGATATTCAATTTATCGGAGGGAAAGAAAAAACAGAAGAAGAGTTTTTTCACACTTTTAATGCCTTATATGGTAATAATAAACAAATTATTATCTCATCAGACAGGCCCCCCCGATCAATTCCTATTTTAGAAGAGCGGCTAAAATCTCGTTTTGAGGGTGGGATGATCGCAGATATTGGCTTTCCTGATTTTGAGACAAGAGTGGCGATTATTAAAGTTAAATTACACGATAGAAAAGAACATTTAGAAGACGATATAGTGAATCTCATAGCTGATAAAGTGAAGCGCAATATTAGAGAGCTAGAAGGCATTATTAATAAAATTGTATTTTACAAAAATCATCATGCCTCATTTGATGCTAATGATGTAAAAAAAATAATGAACGAAATTGTTGAACAAACATCTGTCCACATTACTCATAATCAAATTATTAAGGCCGTGGCCGAGTTTTATGAAATTACCACATCAGACATGACTGGACGCGGACGTAAAAAAGAAGTTATAGAGCCAAGGCAAGTGGCCATGTTTCTTTTACGAGATATGATTAATATGTCTTATCCATTTATAGCGGAAAAAATGGGTAAGAGAGATCACACAACGGCCATATATGCTTTTGATAAAATAACTCATTCTCTAAATCAGGACCCGTCCTTTAATCAAAAAATGACCATGATTAAAGAATTGATTAATAAATCTTAAATTTTTATCAATTTAGTGTATGATGTGTGGATATATCATCATATAACTTCTTAAAATAAAAAAATTGAAATCAAAACAAAGAAAAAACACTAAATAATACACAAGCTTACTCACAGTTTTATATTATGGATAATGAAGAAAAGTGCCTATTATAATGCAAAAATAAACTTATACACTTTTACACAACGACTATTACAACAACAATTTATATTTATTAATTAAAATTATTATAATAATCTAAATGAAAATAACTGTATTAAAGAATAATCTTAAAAACGCCTTAGATGTGGTATCCAGAGTAGTTGGCGAAAATAATAATCTGCCAATTCTTAAAAATATTTTAATTAAAGCCAATGAAGGGAAGATTAGCGCCACTGCCACTGATTTAGAGACGGCCATTATTAAAACTATAGCTGGCAAAGTAACCAAGAGTGGTCAAATTACGGTTCCTTTTATTATTTTAAATAATATTATTACTAATATTCAAAGCGAAAGAATAGATATTGAGAGCAACGATTTAAACATCTTGATTAAAACCGATAGCTACGAAGCTAAAATACAAGGAATGAATTATGAAGAATTTCCTATTATCCCTACCATAGATGCACAAGAGGAATATATTGAAATCAAAGGAGATATTCTAAAAGATCATATTTTATCTGTTATAAATGCGGCTCAAATCTCTGAATTAAGGCCGGAAATCAGCGGAATTATGATGGATATTGATGGAGAGATAATTAAATTTGTAGCTACAGACAGCTTTCGCCTAGCTGAAAAAACTATTTATAGTTCCGATTGTATTAATAATTTTTCTAGGGGGTTAAAAATTATTATTCCCTTAAAGCCAGCGGACACCATAACCAGAATTATCACTGATAAATCAGTATTTAAAATTTATTTTAACAATAGTCAGTTTATGGTCAAAAATGATGATATTATTCTTATTACTAGGCTTATTGATGGCAGTTTTCCAGAATATTCATCGATCATACCTAAATCAACTAGTACTAATGTAGAAATTAGTAGGGTGGAGCTTGTGAGCGCGCTAAAATTAGTTAGCTCTTTTAGTTCTAAAAATAATGAAATTTTCTTTAAAATAATACCGGAACAAAAATTAGTTGAGGTATATTCAGCTGATAATTTATTAGGAGAAAATAAATATTTAATTCCGGCTAAAATTACAGGAGATCCGCTTAATGTTTCTTTTAACTGGAGATTTATATTAGATGGATTAAAAAATATAAGCGCTGATTTAGTACATTTTGGTTTTCAAGGCGATACTAGGCCATCTATTATTAAATGGCCCAAAGATAACGCCTTTTTATACGTTATTATGCCAATTAAGGACTAAAAACGTCCTTTATCTATAAATAATTAATTGCTCTTCTCCGATATTTTGGTTAGCGTCAATAGCTTTGATAATAATTTTATTTTGACTTATAAATTCGTTTAAAGAAAAAGTCCGTTGATAATTTATATGAGTGCTAAAATTACCGACTTGCTCGTCTACTAATCGATTATTTATATATACTCGTATTTTTTGAATGTTGGCCCCTGATGTGATTCTAGCTTGTAGTGATAAATCACTAGTTATAAAATCACCGTTTTGAATACTTATTATATTAATTCGCGGCCCAGGCCCAATAACGCCAGGATTTTCTTCTCCTGCGGCGTAAGAGTGAGTAGGAATAAGAGTTTCTGGTAATATATTGTTTTTTAACCAATGCTGCACGCTTGTTTCCCAGTTAATAAATTGCGGATCAGTTAATCTATTAAGATAAAAAAGAATATTGCGAGGATTTTCTCGGTTTAATTCCCCTCTTAATCTTGGGATAGTAGCCCCTTGCGGCGAGGGCCTTGGGAAAGCCTCGTTCGGTCTTAATTGAACAGCTTGAGAGAAAAAATCATGCCACATCGGAGTAGCTGCTAAGATACTTGACCCTCGTTGTTCTAGTGGGTGTCTGTTATTATTGCCAGCCCATACTCCAGCTACTAAATTAGGCGTATAGCCAAACGCCCAAACATCAACATAATTATCCGAAGTTCCTGTTTTAATAGCAATTTGATGTCCTGCTACCTCGGTGAGACGAATACTCCCACGAAATAATGGCATTCTTAAATTTCTATCAGCTAAAATATCATTTACGAGGCGAGCATAATTATAACTTATCACTCTTTTTGACCTATCTTCAAATTGCTCTAAAATTTTTCCATTTCTATCTCTAATACTTAAAATTAAAGTAGGAGGATTTCGAATACCATCATTTGCTATAACAGAATAAGCCCCAGCTAATTCTATCGGCCTTACTTCTCCTCCTCCTAAAGCTAAAGACAAGCCAATGCGCGCGGCATCATGAAAAGTAGTAATACCAAGTTGTGCAGATAATTGAATAACATTATTAAGCCCAGCAAGATAGAGTGTCTTTACTGCTGGTATATTAGTTGATTCCGCCAGTGCTTCTTTTAAGGTCATGGGGCCCTGGAATAATCGATTAAAATTCTGCGGGTGATAACATTGAGGATGTGGTGCGTGAAGGTTGGGGATAGGAGGACAATTGGGGTTCCCGGCGGCAAATTCAGTTAAGGAGTCAAACACAATAGTATCTGGCGTAAACCCCCTTCTAAAGGCTTCCATATAAACAAATGGCTTAAATGCTGACCCTGGCTGTCTTAATCCTTGAGTTATTACATTAAAATTTCCTTCAAATCTGCAAGTTCGTCCCTCTATGCATCCTTTGGGTTCAGGTGGGGCAAAGTAGTCTTTAGATCCAACAAGGGCTAAAATTTGCCCATTTTGCGGGTTTAAGGCTATAAGTGCGGCATTGTGTCCCGCATAAAGTTCGGTATTTCTTTTAGCCCCTCTTAAAACAACATCGTTAGCTATTGTTTGCATATCGGCGTCAAGAGTAGTAATAACCCTTAGTCCTGCTCTCGCCACAAAATCTTCCCCATATTTTTCATTTAAATATTTTTGTACTTCTGTAACAAAATGAGGGGCGAAAGCAAGCGCAGCGGTTTTGGGCCGCTCTTGTATTAATGGCTTATCTTGAATAGCGGCCTGATATTGTTGTTCGTCTATCATGCCTATACTTTTCATTCTATAGAGTACGTGCTGCCTTCTTTGTTCTAGTGCTGTGGTATGTCTCCCCCATGGCGAAAAATAACTAGGTGCCTGTGGTATAGCGGCGAGCATTGCAGCCTCCGCTAAACTTAAATATTTAGCTGGTTTACCAAAAAACATCTGCGAAGCGGCCTCTATTCCATAAGCATTATGTCCGTAAGGAATTTGATTTAGATATAAAGTTAAAATTTCATCTTTTGTAAATATCTGTTCTAAACGAAAAGCTAAAATTAGCTCTTTGATTTTGCGTATGATTGATCTTTCGGGGGTCAAAAAAGAATTTTTGGCGACTTGCTGAGTAATAGTGGATCCTCCTTGCGTAAATCGTCCGTCTCGTAATCCAACCAAAACAGCTCTTATAATACCTCGAATATCAAATGCGGGATGTTCAAAAAATCTGCTATCTTCAATGGCTATCGTAGCGTTTCTAATGACCTCGGGCATTTCTTCTGTAGCAATCATGGTTCTTCTTTTCGCTCCATGAACTTCATAAAGTAATTTGTGCCCTGTCCTGTCAAATATCTTAGTAGATTCTATAAGCTCCAAATTTATTATTTCTCCTGCGGCCGGTAAGTTTCTGCTTAAATAAACATAGCCAAGCCCGCTAATCACGGAGATTGTTATAATAATGCCTATAATCCATATAAAAATCTTTTTGATGAACATTACTTTTATTATAATATATCGCCCCCGTTTTATCTGCTTGACATAAATCAGCAATAAACTCGGGGGCGCTTGAATAACTATTAATTTTATTAATTAAAAATCTTCCTCATCTTCATCATCATCGCCTTCGTCTTCATCATCGTCTCGGTCATCTTCCTCGCCATCTTCGCCGGCAACAATATTTGCTTGTTTAGGGTTAACTTCAAGCTCATTATAATCATCGCCTAACTCTGGTAGTTCTTGCTCTTCGTCTGTCCAATTTTTTTGGCTCATAATTAATCAGATAATCTTATCGACCTTTTATTATGGCAAAAAGAATATCATACATATTTTTAAGGTCAAGAGTTATATATAATCCTTGGTGAGCGCCGCAGTGATAGCCACAGCTAGGGCGTCTGACACGTCGTCTATAGGATGAAAATCTTTAAGTTTAAGAATTAAAGACACCATTTTTAAAACAGCTTTTTTATCGGCGGCGCCATATCCACTTAAAGACTGCTTTACTATATTAGGAGTGAATTCCTTTATTATTATGCCCTTTTCTGCTGCGGATAAAAGAATAACACCGCGTGCCTCAGCGACCGACATAGCTGTTTTTTGGTTTTTCGCGAAAAATAATTTTTCAACCGCAATTTCGTCTGGGTTGATTTTTTTGATTAATGCGCTCACTTCTTGATAAATAAAAAGCAAATGATGGAAACTATATTTAGCTCCTTTGTGTTCGATGATGCCACAATCTATCAAGGACAAATTTCCATTATCTGCCAATATAGCTCCATATCCTACACGATGAGTTCCTGGGTCGATGCCCAAATATATACGTCGGCCTCTTTGATTATG
>JACCDV010536928.1_pt1 | contig 12249 bp, 22 predicted proteins | sample 7446131 | NCBI WGS metagenome assembly JACCDV01 (sample SAMN15323448, study PRJNA562643) | freshwater metagenome | isolation source: river surface water | place: USA:Blue River Watershed | collected 2017-08-17
CAACCAACAAGAAGAAGAATGAATACTATAAATTTAAGTAAGTCTATGGAATCACAAGGAATTGATGAATTATTGAGTGGATATGCATTCGATGATATATATGATTATGATGAAACAAAAAATGATTTCTTAGATTATATTAAAGACAATAGATACTTTAATGTAAGATTCAAACATAATAAATCTAAAGTATTAAATCCATATTTAAAGTATAAAGATAAAACGGATACAATTATTCTTTTTGATTATGATTATATGAAAGAAAATAATAATAGATTTTATACAATTAATGATCTTGAATTTGAATATGATGGTAAATTTGTAGATCATGAATATATATTAGCGGTATATGTCAATAGTATTATTGATAAAATTGGTTATTAAAATAAAGGAGATGTGAATGAAAATTGAAGATGGTGATGGTGTTTATTTAATTGAAGATTATGCAATTCTAAAGACTAGAAAACTAACGTATGAAAAATTAGAAGAAAAAGAAATTTTTTCTTTACAAAAGAGAATTGAATATCAAAGCGTCCAAACAGAAATTCAAAAAATTCTTAATATTATTGGCAACGAAGTTGTAATTTTAAAGCCTAAAAATGATCATCAAGAAGCTGATGAGCGTTGGTTTATTCATGCAAAAGCCTATTTACAAAGCAATAATTGTTTATCTTATGGTCGAACAAATGATTATTTTTATTGTGTGAATTTTGATAATACCGACTACACAGTAGTTCACGTAAACAATTGTAGAGTGTATATTAATGACGGAGATATTTTATGATGTATATTACAAAACAGGAATTGGATGCAGTTGAAAAAGTAACTGGTATACCTTTGAGTTCAATTTCCCAAAGCCCTGATGATCTATCTATTGATTTTGTTCTTGATGATTTGGTTATTGAAATTATTTCAAAATTTGATTATTCAAAAACAGACTCAAAACTAAATGTATATATCTATGTTGGTGATTATTTTGAAACTAGCTTTGAAACTAATCAAGAACATTTACTTATTAATTTATATAATAAGTTGGTTGAGTGCGCCGTGTCAGATTCAGTTATTTACAACCATCTGAAAGAAGTATATAGAAATAGTAAATTGTATTTACATTTATCAAGTGGAAATATTTATGAACTAATTTCTATTGGTAATACAACAGCCAATAAAGAAGGTTATGAGCAAACAGCGTCATATGTAAAACTAAGTACAAATGAACTTTTCATGAGCCACTTAAATGAGTTTGGAACAAAATTTAAAAGGATGACTTATTAATGACATTTAAGTATACAAAAGGTCTTTGGAAGTATTCAAATGATTACAATGGGTCGGTAAGATCGGCAGAAGCGAAATATGATTATATTATTGTTGATCAATATTGGGTAGAAAGTGGACACGGCGTTGAAGATGATGATGAACAATGGGGAAATATGATGCTTATTAGTAATGCATCTTTGATGTATGAAGCAATCAAAGAACATCTAGCCAATGGTTCAACAGAAAAATCAGAAAATTATTTCAAATCAATTATTGAACGTATTGAGGAATCATAATGAGCTTTACAAATAACAATACATGGATTATGCCAATAGACGTACATACAAAATTTTCAATGATGACTGCTATTCCACCTTTACATCCACCTGCTTCACGGATAACTGGTGAAACAAATTCTATAGGTATTTCATTTGATAGAATATTCAAAGAAAAAGAAGAAAATCAATTACTTAAAGTTAATAAAATGATGGAAGATAAAATTAAATTAGATGGCTTATTTATAGACCTATCATCAATAGATCAGGCTGAATCTAATTTTATTGACTACTTTAGAGATTATATTAAGGAAAGTAAAAAAATATGTTATTATGTTTATTCAGATAAAAAAGGTGATAAATGAACTATTTACAACAAATTATGAATATGATAGACTTAGATTTTAAATTACTTAAAGATTTTAGTGGTATTTCTAAGTTTCTAAATTTTTCTGATTTTGAAAGTCGGGTAGAAAATCAGAAAACATCGAAATTCAAAAAAGCTATTATTCCAAGTAATACAAAAACTGCCGTGGCTACTCCTAAGTGGTCAGTTTTAAACAAATTGTAAATTGGTAATGAAAAATGCGCCGTTTAATTATAAGAATATGTTTTGTATTAGCTATATTAACTGGCGTTTATGAATTAAGCCAACACAATAAAACCCATGCATATGATGATCTTGAAGAAATAAGATATAATCTATTTGATAATATTCTTGTTGATACAATTGGGTATCATGATGGTATTTATAAATTTAATAATGACGATGATAATATTATTTTTATTTGTACTACAAAAGAAGAAATCATGGAAATAAACAAGTATATATTTACATTTAACAAAAAAACAAAAAAGTTTAGTGTTGAATCTTTAAAATATCTTGTATGGGGAACAATTGTTTATGATGAAAAATATAATAAGCTTGTAGATATGCTTACAAATGATTTGGTGGAATTTAAAAATGTTAGTTTGACAAAAGTAAATAATAGATTTTTAAAAAAAGTAAAGAATTACAATAAATATTGTGGCTTTGCAGTTGATAGAGTTAAAGATAATTTAAATAATAAGGATAATAATAATGAGTGATAAAAAACGTGTGATTGTAATTGGAAGTGGTCCAGCAGGTTACAGTTCAGCATTATATTCAGCACGGGCTAATTATGATGTTAAATTAATTAGTGGATATAACTTCGGTGGACAACTAACAACCACAACAGAAATTGATAATTGGATTGGTGGTAAAGAAGGTTTAACAGGCACTGAACTTATGAAAAACATGAATGAACATGCTGTTCGTTTTGGTGTTGAAGTAATTGAAGATCAAATTTATAAAGTAGACCTATCTAAGCGCCCATTTACTTTATATGGCGATTTTGAAGATGAATATGAATGTGATGCATTAATTATTGCTACTGGCTCAAGTGCAAAATATCTTAATATTGAATCAGAACGTAGTCTATTAGGAAACGGTGTTAGTGGCTGTGCAACATGTGACGGATATTTTTATAAAGATTTACCAGTAGTTGTAATTGGTGGCGGTAATACAGCAGTTGAAGAAGCTTTGTACTTATCATCAATTGCATCTAAAGTAACATTGATTCACCGTGGAGAAAAATTACGGGCAGAAGCAATCTTAATTGACAAATTAAATAATCGTGAAAATGTAGAAGTTTTGTTTAATGAAGAAGTTGAAGAATTTATTGGTACGCCTGAATTCGGTCTACTTGAAGTAAAACTTAAATCAGGTTCAAGTGTTATTGCAAATGGGGCATTTGTTGCAATTGGTCATACACCTAATACAAAATTTTTACAAGGTCAACTTGAATTAAAAGATGGTGGATATATTGTGACAAAAAATGGAACTTGTACCAGTGTTGACGGCGTTTATGCATGTGGTGATGTAATGGATAATGTATATCGTCAAGCAATTGTTTCCGCAGGTACTGGATGTATGGCATCACTTGATGCTCAACGTTTCTTGGAGAAGTAAATTTTGAAGAAAAAATATACTGCATTTATTGATTGTTTTGATAATGATTATCGTGCCTATGTTGGTTGTGAAGAACATCAAGTAGATTCATTGGAAGAAGCTAAAGCTATTGCTGAAGAAGAAACTTGGCGTGGGCATACTTATACTGTAGCTAGATTATTAGATAATGAAACACGGGAATTTGTTAAAAATTAAATTTTAAAGGATTGCTTTTGCAATCCTTTTTTGTTACAATGTTAATAATTTTATTATAGGAGAAAATAGTGTATAAAAGTAAAAAACTTCCGTGGGTGTTGAGTTATAAAATGAAAACTGCCCATGATATTTATATTTTTAATGGTGATTATTATATGAATTTACTTCCATTTGTTTTGTATAAAATTAATGGTTTAGATTATTATTTTGATGATAAACGAAATTTTAATACCGCAGTGTGGGTAGGTGAATTATATAATTTTGATGTTAAAATATATAATCCAAAAAAACAAGAATATGTAAATCTTGGAGATGACGAAAATCTATATCAAGGGGAAATATCAAAGCAAGTTATTGACAGTCTTAAAAATAGATATAAAAATTGTATTGAAATTGCTAATGAATCTATTAGTGGATGGATTGAATTTGATGTTGTCCTTTGGATTAAAGAAAATATTTCTGAACTTATTGAAGTTGATTTGTATAGAGCAGAAGCATGGGCAAAAGGTGTTGAAAGTAAAAAATATAAAATTGATCAATTTAAAGAACATCGTGACCATTTAGGTGATTATGATAGAACAATTATGTTTAATCAGCCTGAATATGTTGACCAATTTGTAAGATACCTTACAAAAGAATTACAGCAAATTTCATTTGATACTCATTATAAGGATATTTATAGTGAAATCAAAAATGGAACGATGAGCCTTGAAGAATTTTTACAGAAAATTTAGGAGAAATAAATAATGGGTTTTTGGTCTAAATTATTTGGATGTGAAGATATTACAAAGCCAGTTGAAAACAAACCAAATGATTCTAAAAAAGAATATATGGATGTTTCTTTATTTAACCACATTATTCAAAGTGATGATGATATAGTTACATTGAAGTCAAATACTGGAACTGTTTTATTTCTTAAAAGAGAACATAATCTCTATAAAGATGAAATTTCCGTGGCGGAATATTCATATACAGACAATTCTTTTAAGGAGTTGTTTAAATTTATATTATTCAAGAAAAGTGTGTGTCATCACTATACTCCTGATACATATAAATTTAGTCGTGCTATGTTGACAGAACAAAATACCAAGTATTCTTTAGAAGACCTATCTAAGTTTAAAGTATTTTCTGATAATGATGAAATATTTAAAATTCACAATAGTATTGAAGAAGATAATTATAAATTTTATAAATATATTTCAAGTTTATTTACCTGTGAAATAGATCAAGTTCGGAAAAATATTATGAACTTTGATTTCTCTAAGTATGGCTCTTATTTATTTAAAACGTCTGTAAAGCTTTCTTCTTATGCTTATAGAATTATTGAGGAATATGATATTGAGTGTATTGACCTAGAAAATAATAGGTATTATAATTGCATTCCATTTGATCTTGACTATTATATTTTCAAGAATATTAAAAGTTTAACGGTTGAGAAATATTTAGAAAATCCAATTGATCAATATAAGCATATTAAACATAAGCAAGAAAGTTCTGATATTAAGCGAATTAATGATGTTATTGATGGATATATTGACCATATTTTAAGTGATTATGATGAAATCAATAAATTTTTAAAAGATAATGGAAACGATGTATTATTGCCCCTAGAAACAGTTACAGACTTTTATGATTTTGCTTTATCAAAACACAAATATAAAATTCATGGTATAAACAATGAAGATTATTCATCTTTATTTAAGAATGATCATCAATATTGCGGTTATGTTAAGGAACGGGTTAAACTTAAATTCTTATAAATAGGAATTGCACGGCGGTATTGCATCATGTTATAGTATCGCCAGTTAATTTATATCAAGGTATTAAAGATGAATACAAAGTTTTTTACAGTATCAAATTACAATAGTGGAATGTGTCTAGCATTTCCATTCACATATGATCATAACATTAGTCGGTTTATGTTGGCATATGGATTGTTCAAAACAAGTTATGATAAAAATGATAAAGTCATTTATTGGTTCAGTGATGTATATGATGATATGTTAGATGAAAAATACAAAAATGGTACTATATTAAAAAAATCAGAAGAAAATTTATATGAAATTCCTTTTGGTTATGATGGTATTAAGATGCAAGCCAATATTACAGATAGAATTTGTATAATCCGAGATGAAGAATATCATTTTACAAATAATGATGAGTTAAACATTCCATTTTATAAAATTGGTGATAAGTACAAATTTTCAACAACTGAAATGTTTAACTTGAATAAATTAAAAGAAAATATTGAGTTTGATCTATATCAAAAACTCTATAAAAAAGATACTGGAAAAATGTATATTGATGAAATCAGAAGTAAGTATGATGAAATCCGTAGCCAGTTGAAAGAATTTGAAGATGGTTTAAAATTCAAAGTATTTGATATTGATATTGAATATGGATACATTAAAAGTTATAATCAATTAATTAGTTTTAACCCAAGATGGTCAGAGGAATAAAATATGCAAAACAAACAAAAATTTATGGATTTATTTACAGAACATTATGAATTTCCAAACCTTGCTGATGTGAGTGTAATTTCTAAAGATGAAAATACAGGAATTTTATTTGAGTATGTACCAAATTCATATTTAAAAGGATATGTCAATAGTGTTAAATTGATTGCAGGTTATGGCGTAACTCGATATACATCAATTGCGGATAAAAATATTGATTTGATTTATATTAATAGCAATATTTCTGATTACGATGATGATGTTGTTTTGTTAGCTAAAAGTGATGAAGGTCTATACTACTTCTTTTATTTTGATTGTGATGTTTCTGATTGTATGATTGGAACGTTAAATTATAAAAATATGAAACAAGAAGAAGTTGTATCATTATTTGATGAGTGGGCAAAAGAACATAATAAGTATATGTTTACACGATATACCCGTGAAAATGAAAAGCCTGATGATACAAATACACTATTTAAAATTGATGTTAAACGTCTTAAAGGATGGATTTCTTAATGTGCTTAAAGTATAAATTTGGTATCATTTTACATTCTTCTGTTGGTTATCATGAAATGACCACTGTAAAGGCAACAAAGCGTAATATGCTATCTAAGATTAATAAAGCTATTGTTGCCTTCAATAAAGATCATCCAAAAGAAGAAAAAATTACATGTTGGAACTATTGTATTCAAGATGATGATGGTAAAATCATTCGTGGTCGGTGGTGGGTTAGTGTGGCAGAACTAGGAACAGAAATGTTTAAAAAAACCAAGATCATTTATTCCAAAACTGGTAGATTTGATGTTAAATTGCATCAACATGGTCAAGGGATTACATATGTCCGATAATGATAGTTTATGGCTTACAATGTTTACTATGGTTGTATACAGGAAAATTGTAAATCCACATTTATGTTTATCACTTTTGGAAGAAATTAATAAGCATTATAAATTATCAAAAAGTCACTGGTCAGGGGCAGATGGTTTAATTGATATTTGTAATAAAATGGATGTGTATATTGAAAAGAATTTAACCCATTTCATTAAATCCCCATTAACAAAGGCATTTTAGTATGTATGATTATGAAAGACCAATGATTGAAAAATTTATTGCACCTATTACAGATGGTACATGGAATATGACAATTTACGATTTAAGTAATGGTTGTTATAATTTCGACCCCAAAACAAAGAAATTTACAATTTGTGGTGAATTGCAATTAATTGAATTACTTGCACTTGGGATTTATATGTATGGTCTAAACTGTCCTAGAGGAAGCATGACTGAGCATAATAAACGCCTAGAAGAAGACCCATCTATATTAAAAGAAACTTTTGAACTTTTTGATAATCTTATCAATAGTGCTAGAACTAAAATGCATTTACATGGATTGTTTAACCCTCAACTGGAAGAAATTAAATATTCAGAATCTAAAGGGGGTAGAATTTGGACTATGGGTGATGAATTAGAAATAAGTCTTTATACATTAATTGATTTGATTGTTACATTGGCACAATTTTGTAAAGTTAGCCCGTGGGCAGAAATGAATAGTGATTTTGATCGTAAATATTATTAATTTTTAAAAGGAAAAAGAATGTTACCACAGTATGCAAACTTAACAGTACAAGTTTTATCGAATAATCCAAATTTTATTATTCGTTGTGATGATTCTAAATTATCAAAAGAATTTCTTGATATTGCCAATATCGAATTGTATAATGTGAAAATCGTGAACGGTGTTATTTTTGGTACATACAAAAAACCAAAAACACTTGACTTTTACGATTTATATGTTGATAAAGATAAATTCGAAAATTATGCTGATTTTCATTTTAAAGTTATTGGCAAAAACAAAGAAGTAGATGTTGAATATTTTACACATAATACTCATTTTCTTTATGAAAATGGAGTTTTAACCGACAACTTCAAAGATAAAATTATCCATATGGATAAAGCGTTTTTCCAAATTCGAAGATGCAACGGCGACACATTAGCACAAGTTGTTATTATGGAATATCGTAATATTTTAGAAGATATTAATTAAATTTAAGGAACATCTAATGAAAAATGAAGTTAAAGTATTGAATAATGACGTTATTACATCAGACCACAATATTAACATGGGATATGTTGCAAAACTTATCAAACGCCGTGATGAAAATGTAGAATGCATTAAAACAATATTTGTTGGATTAGAAAAGATGGACTTAAAATATAATTCTGATTTACTGAATTGTATTGTAAAAACCTATAATGATCGAACCATTTCTTCATTAGATGTTTTCTATAAGCTAGAAGATGCATTGATTAATATTGACTGCCTTTTTTGGACTGATATGTTGGAATCAGTTAAAATCCGTGACTATATGGATTATACATCATATAAAGACATGCTTAGTATGTTTAGAACACGTAATAAGGATAAAAATATCCCTTTTGATACAGAGCATGTTATTGGCTTTCTTGAAACTTTATTAATGAATAAAGATACTATCTTTGCAAGTAAAATTGAAGGACTGCTATTAAGCCTTGATAAGGGATATAAAAGTAATCAAGGAAATCATCTATCTGCTGTATTAGTTCTTAATGCGCCGTCTTATGATAGATCATTAGGATATGAAAAAGTAGATATTTTTAAAGATTTACGATATTCAATTAGACAGATTTATAAATTGCCTTTGGATGTGAGCGATACACAAGATTTGATTTATCAAGCTAAAGGTGATGAGGACTGGTGTTCTATTGATCATGATTTGATTAGAATGAAATCATTTAAAAATGGTAATGTTCATATTCATTTATCTGATATTGTATATGAAAAAATCAATGATATTTTATATATATTAAACAAAAACATATTGGAATATGATACATCAAAAGTTAAGCGTAAAACTTACAAATACAAGGGAGATTTGTTTCTATGAATATTGAATATAAAGAAGTTATTGAGCCAGTAGAATACTTTGAAAATGTAAAAGCTAATATTTCATACATTACATATCATGAAATCATTAATGTACAAAAACACATTCTTAAAGAAATTCAAAGTGCTAAAGATATTGGTCAAGTAATTTTAGCCAATGATCTTTTATTTACTTATGAAGTAACACAAAAAGAACTGTTGGCTTCTGCCAACGGTTTTAATAAATATGTTTCCCGTGATGTTGTGCAGAAATTTGTTGATAAAATTGAACCTATTGGTTCAGTTAAAGTTACTGACCTTGAAAAGTATCCACGTATTATCCCCGAAGAAAATGCAAGTGTAATTAAACAGGCTAAAGAACTTGGTATATTTGACCGATATGCAGTAATTTTTACTGACCTTGAAAACAATATAACACATACTGAAGCTGATAAAGAATTTATTGAAAGAAATAAAGACCCAATTGTTTTAGGTTATTTTTATAATAAAGAATATCGACAAAAATATGATCGTTATTATGTTATTACAGACTGGATTGATGAATATTGTGACCTAACGTTTGACACAATGGTTCGTAAAATTTCAGAAATGAAAATTGAAACAAATGAAGAAACATTAGGTGAAATTGATTTAACCAATATTAAGGATTATATTGATAAAGGGATGGCTTCTATATATGGCAGACCAATAATCAATAAATCTGAGCCACCACAAATTAAATCACCTAAACAAACTTTTTTTAGTAAAATGAAATTTTGGTAGGTATAAAATGTTCACGGCGGAGACTGATTTAACAACTGATTATATATTTGCATCAGATGACGATAAAACTTTATATGTACATGATGAAGAAAAACGGTTACATGAAAAGTTTATGGATATGTTTATTGGTACATCAGAAGGCTTGATGAAGAAGTTCAATAAACTTATTGGCATCAAAGAATCAGAATTTGAAAAGGTATTATATGAAGAAAGAATAAACAAATCATCAGATAAGTATGAAACTATTAATATGATGGGATGTTTATCGAAATATCACTTATACAATCTTGTATCAGAACAAGCATGTGAAATGACCTTATGTGTATGTTGTGGGAAAAACTTAAATGATCTTAATAAATCATTTTATGATGAATGCATGTGTAATACATGTGAATCGAGATTATTTTATAACCAAAAAGATATTATTAAAGAAAGCTTAGAATAGGAGAAACAAAATTGACACCAATGGAAGTAGTATTTATTGCAATCTTTGCTGTAGGGCTATTGTTTGCTATTGTATATCTTTATGATATATATGATAAATTCAATAAAGAACAAAAACTGAATAAACAATTATCAGTTGTGCCACCAGTAACTAAAGTAAAAAAGATACCATATGACAGAGCTGAAAGAATTGAATTTTTTCATGATTATTTCTATAGTGTGGGATTGATTAAAACTATTGTACCTAGAGTAAAATATACAGATAAAAAAGAAATTGATACTTATTATTTATATCCACTATATAAACAAGTAAAGAGTGATTATCATAACGTATTTAAATTTACTGATTGGGATTATGACCCAAGATGGTATTCAATTTCTAAGTTAGATACATTATATGAAGAAATGTATCATATTTATAAAGAAATTAGAAAAAACGAAGGGCTTTTCTATCTCATTATTAAGTATAATGTAAAATATAATTTTAGTGAAAATTTTGATCGGGTTATTAATAGTGAAAGTTTACAAAAGAAAGCTGTAGATTCACTTATTAAAAAAATCAAGGATACCGATGATAAAGTTTTACTTCAAGAATATTGTAAAATTGAAGACACTAAATTTAATAAGGAAATGGATGAACTCAAACAGGCTAAAGAAACATTTAAAACCCAAGTTTATTCAAAAATTGAAGATAAAAAAGAAGAATATCATCAAGAAATGAACACTGGTACACCAGTTCAGGAAAATATTATTGGAAATAATTAATTAGCCTATTGCATTCTTTTTAAATTCATATATAATGGGATACATAAAGTTAAACATCCTAACTAAGGTGATTGAAATGAACGTTATTAACCCTGAATACATCTTAAATGCAAATGGTCAATTATATGTTAAAGGTTCAATGAAAGTAATTGTTCCTAATTCTAACTTGATCATTTATGTTTCTATGGCTCACGGCGAAGTGCGTTCATATCGTGGTATTAAAACTAAAGCGGAATCAGTTCGTCAATACAACATCCGTGCATCTGATATTAATGCTGTTAAAGAAGCAATGAAATCAAATGTTGATTATATGATTTCTGTCGAAAAATCAGCTTATGAGCGTGATCTTGAATATAAAAAAGCAACTGCTTTAGTAAAGAAAAATACTAAAGTTGGTGATATTTTTTGTAGCAAATGGGGTTCAGGTCAAACTAATGTTTGTTTCTATCAGGTTGTAGAAATCAAAGGTGCAACTTATTCTTTACGTGAACTTAAAAAAGAACGTATTGAAAAAGGTAATACTATGACTGGCGTAGTTGTTCCTTTAATTGGTTCATTCGAAGGTGAACAAATTTTGAAAAAACGTATTAGTGATGGTTGTTTCAAAATTGAATCATTCGAACGTGCTTACCCATTGAAGTATTCAATCAATGAAATCACTGGTTCACGTGTTTATGATCAGCAACGTTATACAGCATATAACTAATATAAAATATAATGTAAACGGCGGAAACGCCGTTTTTGTTTTAATATAAAAGGATAAAAATTGAAAGTCTATACTGTACTAATAAAACATGATGATTGGGAAACTTCTAAGGAATACTTTGCATCCTTTTTTGATTTGAAAAAAGCGAAAGAATATATTGAATCAAATTTTGATTTGGATTATCATACAAAAATTGATTATAGAATCAAAGGGCAAAAAGAATTTTATAGCTCTAATCCACATGAAATAGCATATTCAAATATGTCATATAAGCTTAAATCAGAATATTATACTAATAGAGATTTATATAATTATAACTACTCTTATCGTATTCATATTTTTTGTGAAGATGTAAGCGAATAAAAATTATTAATTCAAGCAAGGAGAACAATTATGAAAATTGAACTAACAGATTACCCACATCATATTTATATGGTTGCCAGTAGAATTGAATATAAAATTCGAAATAATTC
>JACCDV010065702.1_pt1 | contig 12246 bp, 16 predicted proteins | sample 7446131 | NCBI WGS metagenome assembly JACCDV01 (sample SAMN15323448, study PRJNA562643) | freshwater metagenome | isolation source: river surface water | place: USA:Blue River Watershed | collected 2017-08-17
CTTACCTGCGGGTTGAATGGCTGAGGGAGCAACTGGCAAGCCTTCATCCGGATGAAGTGAGGAATGGGAGATGCGCCCAACATGCCATAACTGCAAAACAATTTTGCCGCCCCGCGCATGCACTGCATCGGTCACTGTCCGCCATGCAGTCACTTGAGAATCGCTGTAAATTCCCGGGGTTGCTGGATAGCCTTTACCCAAAGGTGAAATTTGTGTTGCTTCACTAATGATGAGGCCAGCAGAAGCACGTTGCGCATAGTACTCGGCTGCCAATGGCCCTGGCACTCCTTCATCACTTGCGCGCATCCGCGTTAACGGCGCCATCAAGATTCGGTTTTCAAGGGAGAGTAAGCCAAGCGTAACAGGAGTGAATAAATTCATTGCCAACCTTTGTTAAGTTCCATGTAAAGTGTGGATTTTATAGGCTATCCATATAAATTTCTGATGACATCTACGGCAAAATTTCAGGCGGGTGACCAATTAATTCATCTCAAATCAGGTGGACTCTATCGTGTAATTGGCTTGGGGAAAATAGAGGCCAATCTTGATGATGTATATATCTATGAGGCGCTTCGCAACCATACCCTATGGGTTCGGCCCAAAGCCGAGATGGAAGATGGCCGCTTTGTAAAGCAACTCGGATAATAATTCGATGTTTTTAGAAGAGCACGATTTACAAACGTCCACCAAGATCGATGCCTTGGAAGCAAAGTATCGAGAGATTGAAGCATTTACGCGCGCACTATTTGCTGATATGGAAGAGGATGAACGAACTCGTCATGAAGCTATCAAGCACCGTCTTGAAGAACTCAAAGTGACTCTATTTAAAAACTCAGACCACATCTTGAGTCAATCCAAACATCCCGATTCTGGGTCTGTCCAAAAGGCATTACGCGAGGCACAACTCAATATGATGTTCGATTGGGAACAATTTGGGCTCACCGAGGATATGTTTTTCAAGTTGTATCAGTGCCACCGTAATCAATTGATTGCCGATACAGATCTGAAAATGCGAGCTACTTTAATACAACAAATATTGGCAATTGAGACCAACCTCACCTTGCTCTTCAAAATTCGGCAACTGACTTCATGATTCCAAAACTCCTACTAATTCTTTTTTGTTCGCTAATTGCTGGGCTTGCACATGCTCAAGCAACCTTTGTCGTCGTGGCAGCCAATATGAAAGACGCATTTATTGAGCTCCAGAATCAGTTCCAGCAGGAAAACAAGGGTGAATTAAAGGTCATCTATGGTTCCTCCGGAAACTTTGCCTCACAAATCATGAACGGCGCCCCGTTTCACTTATTCATCTCTGCAGACGAGCAATATCCTCTTGAGCTATTTAAAAAGGGGAGAACAGTCAATGAGGGCACTGTTTATGCGATTGGAAAATTAGCGCTGATTGCCAATAAAGGCAAGGGAATTACTCTGGATGACTCTAAAGACAAAATTGCAGATGCCATTAGAAAAGCCAACAAGATTGCTCTAGCAAAGCCTGAACTTGCCCCTTATGGTCGCGCTAGTGTTGAGTATTTAAAAGCTAGTAATTTATGGGAGTTGGCAAACTCGAAGATTGTGTATGCCGACAATATTGCGATGGCAGCGATGTTTGTAACGACTGGCTCTGCTGATATTGGCTTTACCGCCCTCTCGATTGCTAGATCACCATCTGTTGCCAAACAGATTTCCTCTGTTGAACTAACCGAAGGCTATCAGTCCATTAAACAACGGATGGTGCTCATTAAAAATCCCACCCCTGATGCAATACGACTCTACGAGTTTATGCAATCCCCTAAAGCCAAAGAGATACTGCGTTCGTTTGGATATCAAACCCCATAACTAAAGCCCCTACATTATTAGGGCTACCCTAACTATGAATTCATGCTTAACTAGCGTGATGAACATTGGCGATAAAGGCAAATTCCGAATGCGATTTCTTTTATTCTTGTTTCTTCAGTTTGGCATGATCACTTTGGTGCATGCGAACACATCCTTCAAAGATTCGGTCAAATCCAAGGTTGAAACCATTTGGACTCAAGGTGATGTGGTCGGATATTTGCCGTTGTACACCTACCATATGCCCTATGCCTATCCTCCAGAGAAATTAGATCAGTACACCGATATTCCACTAGGACTTGGGATAGGCAAAGGCTTATATAACAATCGTGGTAACTGGGAGGGGCTCTATGCCATGACCTTCAGAGACTCTCATGGCGTTTATCAATACATGGCTGGTTATGGTTGGATCCCAACCTGGAACTTATCTACCAATGGAAATTGGAGAGTGGGCGCAGGAGCAACGGTATTTATGATGTCGCGGCAAGATATTTTTAATTACATCCCTTTCCCTGGCTTGCTCCCCGTTGGTTCATTGGGCTATAAAAATCTCAGCCTTCAAACCTCATTTGTACCGGGTGGTGATGGTTTTGGGAATGTTCTTTTTACATGGGCCAAATGGACATTTAAATAAGATAGCTATAAATGCTTAGATACCTAGCCCTCTTTGCTAGCTTTGTCATCTTTGGTGGATATGCCCCTCTCTCCTTAGCCCAGCCTGTTGGGATTGCTCAAAGTCCTGGACTCAAAGCATCTGTCAGTGTGGTTGGCATTAATCAATTTAATACCAATCTAAATTCTGGGGGTAGCTTGGGCTGGTCTTATGCCAGTGCATCACTTGGACTTCTAAATAATGTTTCTCCAGTCACTACGGTTGGCATGTCATTGCGCTATGAAACCGAGTTTTGGAACTGGAGCAATATGCAAGCCTATAACTTAGGCGGCAAGAATCCTTGGGGGACTATCCAAAGCCCTGGGGTCAGTTTTATTTACTCCCATAAATTTGACTCGGACTGGAAACTTAATTTAATTCCTACTATTGAGTCGAATGCCGAACAAGGTGCTGAGCTCGGTAACTCTTTAACCTATGGCACGATTGTGAATGCCTCCAAGCAACTATCGCCCACTCTCAATCTTGGTTTGGGTACTGGAGTCTTTCGGCAAATTGATACCAATCGTATTTTTCCTTTCGTTGTGATTGATTGGAAAATTACCGACCGTTGGAATCTTAATAATCCTTTTCCTGGCGGCCCTGCTGGTGGTGCAGGTCTAGAATTGAGTTATGCGGTCACGCCACAGTTTAAGATATCAGGCGGTGCAGCTTATCGCAGTTACCGCTTTCGTCTGAGTAATTCAAGTGCCTATGCTGGCGGCGTCGGACAAAATAAATTTGTTCCCATCTTTGCGAGATTCTCGTACGCATTTGATCGAACCACTTTGCTGGATCTTTATACAATTGCGAATATTGGGGGCAGCGTTTCAGCGATTGATCAAAGTGGTAATACCGTTCTAACAACTAATTACAAAACGGCTCCTGCGATTGCCTTGAGTCTAGTAAAGCGCTTCTGATTCTTATGCTTTTTTAGGACGAAGTCTTATAAAATTTATTTATATTTCCTTCCTAAGGATTTACTTTCTAGAAAATAAGGCTAATTAAATGTATCAATCGATTAATCTAGTGCGTTTTTAGATCCTTTGTAATCTACTATGATCATACAAAAAATCAATAAGATCTTTTATTTGTCGTTTTTTCTTTTGCTTTTTTGTAGTGGTAATTTTGTTTATGCACTTCAAGAGCCGCCAGGCTCACAGAGTGTTGAAGAAGCAATAGCTGCTGAAAAGAAACAGTCGGCCGATAATGCAGCTAAGTATCAGTCGACGTATCAAAATTATGCGGTAAAGCCTCACGAAACAGCAATTATTTTGATGCATGGCAAGTGGGGCGGGCCTCCCGCACCACTTCATTCTAATTTTGAAGTTGAAAAGTTTTATGTTGTATCACCCCTTATGCCCTGGTCTGGTGTTAGTGCGTATGACAAAACGTATGAGAGTGCTCTGTCTGATGTGAATAAACTAGTTCTAAAACTACGTGCAGATGGATTCAAAAAAGTAATTATTGGCGGACAAAGTTTTGGTGCAAACGGCGCCCTGGCCTATGCCGCCGTATACGGAGATGTCGATGGGCTATTACTATTTGCGCCTGGCCACAATCCTGATATTGATAGAAACAATCAACCTGGATTAGTTTCAGATGCTAGAAAAAATATTAAAGACGGTAAACCCGAACAGCTGATTACCTTTTCTGATTTCAATGATGGTGGACGCTATCGAAACATAGAGGCAAGATCAGATGTCTTTTATTCATTTTTTAACGAAGATGGACTTGCCAATATGCAAGAATCTGCAAAGAAAGTGAAGAAGCCTATTCCCACAATCGTTTTTATGGGAAGTGATGATTTCATTACAAGAAAAGGCAGTGGTTATTTTTTTGACAGACTGCCTAAACATGAAATGAGTAAATATCGAGTTAGTCGAGCAGGTCATCGAGAGGTCCCGCTGGCATCATTCGACGAGTCTCTAAATTGGGTTAAGGGATTACTTAAATAAATACCTTATGCGCTTTTTTGAGATTGCCAATAATCATTCCGTCGCTACAACGAAACCACAAACGCCCGCACAAGCGCGGATTAGGTCATTGCAGCAGCAAAAAGATAGTATCAATCGTGCGCTGCAAGCAGAGCGTAAGCGACAGCGCATCACACGTGCGCAGCAGTCATTAGCACGTGCGACTGCACCCACCACTACGATTACGCAGATTTAGACACCCTAAAACAGGATTTAGCACCGTAGCCACAACGGTTTGAGCCATTAAACAGAGAGTTAGCCACAGCCGACACATTCACACAACTCCACAGTCAATTTGCTACAATTCACAGTTCGGCGAATTAGCTCAGCTGGTTAGCGCGACGCAATCATAACGATGATTTTGAGTAATGAAACAGTTTTACAACATTGGTTTAAGCATATGCTCACCGTGTTGTTTGATTCGCACCACAGAACACGACACTTACTAATTTAAAACACATTCGCATTAGCGTTCGCAGAGCATCGTGTGAGATTTTGACAACGATGCAGCGGTTAATCGTCGCAGAAAATTTCAAACGACAGCACACTACGCTGCATATGAAAGACCTTCGGTTTATTTTCAATACAGCCACCGAAAAAATACCCTCATCCCTAAAACTCTTTGACGGCAAACTCACTGTTTATAAGCGTTCTCAGTCCGCACAATGGCAGTGTCGCTTTAAACTCAGTAATGGCAAATGGCATAGTGCAAGCTGCGCAACTACTGATTTAAGCGCAGCGAAACAACAAGCAGTGGTGCTGTATGAAACTGTCAAATTGAAAGTGGATGCGGGATTAGCGATTCACACAAAAACATTTGGACAGATTGCACGTGAAGAAATTACACGCTTAGCACGAGTGGCGACTACACGACAGAGTGAGCGCAAATACAAAGACTATTTGTTTATTTTAGAAAAGTATCTCATTCCGTTTTTTGGTAGCTATGCAGTCGCCGACATTAACGATGAAGTGGTTGCCGAGTTTAGTGCGTGGCGCTTAGCTGAGATGGGGAAAGATGCGAAAGCGATTACAAAGAAACATCACGCAATGGCGTTTAATCGAATTGTGCAAATTGCACGTGAGCGTGGTTATGTTTCTGCCAATAAAGTGATTGCGCAGTTAGACATTAGCGGTGCAAAGAGCGAACCGCGTCCTGCTTTTAGTAGTGAAGAGATAGCGCAACTGTATGCTTATATGCCGCTGTGGCAGAAAGATGTGATTCATCGCGACTCTGAAGCAGCACGAATCTTATGCACGGCGTATGTAAAGTTTTTAGTGAATACTGGTGTGCGCCACAGCACCGAATCGATGCCACTGCGGTGGAAACACTTACAGTGGCACTATATCGGTAGTAAGCGTTATTTGCGGATATGGGTGAGTGGTAAAACGGGGGCGAGATACTTAATTGCTAAGCACGAAGTCATTAGCGTATTAGAAGAATTACTTAATTGGCAACAGCTATCGTATCGCACGTTAGACGAAGTGATTAGAGCCAAATTAGACAGGCGCATTTTTACACTACCCACAGGCGAGATGCCACACCTACTCGAAAACATTTTTCGCCACTTAATGATTAAAAGTGGATTACAAAAGAATGCTGCGGGACAGAATCGAACTTTATATAGCTTAAGGCATACGTATGCGACTGAAGCATTAGCAAAAGGAATTGATATTCATACGTTAGCGAAGCAAATGGGAACAAGTGTAGTAATGATTGAGAAACATTACAGCAAACTAACGGCAATGATGAGTGCTGAGCGATTGGCTTAAATGTCGTTTTGAAACGACTCTTTATCTCCTATCGCGACCCAAGTTGGGGGGGGGGGAATTTAAAACCGTATCAGCATATTGCGTAAAACCCGAAATAACTTTAATTAATTTGTCAGTAGGCTCAATGTATTTCACGCGTGCATCGACTAAATCATTACGATGCTTAATCCACTCTTCCTTTAATAAACGTTTGTAATGATGACGAATGGCTGTATAGCTATGTGATAACGATGAGAATAATGACTTAACGGTAATGGTTTGATTGGTTTTATAGGCTATGACTATTTGCAATAGTAAGTCATAAGCAACTAATGAATTTGCAATAGGCAGAAGTTCCTTATCACACCCTCGCAATAAAAATAGTTTCGAAATAATTTCAGTTTCTTTATCCACAAAATTTCATTTACTTTTTATGTTTTTTATAACTATATGATTCTTTATAAACATATTCAACTCAATAAACATTTAAATTAAACATTTGTTTTTGCTATTTGTTCATTTGTAAATTTAATTACAAAAAGCAACAATAGTGCGCTATGGATAACAATGAATATTCAGAAAAAGAGCTTTTGTATTACAAAACTCGCTTTCTTCAAAAAATTAGCAAAAGCTTAAAACTGACTAATGCACTATTAGCATTTTTCGCAGTTTTGTATCTTTGCCAATTAGTATTTCCACTCTTTGTTAGCAGTAATTAATATGCAAACACAAGAAACACAAACAACGCAAGCAGATGAAATTAGCATTGAAGATATTGCTAAATTTATTAAAGAAGAGTTTTGGAAAATTTCTATTTCGGGCTTAATAGGAATTGGAATTGCACTAATTTTTAGCTTCACATTTGGAAAATATGAAGCTAAGTTAATTTACACAAATTACAGTGGAATAGATATCCCGAGATTAAAATCGCTACAAGTATCTCTGCCCAAACTTTATGAAGAAACTGAAAAAAATGATGGTAAGAATGATTTTTTAAAAAGTGAAAAAGTTTGGGAATCTTCAGTTAAACCAAATATCCTAATAAAAAAATCAGATGGAAAAGATTTATTAGATGTTTCAGCACTCACCAAAGCCTCAAATAGTATTCCAACTATTGAAATCGTCGGTTATGGCACTTCTAAAGCTAAAGCAATTCAGAATGCAGAAACAATTAGTAATTTTTTTATAAACGGTTCTTCCTACCTTCAGCTGCGCGACCTTATTCGCAACTATGACTTAAGATCAATTGCTGTTATTAGTAATGCGCAAAAGAAAGTATCTGCTTTAGAAATTGAGTCTGTTTATTTAGAAAAAAGGATTAAAAATCTAAATTCTTTAAAAAATCAGTTTCCAAATGCTATCAATGCAGGCAGTCAAGTGGTCGATGCAAAAGATAGTGGAGCAAAGTATCTTCCAATATCCACTCAAATTATTGCAGCAACTACAGATTTAAATGGAATACAAGAACAATTAGCACGACTTAGAGATGAAGAGTCGCAAGTCAAAGTTTATTCAAGTTTTGTAGATAGTAGTAAAAAGATATTGACGGAAACGTTTGAGCCAAAACAATTAATTGATAAGCTATTAGTGGTTATTGAGGGAATCCAAAAGTCAATTCCTCCTTCTAATACTATTCAAGTAAATGCCTCAGAATCGATTAGAGTTGATTTGAAATCAATTCAAACCGATAACTTATATGGATTACGTCAAATTGGTGAGGTTGATGTTTCGAGTCCTAAATATGTTAAGTATTTAGGTATTGGTTTATTTGTTGGGCTAATGTTGGGCTTTATGTTCAGCATTGCACTTCGACTGAAATCGAAATTTTTCTAAATTATGTCTGTGTCAATAAAGCATTTCTTTTCAGCTTTACTATTTTTTCTGTTTTCATATTCTGCATACTCTCAAACACAACCTACTAATTTTGCAGCTAAATTTGAATACGATTTGAAACTAAGCGTAGATGCGAATAAGCGCGCAGCTTACTTAAAGAAAAACAACGAACAACCAAGTGCGTATGAAAGAGTCTTTACTGTGCTTACAGGAACAGTTCAGGTTGCGAATGTTGTAGATGACGTTAAATTTACACAAAGCTCATATCAAATAACATCGATTGGAAATCTCATTGCAGGTCTATCAACTGCACTTGGAGGACAGCGTTTGGTTAGAGAATCAATTGGCACTATTAATGCAAATGGGCTGCTCTCTTCTGTCTATCAGGAAAAGCGCGGCAATACGGATTTATTAATTAGTCGTTATGAACCTCCTAAAAAATCAATTACTTTTTTTAAAGCCTCTTTTCGCAATCCTATTAATTCCACTGCGTTAGAAGGACAGCTTATTGATTTAGTGAATGTGGGTTATCAGTTTATCGGTCGCCCTCTTCCCACTAAACCAATCACCTATCAAGTAAGTGATGCACGTTCAGTAAAACGCTACACCCTTATTCCCGCTGAAGTTTGGGAATTTCCAATCGACGGTACAAAAATTAAAGCGACGCGCTTTTATAAGACAACGTCTAAAGACGATACCAATACATTTGAAATTTGGTTTTCGGAAGGAAAGAATTTTCCAATTCGGTCTGTTATCGGACTTAGTGAGCAATACGGCGCAACGATTCAAGTTGATTTAAAGAAACTGCCAAATTTATAACGATGCAACGTAATTCTTTAATCGTAATGATTTCAATCTTAGCTATTTGCTTTGTTATGCTGACACTTATTTTTCAAAACATCTGCACTCCTGCTAAAAATGTTGTTGCAAGCTCTGCGAATGCATTGATTGAGACTGTTATACCGCAGCCTACAAATAATCAGAAGCAACCTGACCCACTAAGTTATGAAGGCGTAAAACGTGTAATTGTGAAGTGGGTTTCCCAGTATTGCGCTAAGCAATAGAGTTGGACTGATATGCTTAAGAAAGCGTTTTTTCACTTATTCTTAACTCTATTCTATGCTTTAGGTTCTGTTTTCTTAATAATTGGTAATATCTTTATTGATCTATCTGAAAAAATTCTTACTTGCTTAGATAAAAAGTAATCTAAACCAACTCCACTGCCCTTCGCTTCATCTCATCATTCACATCAATATACGCTTGCGTCGTCGTAATACTGCGGTGTCCCGCTAAGCTCATTAACACACGCACACCGATACCCTTACTCGCTAAGTTTGTAATAAATGTGCGTCTGCCACTGTGTGAGCTTGCGCCGTCTATGCCCACACGCCTATATAGATAGTGGAAGAACTGCGTTAAGGTATTGGCACTGAAGCCGTTGCTACTCGCTTTCTGACTGTAAAACAGCTTTTGATTGAGATTAGTGGGTATGTATCTACTGCAATAGAGCTCTAACTCTTTACGCAAACGTTCATTCACAAACACGATACGAGCGTGATTACCCTTTGTTTGTGCTGCAGAGAGTCGTATTTCTGCTTTGATTACGCCACTGCTATCGACCACATCACTATAAGTGAGACTCGCTACTTCACCCACACGCATTCCACTTAAAAATGTAGTCATTATGATGGCGCGATTACGTGCTGCGTGTTTGCGTGTGGCGACGTAGTCTAATACGCGACGTAGTTCCGTTTGTGTCAGTGTCTTTGCTTGCTTACTCATTCCCTGTTTCTCCTCTAAATCTAAGCATTACTTAAGTAATACTATGTATTCTTTGTTTATTCATTCCTACCTCTTTTTGTCTGCTGTTTGCGCAATTAATTTCTTTCCACAAAACAATGAGATAGCGGCTGTAGTGCTACAGATATAACAAAAGTAGTATTTCCTTATATTGGTTTATTTAGTGCAGCACGTATTGATTGCTGTAGTTCTGTAGTCAAAAAGCCACATCCACAGCTGAGTATTTTTTAGCTTCGCTGCATAGTGTTCTGTGCCATTAATACAAAGACACGCAATACCACTTAAAACGTGCTTATTTGACGTTTTTGACGTATTTACGTAGTGGTTTTGTAAGTGCAGTGCTTGATGAGTAATGAAGCAAACTACGTTTGCTTGTGCTTTCACAAAAGCTTCGCTTTTGCTCAGCTCATCTTTTCTTTCTTTTCTTTTTTTATTTCTTTTATCTGAATGATTGCTTATTTGATTACTTAAGTGAGAAGTAATAAAGACATATAGAGCAATATTGGTTTTAATGATTACACTGGTTTTTGAGCAAAGAACGGCTATACGCATACTCTTTAAAGTAGTCGTTTAGTCGTCCTTACTAATGAACTTCACCAATCTGGTTCCGTCGCATAGTCCTGTAATACAGTTTTACGTAAGACAATCGTATTAAAACTTACAACTCACTTTTGCATTGATTTGCATTGTGAGCAACTGTGCGGCACTTACTCGATCTTATTATTTGTTATTACAGCAACAAATAAACGAGTGCAGACGCATTAGCCGTCATATTCCAATCTGCGTTTTTGTCCTTTTTTATCGCAGCGACTTATCTGCGGTATTTGCCTATTTGTGTTTGCCTATCTTTACCTATTCTTCTTGCTGTGTTTATTTAGGTGCCTGTCGATTTGCCTTAATTTTTCTACGTGCTTTTTTAGTGTGTCGATTTGCCTTAAATTCTGCTCGTTTTAGTTTTTTGCCTAAATTCATTACTTCATACGTTTGACGCTTTGTAATGCTGCTGCGCTTTTGACTGTGATTTGCGCAATAGTAAAAGTCCATTAATGCGTCTTTTTGCGCTTCACTTAACAGCTCAATTTTGTGCTTTAGTAAGTAAAACGCTGTCTTTTGCGCTTGCAATAGCCATATGTCCGTTTTTTCAAACTGCGCAGTGCTAATGCCATTTGCTAATAGCCACTGTGCTGTTTTTTGCTCATTTTTAAGGGTTTTAAAGTCTGTCGTATTCATACATTTATTTAGCAATACCTAATAAAAGCCTAAAATTTTCTATTTTTCTTATATAAATCAGCTACTTACAAAGAGTCGTGTTAAAACGACTTTTTGCTACTTTTGCTCTATTTGTTGCTGCTTTTAAGTCCTATTTGCGTAGTGCTGCATATGCCTCAATCTATTAAAAATAGGCTTTTTTTAGGCTTTTATTAGCTTATTTAGGTGCGTATGTGGGATAGCGTAAAAAAGACACTAAAAACCACCTAAAAATTGGTAGGAATTGCGTTTTATCGAAACTACAGTGTGCGTATTGCATTGATTAGGAGAAACGCATATGAGCACACTTACTTCACTAAAACTGTCTGCAGCTAAAAAACCTGTGCATTTAAGCGCAGTGGTGATTCGGCGCAATAAATTGATAGCGAAATTGTGGGAGCAAATCGAACTCGCTAAAAGTCAAATTGAAGGCACTGCATTTACGGTAAAGAAGTTTCGAAGTATTAAAGATGCGGAAACGGGACTACGTAAAAGTATCGAAGTGAATAAACGCATCCGCGAGTGGTGGTTTAGAAATGAGGCGGGTAAGGTCTTTGTGAGCATTCGCTACGGCACGCAGGTCATTGAGTTAGCGAAGGGCAAACACAGTATTGAAGTAGAGAATGCACAGGCACTGATTAAAGCATTAGAGACGGTAAAGCAAGCGGTCGAAGCTGGAGAATTGGATGCGCAGATTGAGAATGCGGGTAATCATTTACGTAGTGGCTTTCGGAAATTTAATTAAGCAAACTAAGTAAGTGTATGCAATGACAAACTCATTGCAAATACCTTATGCGCTTTTTTGAGATTGTCAATCATCATTCCGTCGCTCCAACGAAACCGCTGACGCCTGCACAAGCTCGCATTAGGTCGTTGCAGCAGCAAAAAGACAGTGTCAATCGTGCGCTGCAAGCAGAGCGTAAGCGACAGCGTATCGCACGTGCGCAGCAGTCATTAGCACGTGCCACTGCACCCACCACTACGATTAAACAGATTTAGACACCCTAAAAACAGGATTTAACACCGTAGTCACAACGGTTTGAGCCGTCAAGCAGAGTCAGCCACAGCCGGCACATTCACACAGCACCACAGTCAATTTGCTACAATCCTCAGTTCGGCGAATTAGCTCAGCTGGTTAGAGCGACGGAATCATAA
>JACCDV010341405.1_pt1 | contig 12246 bp, 11 predicted proteins | sample 7446131 | NCBI WGS metagenome assembly JACCDV01 (sample SAMN15323448, study PRJNA562643) | freshwater metagenome | isolation source: river surface water | place: USA:Blue River Watershed | collected 2017-08-17
GATTTGACCTCGGTGGTTGTAGGCCCCGTTGCTACCTGGCGCTTGAGCCAATACGGTGCAGAAGTCATCAAAATCGAACATCCAAGTGGCGATTTGATGCGAGGTTTAGGAGGTAAATCTCCTTCAGGCCAGCACTCCGGAACTTACTTGCATTTAAATCGAGGCAAGCGGAATTTATGCCTAGACTTAAAAAGCCCACAAGCTCAATCCATCACAGATAAACTGATCGAATGGTGCGATGTCATCATTGCGAATATGCGCCCCGATGCGCTAGAACGCTTAGGCTTAGGGCCGAAGGCTATTCAGTCTAAACATCCCGAAAAAATCTATTGCCTCATTACTGGCTACGGCACCGAAGGGCCATATGCGGGTTTACCTACTTACGACAGTGTCTTGCAAGGTGTTTCAGGCATTGCGGGTTTATGCCAATTGCGAGACGGGAAACCGGCTTATGTGCCCATGTTAATTTGCGACCATGTCGTGGGTGAGATAACCTCCGGTGCGATCATGGCGGCGATTATGGACCGATACAAAACAGGCAAAGGCGCATTTGTAGAGGTGCCCATGTTTGAAACCATGGCGACCTTTGTATTGCAAGAACATTTGGCCCAAAAAAGCTTTGATCCAGCTGTGGGACCCGTAGGTGATTTGCGTTTACTAAGCCCACATAATCAACCCGTCAAAACCAAAGACGGATATATCTCTTTCACCATCAATACCGATACGCAAGTCACGGCATTTTTAAAGGCCACGGAACGGGAAAGCCTATTAACGGATCCACGTTTTCAAACCATTGCCAGTCGGGCCGAGTTCGTTAGCGAGTGGTTTGAGGTGCGCGGTGCTCCCTTACTAAGCAAAACTACCGAGGAATGGCTGCTTGCATTAAGGGCCGTTGACTTACCCGCGATGCCTTGTCACACCATTGACACGCTCATAGAAGATCCGCATTTAACGCAAGTGCAATTAATGCGTACTGAAATACATCCCGTTGAAGGGAAAACGGTGGTCATCCGATCGTCGATTAAACACAATGGACATTACGCGCCGGTGAATTCCTTTGCCCAACCCAAGGGCCATGACACCCAAGCCATATTAAGGGAACTCGGATATACTCCTTCCGAAATAACCGAATTAATCAACTCGAAAGCAGCTTTAAGCTATGAAAAATAACGATTTCCGTTTATTAATTGACCACGTTTGCGTGATCGTGGGTGCCGCAAATCGGCGCAGCATCGGCTATGCAACGGCCGAATTATTCGCTAGTCACGGAGCCAAAATAGCCATCTTGGATATAGCAATAAACGAATCAACACAAGAAGAATTAGCCTCGGCTTTGGCAGAATCAGCTGGTCATCCGGTTCCTCTCATTTGCATTCCCAGCAACATTGTGGATCCCGTAGCCTGTGATCAGGCAATGGAACAGGTGGTGGCTCATTTTGGAAGAATCGATAGTCTGATTAACTGTGCAGGTGTCGTTCGTTCAGAGGGAATGCTCGATATTCCGCGCCAGGATTTAGCTTTTATGATCGACGTGAATTTAAAAGGTACCTTTCATACCTGCCAAAGCGCCCTAAAACATTTTGCCAACCAAAAATCAGGACGCATCGTCAACCTAGCCTCCGTCGCGGCACAACGGGGCGGTGGTTTAGTAGGCGGAGCGCATTATGCCGCTTCGAAAGGCGGCGTGCTGAGTTTAACGAAGGCAATTGCTCGGGAATTTGGCCCCCAAGGTATCCGAGCAAATGCCATTTGTCCATCCATGACCGAAACCGGTATGCTAGATGGAAAAGTGAATGAAGAACAATTCCAACAAGTTGTAGCGGGAATTCCCTTGCGAAGAGCAGGGAAACCACTCGATATAGCGAATGCTTGTCTATTTTTAACCAGCGATTTATCCGCTTACATTACAGGACATACCTTGGATGTAAACGGCGGAGGTCATATACATTAATTGAACAAAAAGATGTCACAACACACCTACATCATTGATTCCGTCCGAACAGCCATAGGCAGTTTAGGAGGCGGCTTGTCAGCTACACGAGCGGATGATTTAGCTGCCATTCCATTGCGTGCTATTTTAGAACGAAACCCACAACTCGATCCCGCTAGCATCGACGACGTCATCTTAGGTTGCCACAACCAGGCCGGCGAGGATAACCGCAACGTGGCCCGAATGGCCCTGTTATTGGCAGGCATTCCACACACCGTTCCGGGTGAAACGGTTAACCGATTATGTTCATCTGGCATGTCTGCAGTAATCCACGCGAACCGTGCGATTAAAGCTGGAGACGGCGATATTTTTATCGCGGGCGGTGTTGAACACATGACGCGTAGCCCTTGGGTCATCGCTAAAACGGCGAAGCCTTTTGGCAATGATGCTCAAATGTACGATTCCTCTTTCGGCTGGCGTTTTGTTAATCCAAAAATGAAGGAACTTTACGGTATCGATGCGATGGGCGAAACGGCCGAAAACCTAGTGGATCTATTCTCAATCTCCCGCGAAGACCAAGATTTATTTGCTTTTCGATCGCAACAAAAAGCCTTCGCTGCGCAGCAAGCTGGATATTTTGCAGCCGAAATTGTCCCCGTTACCTCGACAGATAAAAAAGGAAACGTCAGCATTTTCGAGCAGGATGAGTTCATCAAAGGAACCACTACTCTCGAGAAATTAGCAAATCTAAAACCGGCCTTTCGTAAGAATGGAGGCACGGTAACGGCAGGAAATGCATCAGGAATCAATGATGGCGCAGCAGCTATGTTACTCGCTTCTGAAGCAGCAGTCAATAAATACGGATTTGTGCCCCAAGGACGGATTGTCGCCTCCGCTGTAGTAGGAGTAGAACCTCGCATCATGGGAATCGGGCCGGTAAATGCGAGTAAGAAGGCATTGGATAAGGCGGGTTTGACGCTGGCGGATATCGATATTTTTGAATTTAACGAGGCCTTTGCGGCGCAGTGTTTAGCGGTAACGCGAGGCTTGGGTCTGTCAGATGACGATGCGCGCATCAACCCACAGGGCGGTGCCATCGCGCTCGGTCATCCACTAGGTATGTCGGGGACACGAATCATACAAACCGCCCTACACGGTTTAGAAAAACAAAACAAAAAATATGCATTGGCTGCCATGTGTGTGGGCGTGGGCATGGGCTATGCAGTCATTATCGAAAAAATCTAACACATGAAAAATTATCTATTATTCTTCAGCTTGTTGGCAAGCAGTCTTTTTGCTCAAAAAACAGACCACTATTTCACTACTTCGGATGGCGTGAAATTACATTATACGGTCACGGGAACGGGAAAACCTTTGGTTATTTTTCCGGGCTATACTCAAAGCTCCGCTAATTTTGAGCCTAATTTAGAAGTGATAGGCAAGCAATTTCAAGTGTATTGCTTGGACTACCGTTGGCACGGACTTTCAGAGGATCCGAACTATGGCGTGCATATTGAACGCTTCGCAAAAGATGCAAATGAGATGATTGCAGATGCGAAAATTGGTCCCTTTTACTTATTAGCGCATTCAATGGGTAATACGGTAGCTTGGAGCTATTTTAGTTTATTTGGGCAAAACCAAATCATAAAATACATTTTAGGCGATGAGGCTCCATGTTTAATTACTGATCCATCATGGACAGCACAAGAAAAGGAAATGTATACGGGAAGCGCAACAGATAAAGATTTATGGACGGCTTGGCGCATGCCAAAAAGTCAACAACAAGCTCCTAAAAATACCAGGGAGTTAATGATGGGAAAATTATTAACGGAACATTTGGGGAACGATTGGCGGGATATTTTGCCTACTATTCAGGTGCCTACTTTGGCCTTAATGGCAGAGAAAGGAACGTTTAATAATCAACATCTCTTTGACTATTTCTTAAAGACCATACCCCATTCAGAACTAAAAGTTATTCCAAACGCGGGTCACGGTTATTACACTACGAACCCTAAAGAATTCAATGAGATTGTGATGAATTACTTTTCAAGTAAATAGAAAAAGGGGCTAATTAACGGCCCCTTTTTATTTAATTCTTTGTCACTTTCAAATCTTTGAAGTAACCGATTGTTCCCACTTCTACCCACAAACCAATACTTCCGTGGGTAGATTTCCCTAACATTTTGTTAACGATGAAATTAGGTGACTTTTGGTTATTGATATACAAAGCTACTTTCTCCATATAAAATTCAATCCGGACATCTATCCATTCATTTAACCCAATATCTGCATACGTTTCATATAACCCATTCGACTCTTTGCGTAAGCGACTGAAGGTATAACCGGGGTAAGCAAAATACTGTATGGTATGGTTTCTGCGAAGTTGATCATCTGCACGACCATTACTTGGACGCAAATATATATTTTCAAACATCGTATTCGCATCGTCAATTCGGTAGGCCAAACCGATAAATCCACGAGCTTGAGGAAACGGTGAATCGGATTGGATCTTGCTCAACATCTTCACTTCGATAGTACCATTCTCGATGTCGGCATTCGCTAATTTTACGAATGTCGGCCCATCTACAGAATTCTCAATGTTATTGATATCAAACGGAGATTTCACCAAGTCTCTCGTGACTTCTAATACCTTTACTCCATCCATTTCAACAACTTTAGCTATTGAATTAATGGCTTTGTATTCCTGATTTTCCCAAGTGAATTGTTGGGCATAATTTGGTAAAGCCAACAATATCATGAAAGCAATAAAAACTTTATTTCTCATTTGAAGATTTATAAAATAACCCTGCGCCATAGGTGGTACCCAAAGTTCCAGGTTTTAATTGTAAATAATAAGGACTCGTTTGATCTTCTTCAATGGCTAAACCACCTGATTTTTTAACCACAAAGTCAGACTTATAAACTAATTTTTTCGGGTCAGCAGGTGTGCCAAAATCCTGTGGACCACCGCCTTGATTAACTAATTCATTATAACCAACAAGTAGAGAATTCTGAATCTGATAGGAATTTTTTGCTTCCTTTTCTAATACCCACAACACGTTTATCCCGCTAATCACATTATTATAAAATTTAAAATCTGGAGTTGTGGACCAAGTCCAAACGGCTGCACCATAACTATTCAAAATTAAGTTGTGATGTAGGCTTGATTTTTCCGATGGAGCATTCCACATGACTACCGCATCCTTCACACCATAAAATACACAGTGATCCACTTCTAGTTGAGCACCGTTGGCTAAAATCCCCAAGTGATTTGGTAAAGCGAATTGATTACCTAAGAATAAGCATTGGGTAACACGCAAATCACTTAAACCCTTTCCATCCCATACAATCGGATAGTTCCGGATTAGCACACCCTCCTTGGGCTTTTCGTGTACCGGTTCTCCCAAAATTCGAAGCCCTTGTAAGGTCACATGACTTGTTGCTATTAAAATACCATAGTTAGAGCCTCCAGTAACCGCACCATCTTTGCTTTTCTCTACATTAAAAGGCATCGTAGAAACAATAATTGGCATACGATTGGGCTTCCATTGTGGATCATCAGGCAAAATTTCTGCCCGAATTTCCAAGCGATCCGTCGATGTAAACTGCCATTGTAAGGGATTAAATTCCGCTGTTTCCGTTAATCCATAAGTACCATCAGCCATGATCACTGTTATCGACCCCTTCCCTTGAAGCTTGTTGACACGGCGCGCTGCTTCTGGAAGCGTTTTTAATGGGGCCTCTTTTGAACCATTTGCATCATCCCTACCTGCACTGGCATTAACATAAAATACTTCCTTGCGCTGCGCAAAAGAAGCAAAGGAGACTAGCAAAAGCATTGCCATCCCCATAAAAATCTGTTTTCTCATTCTTAAAATAATTTCTCTTGTGGTGGCGTTGCGCCAGCTAGGCGAATGTATACGGTTGCCTGTCCGCGGTGATGTGTTTGATGTTCAAAAGCCTTATCAATCGCTTGACCTTTCGTCATATCAAAACGACCAAATAGCTTTACCGACTCCGTTAGTTTAACATCCGGAACTTGCTTGATAGCATTGATGGCAAAATCATAAGCAGCTAATACTTTCTCCGATACGGTAACTTTTAAAACATCGTTTGATTTTTCTAAATCCCTCACGGTAGGTGAAACATCCGTTGCAGCGCCCACAAAGGCATAAATCGCATCACTTAAATGTAACATTTGACCCGCAAAAGAACGCATTTCTTTTGTTGGTTTTAACGCATAGCCGCTTTCAGGCATCGCATCCAAATATTCTTTGGTATAAGAACGCGCACGCTCCCAGTCTTTCAAAAGGTTTGCTTTCGGAGATTGAGCTTGTAAGCCCGTTGCCATAAATAAAATGGCGAAAAAGGTAAATAATTTTTTCATGTTATATTTTTTTCCCAAAGCTATAGAATAATAGTATACATTTGTAACCAAATTTCAGTTTCTAGTAACCTTGAAGTAACCAGTTTATGAGATTTATTGATAACCCATTTCAATGTCCAGTTACCCGAACCATGTCAATCATAGGTGGGAAATGGAAACCTATTATTCTAAATTGTATTGGTGAGAAAACAATGCGATTTGGTAAGCTGAATCAATTAATGCCCGCAATTTCAAATAAGGTTTTATCCGCTGAATTAAAAGAATTAGAGAAATTAGGATTAATCGAACGAATAGAAATTGGGGATACTGCAGTTCGTGTAGAATACAAATTAACTGCTGCAGGACTAAGTTTAATGCCCTTATTACATGAGGTCGCAAATTGGGGAAATTCTTTTTTTGCAGTGGAAATTATCGATCGAGTTAAATAATTTCTGACATAGGATTCAGTGTATTTATCCCATTTTTATTCAAAAGAGTCTACATTCCATTAGCTCTTTCATTCAAAAAAATTTGGAATGAAGGCGGGATAATCTGAAGAATTTGATAGTTGAAGTTTGAGAGATTTAAACCACTTATTTCTAAAAGCATTTTTGTAATAGTGATTTATTTATAGATGCCTTTCATTAACAAATATTAAGACCGTCCCTACAAACATTAATGATACTAATGAAGTTTGGGACACTATTATACGAAAAAGTATATTTAGCTTTGCAAATACATTGAATCGAACATGACAAAAAAGCATCCCTTTCAGCGATTAAGCCACTTGCTAAGTGCTTACAAGAAAGAAGTCGTTTCTATTTACCTCTTTTCAGCCCTAAGTGGATTGGTGAATTTAAGTTTGCCCTTGGGCGTGCAAACCATCATTGGTTTGGTCATGGGTGCCACCATGGTGACTTCCATTTATGTATTAATATTCTTAGTCGTGCTCGGTGTCCTACTCGTAGGAATTCTGCAAATGAACCAAATGAAGATTATTGAGTCGATTCAACAGAAAATTTTCGCCTCGTATGCCTTCGATTTTGCGGAACGTATTCCACAGGTAGATCTTAAATACATCGATGGCTATTTCATGCCGGAGAAAATTACCCGCTTTTTTGAGACCCTAAACATTCAAAAAGGCTTCTCAAAACTCCTACTCGATATTCCCATCGCCTCGGTGCAAATCATCTTGGGCATCATCTTGTTATCGCTTTATCACCCATTGTACATCGGTTTGGGTATCGCTCTTCTGGTGATTCTCGGACTCATCTTGAGCTATACGAGTCCTTCTGGGATTCAGACAAGTATTGAAGAATCCAACTACAAATATGAAGTGACTGGATTCTTCGGCGAATTGGCGCGTACGCTAAAATCCTTTAAGTTTAGTCGGGGAGCGGAGTTAACAATCAGCAGAACCGACCAAAACGTCCTTGGCTATGTTCAGTCCCGAACTAAACACTTCCAAGTACTTTTGTTACAATACCGCGCGCTGATCTTCTTCAAGGTGAGTTTGACGGTATTGATGTTGACATTAGGCACCTACCTACTCATTAACCAGCAATTGAACATTGGGGAATTCATCGCGGCAGAAATCGTTATCTTAATGATTATCGCGGCGGTGGAGAAGCTCATCACGAGCATGGATAGTGCCTACGATGTCCTAACGGGATTAGAGAAGATTTCATCAGTGACCGAGATTCCGTTGGAATCCTCCGGCAATTTGACGCTGACATCTGATCGTGGTTTGGAAATCCAAATGCAACATTTCAAATTTGAATTCGAAGAGGGTGTACGCCTACTGGATGATTTAAACATGCATATTGAGGCAGGCGACAAGGTACAAGTTCAAGGGGAAGAAGGCTCCGGAAAATCCTTGTTTTTACGGATGTTGACCGGAAATTACTCAGATTTCATGGGTAATTTATTGGTGAATAAAGTTCCGATTCAAAACTACGACATTCAGACCTTGAGACAACATACAGGCGTGTTACTCCATGGCCAAGAAATTTTTGGCGGCACGATCCTTGAGAATATTCAATTGGGTCAGGCGGATATCACGCCGAAATTGATTTTGGAAACGGCAACCAATTTGGGCATCGATGATTTCATCTCGTATTTCCCGAAAGGTTTTCAGACACAAATTGAGCCCATTGGTAAGAAAACGCCACAAACGTGGGTGAAAAAAATCCTCTTACTTCGCGCCATTTGCGGTGAAAAAAGACTCTTGCTTTTGGAGGACCCTTGGTTAGGGCTTGATCCCCAAACCGGCGAAAAAATCAGCCAATATTTGAACAAATTAGGTGAAAAATGTACGGTTGTGGTCGTATCGAATCAAATCCATCCATCGTTCAAACCCAATAAATCATTGACTTTTCAACATGGAAAAATATAAATCAAAGCAGGCCATTTACCGATTGGATCGGTCTACCCAATTGAAACCATGGCTTATCGGATTTCTAATTCTGATTCTTGCGATCATTTTCCTGCCCTGGACCCAAAATATCCGAGCCAAAGGAAATGTAACCGGACTTTTCCAGGAACAGAAACCCCAAAAGATCTATAGCCCCATCGCAGGTAAAATTGCTATCTGGTGGGTCAAAGAGGGTGACCTCGTTTCCAAAGGGGATACCTTGGTAAAAATCAGTGAAATCAAGGCCGATTACCTCGATCCACAGTTGATCGCACGTACCCAAACCCAATTGGACGCGAAGAAAAGCTCCTTGGATTATTACACCCAAAAAGTGACCGCCACGGAGGCACAAATCAATAACCTTCGTCAAGCGAAGACCTTGAAGAAGTCTCAATTGTCAAACAAACTCGTTCAATTACAACAGAAAATTACGAGCGAAAAGGCGGAACTAGCCGCAGTGACGAATGAATATCAATTGGCCCAAGATCAATATGATCGTAACCAAAAGATGTACAAGGAGGGCTTAATTTCCCAAACTCAGTTCCAACAACGGAGCGTTTCCGTACAAAATGCGCAGGCGAAAAAGATTTCAGCAGAAAATAAGGTCGCGCAAACCCAACAAGATTTGGCGAATACCAAAATCGAATTGAATAGCGTCGAGCAAGAATACGACGAGAAGATTAACAAGGCTGAGAGTGAGCGTTTTCAGAGCCTCGGACAAATCGAAAATAACAAGGGAGAAGTAGCGAAATTGGAGAATCAAGTTTCCAATTATACGCTACGGAATGGAATGTATTACATTTTAGCTCCGCAGGATGGCCAGATCATTCAGGCCAACAAAGCGGGTATTGGTGAGATTATCAAAGAGGGCGAAGACCTCTTAACAATTGTCCCAAAATCGAAGCAATACGCAGTTGAAATGTATGTACGTCCCGTGGATCTTCCGCTGGTAGCACCGGGTCAAACGGTTCGATTTATTTTCGATGGTTTCCCGGCAATCATCTTCGCAGGCGGTTGGCCCAATCAAAGCTTCGGAACCTTTGGGGGAAAGATTCTAGCGGTAGAAAATACCATTAATGATAAGGGTTTATTCCGCGTCATTGTGGTCGAAGACCCCAAAGAAAAACGCTGGCCACCTCAATTAAAATTAGGGGCAGGGGCACAAGGTATTGCGCTGCTAAACGACGTGCCACTTTGGTATGAATTATGGCGAAACATCAACGGCTTCCCGGCGGATTATTACACAGTCAAAAAAGAAGAAAAGAAAGATGAGAAGTAAGCTGATTCTTTTTTTATTGATAAGTTTCTTGGCTAATTCCCAGTCGAAGACCCTGCACCCAGAGGCCTTCTTGAAAATCGTACAAACCTATCACCCGCAGGCTCGCCAAGCGCAAATCGGGGTTCTCAAATCGAACGCCGAATTATTAAGCGCGCGGGGTGGTTTTGATCCCATTTTAAGCCACTACAGCAGCAAGAAAACCTTGGATGGGAAAAATTATTACGAATACCATGCGCCGGAATTAAACATCCCAACATGGTACGGAATCGAATTAAGTGCGGGTAGCCAAAGCCTAAATGGCGGCCGACTAGACCCCAGCCAAACTTCCGGCCAAACCGCCTATATGGGAATTAGCGTGCCCTTGGCCAAAAACCTGGTCATCGATAAGCGTCGAGCGGCACTCCAACAAGCGAAAATCGGCATTCAAATGGCCGGACAAGAGCAACGGTTGGTACTCAATGAGTTGATCAACGAGGCCATGAATGCCTATTGGAATTGGGCGAAAAGTCATCGCGTTTTACAAATTGTAGAAAACAACTTAGGCGTCGCAAAAAGACGCGTTGAACTCGTAAAACGAAGTGTAGAATTAGGCGAAAGACCCGCTGTAGATACCTTGGAGGCATTTACGCAGCAGCAATTCTTTGAGAACTTGTACCAAGCAAAATGGGTCGCTTATGAGAATTCCCGTTTGGAATTATCGGTTTACTTGTGGAAAGAAGGGAATATTCCCATGGATTTGCCTGCGGACGTGACGCCGGATGGGTCTTTGACCGACAAAACCTTGTTCGCTAATTTTGACTTAAATCTTCCATCGCTCTTAACCAAAGCGCAGGAAAACCACCCGTCGTTAAATGCCTACACGAATAAACTGGAAATTTTAACGATTGAGCGTAGACTGAAATTTCAGAGTCTTCTACCGAAGTTGGACCTGCAATACAACCAACTTTCCCGCAATGGCTTCGAGCTACACAGCACAGGCCTATTAGATAACAACTTCCAATACGGCATTAAATTTGAAATGCCTTTACGCCTGTCACAAGGCCGGGGGGATTTCCAAAAGGCGAAATTGAAGTTGGAGGAAGAAACCTTAAACCGTTCGCAAAAAAGCCAACAGATTCAGGTAAAAGTAAGTTCCTACTACAATCAATTCATCAGCTTACAAAAACAGGTTCAGACGCAAGAGCAGGCGGTGGCCAATTACCAAGCCCTGGTCAAGGCGGAAGAAACGCGGTTCCAACAGGGTGAGTCGTCCTTGTTCTTGATAAACAGTCGGGAAACCAAAGCCATGGAAGCTGCCGAAAAACTGGTGGACCTACAGGCTTATTTGTTTCAATCGATTTACACCTTGCAGGCAAGCGCGGGGGTGTTGATGTAGTTAATAGGAAAGATCGATTTCCCCACGTAAATACAAGACCGACTTCCCGGCAATTTCCACGCGATTCCCGTTTAGCGAACACGTTAATTTCCCCGTCCGCTGGGATAATTGCATCGCTGTCATCGAATTCTTTCCGAATACACGCGCCCAATAAGGCGTCAACGTCGTATGGGCCGATCCCGTCACCGGATCTTCATTGACACCACAAGCCGGTCCAAAAAATCGAGAGACAAAATCTACTTGAAGGCCCGGAGCCGTCACAATAATTCCACGCACCGGGTGAACTTTCAAGGCCTCAAAGTCGGGCTGGAGATTCTGTATTTCCTCCTCCGAATCATAGACAAGCAGGTAGTCGGTTTTTCCTTTGTACACGGCCCGAGGAGGAATCGAAAGTCCCGCAAACCGACTAAAATCAAAGTCCATCACCTCAAGGGTATCCGTAGGGAAATCCAAGACCAATTTATCGCCCCGTTTGCTCACCTTTAAAAGTCCACTTCGTGGCGAAATAAATGGTATTTCATCCCCTATAAATCCCAATTCATGAAACGCGACATGGGCACTCGCTAAGGTGGCATGACCGCACAGGTCGACTTCCACGGTGGGCGTAAACCATCGGATTTCGTACCCATTGCCTGAGGGAACGATGAAAGCCGTTTCGGCTAAATTATTCTCCTGTGCAATGTTTTGCATAAGCTCATCGGGAAGCCATGCGTCCAAGGGACAAACAGCGGCTGGATTACCTTTGAATAATTGATTCGTAAAGGCGTCGACTTGGTAAATAGCGATTTTCATGATTCTAAATTAACAGCATTTCTGCGAAAGCCGACAAAAGAAAGATAGAGTCCCAAGGAAAATTCCCACAGCGCAATCGGGACGGCGGTTA
>JACCDV010268908.1_pt1 | contig 12245 bp, 12 predicted proteins | sample 7446131 | NCBI WGS metagenome assembly JACCDV01 (sample SAMN15323448, study PRJNA562643) | freshwater metagenome | isolation source: river surface water | place: USA:Blue River Watershed | collected 2017-08-17
CCTCGTTCGCACCAATGTCGTTTGTGATCGACCGGGCGATGGGCGTGTTTGTGGGCGTGCTGATTTTCTTCATGATGCAACGCTTTGTGTTTGGCACACGTAACTCGAAGCTGGAATTGCTGGAAGAAAGTGTGGAAACCCTGGGCAAGCTGCAAAAGACGCTACAAGCCTACAAGGACACGCCCACGCTGACGATGGCCTATCAGGCTGCCGCTGATATTTATACCAATACTCGTGCCCTGCAGAGTTATGTGGGCACAGCCAATCTAATCTTCGGATCACAACGCAACGCAGAACTGCGCTTGGCCAAACAGGTGCTCATGCTCAATGACCGCGCGGTACGCTTACTGATTGATGAACCGACGGTGATTATGAGCCGGGTTGATCAGCTATTGCGGGTGGTGACCGCCAAACTGGCACGCTAACACGTGAGACACCTGCCTTGCAGACGGCCGGGCTACAACGCTGTTAGTGTTCTGATGATGTTAAGAATGGCCGGGCCTATGGCCACGATAAAGATTGCCGGCAAAATGCAGAACGCCATCGGCAGGGTCATTTTGACGGGGATTTTGCCGGCCAGCTCTTGAGCCCTTAACTGTCGTTTGGTGCGCAAGGCCTCCGCATGGACACTCAGGGAATCGCTGACACTGGTTCCGAAGCGCTCGGCCTGAATCAGCATGGCGACGAGTGCATTGATATCGTCAACGCCTGTCCGGGTTGCCAGATTGCGTAACGCCTGTGCACGGGTTGCGCCAGCACGCAGCTCAAGGCTGAGCAACTTGAACTCGTCGGCCAGCGCCTGACTTTTGATCCGAAGCTCCAGTCCGACACGGGCAATGGCGGCGTCCAGACCAAGCCCGGCATTGACGCAGACGCGGATTAAATCGAGCGCATCGGGAAAACTTTCAAACAGCTCGCGCTGGCGGTTTCGGATTTTCCAGTTGAGCAAGGCGTTCGGCAGGTAATAGCCAAGCACCGCGAGACCGAGTGCCGTAAAGCCGCGTGCTTCAATACTGGCATCGCTACCGGATAATAAAGACCCGATCAGGTAAATGAGCGGCAAGACCAGGGTTAGCAAAGTCTTGCCGCCAAAATAGGCCAGAATGATGAGATCACCGTGGTAACCGGCATTGAGAAAGCGGATACGCATTGGCGAGCCTTCCCACTTTTCTTCATCCATGGAAAAGCGCACCAACCGGCGGAGCGATTCTCGAGCCCAGGTTTCGACGCGACTGATGACCGGTCGCTCTTCATCAACCATTTGCGTCCGGATGGTTTCCAAACGTCCTTGCAGTCGCGCATTGAGCGTGCGGTATACCAGCCAGAAGCTACCCCCCGTGCCGATCAGGAAGGCAAGGATCAGGATCAAGACCTGCAGTGTGCTCATGCCCGAACCTTGGTGAGGCGATTCATCCAGAGCGCTCCCAGCAGCATGAGTAACAAACCATAGGCCAGCGTGCGGCGCCCGCCCGGCTCGTTCAACAGGGGATCCAGATAATGCGGATCAACCATCAGCAAGAGGCCCGCCAGCAGGAACGGCAGCAAGCCGAGTAACCAGGCGGAGGCTCTGGCTTCGGCCGTCAGGGATTTGATCGACAGGCGCAGCTTCAGGCGTTCTCGGATCAGCACCGCCACCCCTTTGAGCAAGCCTGAGAGATCACCACCGATTTCCCGGTTGATGACAACGGACACTGCAAAGTAACGCATGTCGGCACAATCAATGCGTTCCGCCAGGCCGGACATGGCCTGTTGTACCGGCATACCGACATTGACTTCATTGAAGGCCTGCTGAAATTCGGCGGCAATCGGCTGCGGCGATTCTGCCGCTGCCATCTGTAAAGCACTGTTGAAGGCGTGCCCTGCCTGCATGGAACGGGCAATAAAATCCAGCACATCGGGTAGCTGTGCTTCCAGTCGGGTCTGGCGGCGGGCAATGAGGAAATTAAGGACCAGCCAAGGCAGGTATCCCGTGACGCCTGCAGCCAGCAGTGCCACTGCGGCACCACTGCTGAGGACTCGCATAGCGATCAATCCGATGGTGCCACAGGCGAGTGAGGTCAGCAGCAGATCAGAGACGGTATAAGGCGTCCCCGAACGCAGTAACAACCGGTCAATTTTTGCGGCGGGGGGCCAGGTTTCCAGCTTCTCTTCCAACCATGGCCATTGGCTGAGGTGCCGTGCTTTGAGGGTGGCGGGCTTGTCGCGCTGGGCGAATTCAGTGAGGGTTTCAATGCGCTTTTCAAAGCGCTGACTACGCTGGCTGTAGCGCTCCTGCCATAGGACATAAAGCGACCAGGCCACTCCCGTTGCCGATGCGGCACCAACCACGAGCAAGGCAATGGGAATCCAGTCCACGGTTAACGCTCCCGGATGCGATCCGGATCAAACAGGTAATCAGCCAGCGGTGCCCCGCGCGCAGCCAGACGATCAGCAAAGCGCGGGCGAATGCCTGTTGCCCTAAAGCGCCCCAGCACTGAACCATCCGGAGCGACGCCTGTTTGCTCGAAGGAGAAAATTTCCTGCAGGGTGATCATTTCGCCTTCCATGCCGGTTACTTCCTGAATGCTGGTCACCTTGCGCCGGCCATCGCTAAGGCGGGCCGATTGAATGATCACGGCAATGGCGGACACGATCTGCTGGCGTAAGGCGCGCTGCTCGACTTTCATGCCGGCCAGGCCGATCATATTTTCCAGTCGGGTCAGGGAGTCGCGTGCCGAGTTGGCGTGGATGGTGGTCAATGACCCCTCATGACCGGTGTTCATGGCCTGCAACATATCGAGTACTTCGGCACCACGAACCTCACCCACGACGATGCGATCAGGCCGCATACGCAGGGTGTTCTTGAGTAAATCTCGCTGGCTGACTTCGCCCTTCCCTTCCAGGTTGGGCGCGCGTGTTTCCAGGCGGACGACATGGGGTTGCTGCAACCTGAGCTCGGCCGCATCTTCAATGGTGATGATGCGTTCAGTATCAGGAATAAACCCCGACATGATATTGAGCAGGGTTGTTTTTCCGCTGCCGGTTCCCCCCGACACGAGAATGTTGGTTTTTGCTTTAACCAGCGCCGCAATGATGAGCGCCATTTCATCGGTGAGGCTGCCGTATTCGACCAGATTAGTCATGGTCAGCGGCACTTCGGAAAATCGCCGGATAGATAATGCCGGACCATCCAGCGCCAGTGGCGGGATAATGGCATTGACCCGTGAACCGTCAGGCAGTCGCGCATCAACCATCGGGCTGGATTCGTCGATCCGGCGCCCCACCCGCGAGACGATCTTTTCAATGATTTTTAGCAGGTGGGCATCGCTGTCGAAATGAATGGGTGCCCGCTCCAGACGACCTTTGCGTTCAACGTAAACGGTTTTATAGCTATTGACGAGGATATCGGACACACTGGGATCACCGAGCAACGGTTCCAGGGGGCCAAGACCGACAATTTCGTTCTGGATATCCTGAATCAGCCGGCTAAGATCTGTCTCGTTGATAAGCAACCGGTCTTCGGCAATGATCTGTTCGATGCAGGTTTTAAGGTGCGCCCTCAAGGCCTGTGGTGGCATGTTTTCAATGGCACCGAGATCCAGACGTTCGAGCAGCCGGCTATGCAACTGGGATTTGAGAAGTCCGGCATGCTGATCCACTGCTGCGGCCTGAACCGCCGAGTTTTCTAGTTGCCCAAGCTCAAGACTGGTGTCCTGAATGGAATCACGCAGTGACATAGGCTCTCCTGATCTAGCCGAATAAGCGGTTCATCAAACCCTGTTTCACGGGTGTCGCAGCGATACCGCACAGATCCTTGGCCATCTCGCGCAGACTGGCGCAGACCGGGCTGGTCGGGGCCATACGCACCAGAGGGATGCCCATGTTGACGGCTTCGGCTGCGTTAATAAAGTCGTTGGGAATCACCCGGTCAATCGTTTTCTGGATGACGTCTTCCATCCGCCCCATCCCGAGCGATACGTTGCGATCAGTACGGTTAAGGACGACGCTGACCTTGTTGGACTCATAGCCCAGCATGTTAAAGACGCGTAACTGGTTGGCCATGGCGCGCACATAAGGCACCATGGGCTGCATGACCGGATAGATGCGTTCAGACCGGTCCAGCACTTTCATGGTGAGCGCATCCAGGGCATGCGGCAAATCGACAATGACGTAGTCGTAACTCTGGATGGCAATGGTGAGCAGGTTATCAATATGCTGCGGCTGAATACCGTTGGCCTTTTCCGGGCTATCGGGCGCCTGTAACAGATAGTAGTTATCGGCAATCTGCATGGCCGCTGTAGCGATCACCGCCGAGTCCAGGCCACTTTGTTTAATGATATCGGCAAGCGTGGTGTGCGTGACGGTGTCCGTGAGGTAGAACGAGGCATCTCCGTACTGCATGTGCAGATCAATATAGAGCACCTTCTGGTTACATTCCACCGCCAGGGTGTACCCCAGGTTCGTTGCCAGAAACGTGGCACCAGCCCCACCCTTACAGGACATGAAGGAAATAATCTTGCCACGTGGCCGGTAGGCCGATGAGATGTAATGACGCGACCGAATACGTTCGATGGCCTCGGTAAGTTCTGATGGCTTGAGTGGCAGGCTGACCACTTCGCTAACACCGGCACGCATGAGTTCCAGCAGTTGTGGGCCGGTAAACTGACCGCAGAGATAAACGATGGCCGGATTGGCGTGTTCACGCGTTGTGGCGGCAATTAGCCGCAAATCTTCCGGATTAATGGTGTCTGCATCCAGAATGAGAATGTTCGTGGTGAACAGGTCCAGACGGTCCAGACGGATTTCCGTGCCATGGCGTTGCAGGAACACGAACTGATCCTGCCCGGGTGATTTTTCGAGCTGATTCTGCAGTTCATGCAGACGTTCTGGCGTGCTGGCAATGACGGCGATCTTCATGTCGCTATGGGTCTCATGAAACGATCAGGGGGAGCCGATCATACTACCGGACCCCGTTCCCGAGGTCACACCACTGTTGATGGTGATCAAACCACTATTCGTGCCCTGGCCCGGACGTACCGGCGCAATAAAACTCCGCTGATAGTTATCAACGGTAGTTTTAGCTGCCACACCATCCATACGCGCATTGGCATAGGGGTTCCCTGTGGGCGGGTCGGGGTTGATGGCCTGGGCGCGGATTGCGTTGTTAACCGTACTACCGAAATCAGGCTCGGTATCCCAGTAGGACTGACAACCGGATAAGGCAAATAGCAGCATCAGGAGAAGCTGTTTGGGCTGTTTCAGCATCATGGGTTGCCTCCTGTCACCGATGGCGCTGCCGTTGGTGCTGTTGCCGCTGCGGGTTTCGAGCCTTCCATCTGACCACCGAGGAAGAACTGGGCTTCTGTGGGTCGCTGGAATTTGTCGGTGGGCATTTCAGGGCGATTGTTCAGCGGTTCGACCACGCGGGGGGTTACGATAATCAGCAACTCGGTGCGACCGGTTGAGTAAGCACTACTGCGGAACAAGGCGCCGATGATGGGAATATTGGCCAATCCGGGAAAGGCACTAATAACTTCGACCAGATTGTTCTTGATCAGACCGCCAATGGCCAGGCTTTGTCCATCGTAGAGCTGTACGGTGGTTGAGGCCTGACGTGTCACGATGGTGGGAATGACAGAGGTGCTACCGCCCGCTGTGACCGGAATCCCGTTCTGGCTGGGTTCCGATACTTCCGGACTCACCCGCAGATTAATGCGCCCGCCATCAAGTACCGTAGGCGTGAAACGGATGGCCACACCATAGGGCTCTTCCTGCAGGGTAATGACCGAACTGCCACCGACGGCATTGGATTGTGGTACGGGTAGGAATAATTTACCACCGACCAGGAAACGCCCTTCCTGACCACTGATGGCCATGATGTTCGGTTCGGCGAGAATTGTTGCAGCACCATTCTGAACCTGCGCCTGCAACCAGGCATTGGTATTGTTCCAGTTGAATAGTCCAGCCACGGTAGCACCGGCGGGTCCAGTCGTTGCCCCTACGGCAGCACCACCGACCGGCGCAAACGAAAAATTATTAGCACTCACGTTAAGCCCAAGTGCTTCGACCAAATCTTTTTTAACTTCGGCTACTTTGACCTCAAGTAGCACTTGCGGCAAATGATCGGTGGTCATCATGTTGAGCACTTTTTTGCCACTAAACTCTTCAGCGACTTGAATCGCCTGCTGAACTTTCATGGCATCGGACACCTGCCCGGTGAGGGTGATGGTATCGCCGGTGGCAATAACCCGGAGGCCCTTCTCTTTGGGCATTAGTTGGGAGAGGATCGACTGCAAAGCGGCCGTATCTATCCCCACGGTGAGATCAAGCGCCGTCATCGTGCCATCAGCGTGCCACACCAGTACATTCGTCGAGCCGGTCTTTTTACCGAGCAGATAGACTTCCTGGCTGTTGACCAGCATGACATCGGCCACCGCCGGATCGCCCACCGATAACCGGGTAGCCGGTTCTTTAAACCGGTACAGCCGGGATTTACCCGAAATCAAACTCAGCACCACGGACTTGGTAGACGATGCCGAGCTCCTGGTATGTTCTGTAGCGCCAGCCTTGGCGACGGTTCCGAGCGGCACTTGTGCCAACGCCACATTCAGGCCGAAGGCAAGGCTTGCAGTGACCAATAGACGGATGAGTCGCTTCATCGGATGTTATAGACCGGTTTCAATGCGGCGAGTGGTGCCACGAATCACTTCGACACTGGGCAGCCCACTCTGTGTTGATGGTGTTGACAAGGTAAAGTCACCCTTTCGGGCGCCACTACTCAACTTGCCGGGATCGACATCTTCCTGACTACGGAGCACCAGGGTCAGGTTACCAACCGCGCGCGCCACGTCGATGCGCTCTGCCTGCTGCGGTGTGACTTCCACCGTAACCGCTTTGCTGACCCGACCTTTGCTTTCGTCCTTGATGGATCGGTCCTGATCCACGGCCAGCACAAGCACGCGTTCAAGTACGATTTTTGAAATCGGCTGGCCAGTATCGTCGCGAGTGCTGAGCATGACATCAACGTAGTTACCCGGCAGTGCAAAACCGGCAACGCCGGCGACTTCATTGACCGGAATCGTAATAGCACGCATGCCCGGCGTTATCACTGCCGCTAAGCTACCGGCAGACCCTTTGGCCATGAGTGATTTTTCGAGCACCAACTCATTGGGTGCAATCACATGACGGGTAATACGACCAACCAGAGCCTCTTCGCTATGGGCCACGCCTTGCGGCAGACTCCCTTTGGGCCAATCGGTTAGTCGCAGATATTCTTTCTGCAGACTGACACCCGCCTCAATTTCACGTGCGGCCACCACCACTGGCACTAGCTCAGACGCATTGTGCGCACGGATCCAGAAAGCAGCTACAGCCACCGTCAGAATACCAACGGTGGCTGCAGCAACCAGGCTAATCAGCGCGCGGTTAGGGGGCATCAGGTGCCGATAGAGCTAGCAATACCCGTAAACTTGGCACTCACACTATTGCCCAGGATTTGCGCACCTGCATAGGCGACTAATGCTACGGCAACGATAATCAGAGCATATTCCACCATCGTCGCACCGCGTTGTTTCATATTTTTCTTCAGCATTGTAGGCTCCTGTGAGGTCATGCGTTAACTTGTTAACTATTAACCAGTTACATCAAAACGCTACTTCATGTTAGCAGGTTTGAAGATAATTGCATTGGCATCTTCAAAAAAAATCTGCCAACCGGGCATGAGCCGCAACTGGCTGACAAGATTCGCTTTGGACGGCAGGATCACCCAGCCCACCCCGGCATCATTGAGACTGCGCTGGATGAACTTTGGGTCTTTACTATCGAGCAGTTCTGACTGACGACGCATGAACTCAGCACCATAAAGATCGGCTCGACCATCCCGATAAACAGGTATGCCGCGCATGACCAGATAGCCGCCCGTACCATCATGATTGAATACCGGCCCGGACAAAGCCGCCGATAGCACGGCATCCACCGCCGCCTGCGGTACCGTGTCGGCTGCCGGTCGGTTGGCATCCTTCACAGCACACAAGTTTGCCACTGCGGCCAGTAGCAAACTTCCCACCAACCATAGGAGCCAACCGGCAGGACGTTTGAATTGTTCAAACCAAGCATCAAGACGGCTGGCCATACGATGTCCCGGTCGATCCGTATGCGCAATGGATTGTTGCCACAGGGTATAGCTTTGCCCGAAAGACCGTGCAATCAAGAGTGGCACCAGCAAGGCGAAGATGGAGACATAGCGCACATGGGCCAGCGCCTGATAGAGCAATCCCAATACCAACATGACCTGAACGACCGGCAAGCGCAACATGCCCAGAAGGCCCATGCCAAGTAACACGTAGATCCAGACTTCCAGTGCGCCGAATCTGCTCAGATCTGTGGGGCGCCATTCACTCACGTACTGCAAATGCGCGTTACCCATCAGGTGAAACAGAAATTCGTAAGCTCCCCAACCGGCCGGATTGAGCAGACTGACGAGCCCCACCATAACGGCAAACTGACCCCAGGCTTTGGCCAGACGAGCTTGGTCCGTTGGCGGCACGACGCTTAACGCATTGAGAAACAGGGGTACCAGCAGGGCAAAACCGAGGATGAATCCACCATGCAGGTTGACCCACAACAGCATCACGGGCAGCAGCCACCAGGCAGGCGCACGGCGCTGTTCTGCGGCGTTCAGCAGGCCGATGGTCCATAGTACGATCAATGGCCAGGTCAGCACATGTGGCCTGGCCAACAGGTGAGTTAAAAGCGCCAGATAGCTTAATGCCGTTAACCCCAGGGCATATATGGGGGGCATGCGCACCAGCATAAACCGGTTGAGTAATGCCAGGGTCGTGGCCGTACATAGGCCTGTGAGGAGCACCAACCCTGTCCAGCCACCCCACTGATAAACCAGCGCAAGAATCACCTGCGCCAACCACTCATGCGCGCGCCAGGGCTGCCCTGCCATGGTGTGCGAAAACACGTCCACCTGGGGTACCGTCTGGTGCGTGATGATCCAGTCGCCAATCCCGATGTGCATATAGGTGTCGCCATCCAGCAGCGGCCGCTCGCCGGAAAATAACACCGCCATAGTGACAAACATAAAAACCAGCCAGGGCCAGGAGACTGACAGCGAGGCAGATAAAAATGGCCAGAAGCGGTGCTTGGCAAGCATCAGGGTAAACTTTTGTAATGTCGGAAATGAATGAAACACCCAGCCATGATACTCGGGGCGTCAGCGCCCCTGAAGTTCCCCGCGCCCGAACGCAGCCCGTGCAGCGTTACACCGCGCTTTTTGTGACAACCCTGGTATTGCTGTTTTTGTTGCTGTCCAACCAATGGGTGATACTCCCGGCGCTTCCCAACTGGTACGACCAGCAACGTTTTCTGGCGCTTTTCGTGTTAGCCACCGGCCTTATCCTTTACGGATGCGCCATGCCCTGCCGGCCGCCGTTCTGGCTGATGGGTTTGATCGCCACCGCCATCGCTCTTGCCGCATTGAGCCCATGGCCGGGCTGGGCACTGGCCGAGGCTGCGGTCTTTTTCGGGATGGGAGCCACGGCTTTCTGGATCAAAACGGCGTGCCGATCAGTCTCTGCCTCGTTCAACCCGAATATCACCATCTCATTGCTGGTCATACTCGCTACAGCCATTTGTTTACAGCCTTTGATGCAAATGCTGCTGATGCTCACATCGCTAGATGACGAGTTTCGCACAGCCAGTCTGTTCATTGGTTTCTCCAATCACCGGTTTTTTTCGCAGGCGGAGTCCATACTGATCCCGCTGATGGTATTACCCGCAATGACGCTGAGCCTGAACGCGCGCATACAATCGCTGGGCAACGTGATAGCAGTCTTGTTGTGGATGATGGCGTTTGCGGCCGGTACCCGGGCCTTTTATGTGGCCATGGTTCTTGGCGCCCTGTTAGCCCTTTTGTATTGCGGACGCACTGGGCGCCAATGGGTGCAATGGCAGGCAAAATTCGCGATGCTCGGCGGCGTCTGTTATAGCCTGGTGTTTATGGCCATTCCCTATCTGCTGGATATCCAGATCCGCACAGATAATGATCGTCTTGCTAATCTTGAAAGTGCATTTGATTCTTCCGGCCGCCTGGCCATGTGGCGTAGTGCATGGACCCTGATAATCGAACACCCCTGGACAGGCATTGGCCCCATGCATTTTGCCACCCTAGCCACCCACCAGGGTGGCTCTCCCGGATTTGCCGCCCACCCCCATAATGCTGTCATCCAGATCCTGATTGAGTGGGGTCTCCCTTTCGGGTTGCTGGTATTGGGGGGGCTGTCTGTTGCCTTCTGGCGTTTGCGTCGGGTGAGCATTGCAGCCGCCTCAAACACGCCAAAGCCTACCCTGGCAGGCGTCATGCTCATCAGCTGGACGATTGCTTTTATCTATAGTTTGCTTGATGGCAGCCTAGTGACCCCCTACACACAGGTACTCCTGGCCGTATTTTTCGGGTGGTCTTGGTCTCTCCTGCCAGAAACACATCAGACTGCTTTGAATATCCAGGCACCCTGGTTTGACACTATGACCAAGACCATTGCCAAAATCAGCTGCATGATTGCTGGCGCTTTTCTGATCTGGCTGGCAGTCTCGCCCTACAACATATTGTTACCCCATGCGGAAAATTATGCGATTGAATACCCGCGCCAGGGGTTTTGGCCACGATTCTGGTCACAGGGGTTAATCAATCTACCGGATGACCCACGATATAAGAACCCTCTGTTTAACCGCGTGAATCAGTGACAATCCGGTTACACTGAAGCTCGTCATGGTACCCAAATACATCGTCCCACCCAAGCGCAGGCGTGCTCATCAAGGTGCTGCCGCTGTGGAAGCCGCACTCGTATTGCCTTTGTTGCTCCTGATTCTGTTTGGCGTTGTCGACGCGGCTACGGCCATATATGACTATGCAGTGATCAACCATGGCACCCGGGTAGGTGCGCGCTGGGGCACCATTCCGTCAAACAACCCGACTGGCACCGCCTGGGCCTGTACAAACATCACCGCCACAGGCACAACGGACCCCTGTCTGGTCGCCAATGGCGCCATCACGGGGTTGCTGATTAGTTACAAACCCACCAATAGCCCCAGCACAAGCGCGAGTGGCGGCGGAACATCCGGTTCGACATTGACGGTCACAACCCAATATACGTTTAAAGGCACCTTCACCGGCGCCTTTTTAAGTCTCCCGATCAGCGCCACCAGCCAGATGAATAATGAGTAACCGGTGGATGTCTGCGTCTACGCGGCGGCGCTATGAGCGGGGTGTCGTTTTTCCCCTGTTACTGGTCTCGGTCATTGCGATCATCGGTATCGTGGGGCTGGCCATTGATGGTGCATTTTTGTTGGCACGCAAAGCACAGCTTCAAAATACGGCGGATAGCGCAGCGCTGGCCTGCGCCATCGAGAACCAGCAAGGTGGCAGCTGCGTCACCGGTAACAACCCATCGCTCTTTGCCAATATTAATCCCTATGGGTTCACTCTTCAGGCTACCGTACCCGTGAGCTGCCCACAACCGTGGCAAAGCCGCTGTGTCAGTGCGGACGCAAGCGCTACCTGGGGGAGTTTTTTTGTAAAACTCCTCGGTATTAATACGGTGAGCACCAGTGCGAGCGGGATCGCCGGAAGAAATAATCCCTGCGCGCTTGGGCTCAGTACTACTGGAACCAATTTGAGCTTCAACCTAGCAACCGGGTAATCAACAACGATGGATTGCCTGCTAGGCTCACGATCGACGGCGGCTAGTTCAATCACCAACTCCGGCTCGGGACCCGTCAGCACGACCGTAGGCATCATTACTAAAGGTAATATTTCAGGGACCATCAGTAGCCCGTCAACGCTAACCAATAGCGCCGCCCCACTGAATGATCCTTACGCTGGACTACCCGCCCCCACGACCACTCCCTGTAGTGGCAACACGACCATTAGTACATGTACGACAGTGAGTCCGGGCTGCTACAGCAACCTAACACTGTCACCGCCTGTCGGGTGCACGTTGAATCTTTCTCCAGGTCTCTATGTCATCACGACGGGAGCACTAACATTCAATACCGGTAATAATCGGAACATTGCTGGTACGAATGTCAATTTTTACGCCATGCGCACAACCGGTGCCGCCATCAGCATTACCGGCAACGGCACGGTGACACTGACTGCACGTCAATATGGCACCTATGCGAATATGCTATTCATTGCCGCTATACGCAGTATCAGCATTACCGGCGGTGCTGTCCGTACACTGAACGGAGTGATTTATGCC
>JACCDV010501095.1_pt1 | contig 12245 bp, 15 predicted proteins | sample 7446131 | NCBI WGS metagenome assembly JACCDV01 (sample SAMN15323448, study PRJNA562643) | freshwater metagenome | isolation source: river surface water | place: USA:Blue River Watershed | collected 2017-08-17
CAGCGAAAATTGCACAAATTCTTGGGCCAACACGTCGTTGGTCACGGCACTGTTACTCATGGGGAAATTCCTTGTTCAAACTCACCAGCCTCAACCTCAATGGCATTCGTTCTGCCGCCCGCAAGGGTGTGGAGGCGTGGATCGAAAAATCGAGTCCTGATTGTATTTGCGTGCAAGAGATCAAAGCGCAAGCCGCAGACATTGAAGGCACATTCGACACCTTGGCTGGGATGAAAGGCCACTTTCAATACGCTGAGAAAAAGGGCTACTCGGGTGTGGGCATCTACACGCGTCACGAGCCCAGCGACGTCATCATCGGTTTTGATGGCGGCGAGTTCGACGCCGAAGGCCGCTACGTCGAACTACGCTTTGACACACCCACGCGCAAACTCTCCATCATCAGCAGCTACTTCCCCAGCGGCTCGTCTGGCCCTGAGCGCCAAGAAGCCAAGTACCGCTTTTTAGATGCCATCTATCCGCATCTGCAAGCGCTCAAAGCCGAGCGCGAGTTTGTGCTGTGCGGCGACATCAACATCGCCCACAAAGAAGCCGACTTGAAAAACTGGAAAGGCAATTTGAAGAACAGCGGCTTCTTGCCCGAAGAACGCGCATGGATGACCAAGCTCACCACCGAAGGCGGTGTGGTCGATGTGTATCGCCAGCTAGAACCCGACACCACCGACGCTTGCTACACGTGGTGGAGCAACCGTGGCCAAGCCTATGCCAACAACGTGGGTTGGCGTTTGGACTATCACTTAGCCACGCCAGCGATGGCAGCTAAGGCACGCAGCACGGAAACGTTCAAAGACATCAAATTCAGCGATCACGCCCCCCACTCCATCTGCTACGAAGGTTTGCTGTGAAAACCGAACCAACCATCGCCATCATCGGCGCTGGCCCCGCAGGCCTGATGGCTGCTGAAATGCTCAGTACCGCCGGCGTTCATGTGCATGTGTATGACGCCATGCCGTCGGTGGGTCGTAAGTTTTTATTGGCCGGACTTGGCGGTCTCAACCTCACCCATGCGGAGCCATTTGAGCAATTCATCACCCGCTATGGCGAACGGCAAACCGCATGCGCGGCATGGCTCAAAGACTTCGATGCGCAAGCCATTCGCGAATGGGTCAAAGGGTTAGGGCTGGACACCTTCGTGGGCACTTCGCAACGCGTGTTTCCCACCGACATGAAAGCAGCACCGCTGCTGCGCGCGTGGCTGCATCGCTTGCGTCACCCAGCACACGGCGAGCCCGTGACGTTTCATATGCGTCATCGGTGGAACGGTGATCTTTCCCATGACGCCAACAACTACACACTGACTTTTGACACACCACAAGGTCCACACGCCACGCAAGCCCAAGCTGTGCTCTTGGCACTGGGTGGCGGGAGCTGGGCAAAGCTTGGCTCCGATGGTGCGTGGGCGCCTTGGTTAAATCACTTAGGTCTAGACCTTGCACCTTTGCAGCCCAGCAACTGCGGCTTTGACGTGCAAGGCGGTTGGACAGCTCACTTACGCGAAAAGTTTGCAGGCACGCCTATCAAAGGGGCGGCGATGCGCTTTGAGGGTTTCGTTCGCAAAGGCGAATTTGTACTCACTGCCACGGGCATTGAAGGCAGCTTGGTTTACGCAGCGTCAGCCCTGCTGCGCGATGCGATTGCGCGTGATGGACACGCCACTTTCCACCTTGATTTAAAGCCAGAACTTTCTGCCGAGCGCGTGTTGGCTGACGTGTCACACCCTCGCGGTTCGCGTTCTTGGTCAAGCCATTTGAAAAGTCGTCTGAACTTATCGCCTGTGCACTTGGCGCTGTTGCACGAGGCTCTCTCAAAAGAGGCAATGACCGACCCAGCGCAGATTGCATCCGCCATCAAGGCTTTGCCTTTGACACTGCATGCCACGCGCCCCATCGACGAAGCCATCAGCACTGCTGGCGGCGTCAAGCTCGAATCACTCACACCAGAACTGATGGCCAACACATTGCCCGGCTTATTCATTGCTGGCGAAATGTTGGATTGGGAAGCCCCTACTGGCGGCTATTTGCTGAGCGCTTGCTTGGCAAGCGGCCGATTGGCGGGGCTTGGCGCGGCAAAGTATTTGTTAGGCAAGGCTCAGCTGAGGGCTCTATGATTGGGGCATTGCTTAGATATAGATTCATTTGACGTCATGTTTCGTACCCTCCTGAAATCGAAGATCCACCGCGTTGCGACCACCCAGTGCGAGCTCCATTACGAGGGCTCCTGCGCCATCGACGAAAACCTGCTCGACGCCGCCAACATTTGTGAGAACGAACAAGTCCACATTTGGAACATCAACAACGGCGAACGCTTCATCACTTACGCCATCAAAGGCGAACGTGGTTCGGGCATGATTTCGGTCAACGGCTCTGCTGCACGCCGCGCCAGCGTGGGTGACTTGTTGATCATTGCGTCCTTCGCGCAAGTGCATGAAGACCAAGTGGCCAAGCATGAGCCACAACTGGTGTTTGTGGATGAGAAAAACCAACAAGTTGGTTTGCGCCACCATGTGCCTACTCAGGCGGCGCCTGGGCATGGCACGGATGAGTGCTGATTTAGAACTGCTGAATGACCAACCCGCTCCCAGTGAGCGGGTTTTGTTTTGGGTTTACCAAGTGGCCACCTACGTCACGTTCAATGTGATTGATGACGCGGCAATGCTGGCGTTTTTATTGAGTTGAGCACGGCCAGTTACAATATGGCCCATTGCAGGTAATTGCTTACCTTTCCTGCAATTAAGTTTGACTGGGCAGTGGCACCCTCAACGCCACACACCTCTACCGCCGACCCATCTCACTGGGTTATTGGTGGTCACTCTTTCCAAACTCGGCAAGCTCATTGCACTGGCGTATTCGCCAGCTTGGCTCTTTCAGGGCCGTCTTTACTTTTACGAATGACAACTCATACAACCACCGCATTTACTGCGGGAAAATTTTTAATCACGCCGATGACGCGCACCTGCCAAAACGGTCGCTTTATTGCATCGCTGTCCGTACGCCGTGGTCAGAAATCGCAAACACACGACAAGGTCTACAGCTTTCATCCAGAGTTTGACTCTGCAGACAGCGCCCTGACCTACGCCGCCGCACAAGGCCACCACTGGCTGATCAATCCCAAGGCATTTGCCTAACCCCAGAAGGTCTGCGTTATCGCGTGACGTTGGAAAACTAACACCAGATGACTGCCTACTTTGGCGGCAAGATGCGTGCACTCAAAATCCGCATCTTGGCGGGTGACTGACAGACACATTAAAACCCAAGCCCAAGCTAGGCCACCACATCGACGTAGGCGCCCCTATATCCGTGCGGGCCATAAATCATGGCCTTGTAGTCTTTGAATTTCAGTTCACGAATTAAATCGCCCGTTTGTTGCTCTTGCACCTTGACGGACAGCAGTGCTTCTTTTTTGTTGTACGAGATATCCAAACGATTGATGTCTCGCGCTTGCTGAGCTCGTTCAGCGATTTGCGCCTCAATCGCTTTGAGTGTGGCCAGCATGTCTGGCTTTTCTTTTTGCTTAACGTCCAAGGCGTTTTTTGACACGCCAGCGACTTGTGGCGCAGGCTCGCCCGCCACCTTGTTAGGCCGCGCAGACACCTGGGCCGACATGCTCGCAGCCGTAGGGACATTGACTGAAGTGACGCTGATGGTGTTCAAAACCTAAACTCCATAAACATGCAAAAAAATATAACGCAGTTTTCTTTTTCTTGCGAGTGATTGTCAGATGCCCTTAGCTCAGCCCAAGAAAAAACCCTCACGCCAAACGGCGCAAGGGCTTTAGAAAAGCAAGAGCTTGGGTAAATTAACCGCGTGCTTTGCGGCGTGCAGGCGCTTTGGCGGCCGCTTTGGGTGCGTGCTCTTTCAGCTTGGCAATGCCTTCTTGGGCCAACTCAGCTGTTTTCTTAGCGTTCTTGCGCACTTCGGCAAACGCCTTGTTGCTGGCATCCACAGCAGCTTTGACGGCGGTGACGGCAGCTTCTGAACCTTCGGGGGCTTTTTTCAAGTTCTCAGCCAAGGCCTTGTTAACGGATGCGTGTGCTTGGTCAAAATGACCTTCTGCAAATGCGGTGCTCTCGGCTTGGAACTCTTGGCTCAATTCGTAAGCTGTGGCAGCAAAGCCAGCCAAGCTCTTGGCAGAGTTTTCCAATTGGGCTTTCAACAACTCCAACGCGGCGGCTGGGTCTTTGACTTCGAGGGCCGAGACCAATTGCTCTTGCGCCAATTCAGCATTTACACGGGCTTGCTCAAGCGCCAACTCGGTCACACGTTCCAGTTGTGTAAACGACAAATTAGCAAATTCAAACGCAGCCTTCACAGATGCATCCACTTGGGGTTTGACTTGGTTTTGCATACGGATTCCTTGATTGAGTTAATTTAATGGAGTGATGGTATCGGTGTATTTTTTGAAAAACAAGCCAATACGCAAGCTTTAGAGCTAGCTCTCTATCCATGGAATTCGCTTTGGCAACTCAAGGTTCTACACCCTCAAAGGCATAACCAGTAGCCAATTTCAGGCGTTGAATGTAATCATTTCGGATAGGTTTTATGTGCAAAAAGAAATCTCTGATTTTGGCGGCAGGCTTTGTCTTAAACGAGGTGACAAGGTATCTCCTAAATGACAAAACCAATGTGCACGCCCTATCCTTTATGCACATCAAAAGGTACCTCTTGTGCGTCGCATTCATCAGCTATTTAGCCTCAGTCTCAAAGTCGGCTTGGTCCTCGTGGCCATGGGCGAGGCTGTGTTGATTTATCTAAGCGACTTCTCTGGTTATATGTTTGATGTCGTCATTTTGACCCTGGCCTTGGTGATGACCGTGTTTTGCTTTGTGCGTGCCATTCGCAACTACTCGGACGATGTGAAAAAGCTAGGGCTTTGAGCCTTTCTTTCACGCTACCATTTGCTGCATGTTGCAGTACGAAACCGTTCCCGTCACCCCCTTCCAACAAAACTGTTCCATCGTCTGGTGCGATGAAACCATGAAGGCTGCCATCATTGATCCCGGTGGCGATTTACCTTTGCTAGAAGCCGCGTGCAAACAACTCGGCGTGATGTTGGAACAAATTTGGATCACTCACGCCCACATTGATCACGCGGGTGCAACTGCAGACTTGGCTGAGCAACTCAAGTTACCCATCATGGGCCCACACGAAGGCGATCAATTTTGGATTGACGGCTTGCCAGAGGCAGCCGCCAGCTACCGCTTCCCACCCGCACGGCCCTTCACGCCTACACGCTGGTTGCACGACAACGACACCGTGACACTTGGCAATCACACACTGCAAGTGCGCCACTGCCCAGGTCACACACCGGGTCATGTGGTGTTTTATTCACCCGAGATCAAGCGTGCATTTGTGGGTGATGTGCTGTTTGCAGGCAGCATCGGACGCACCGACTTTCCACGCGGCAACCATGAAGACTTGATCAACAGCATCACGCAACGCTTGTGGCCGATGGGGGACGACACTGTGTTTATTCCTGGGCACGGGCCTGAGAGCACCTTTGGGCGTGAGCGCAAAACCAATCCCTATGTGGGCGGGACTTAACACCACACGCGCGGCATGTTTCTCAAATGCCTTTAGACACGCAGACCACAATTTTCATGATCTGCTTCGTGTACTTGATGTTGCACGGGGCGATCTGGCTTGCCTTGCTGGAATACCAGAACTTCCAAGTCAAGTTGTGGTGTATCTCAGGCATGGTCAGCGGCGTTGGCGTGGTGCTCATGTCTTTACGCGGCAGCATTCCTGAATTTGCGTTTATTTACGTTGCGCAGTTGCTGATGGTGCTAGGTAATTTAGGGCGCATGGTTGCCTTGCGTATTTATTTGCGACCCGCACCACTCAAGGCATCGCTGATCAAATACAGCGTAGCCAACGTTCTTTACATGTTGGTTTTTTCGTATCTCATGGCGGCACACGACGCCGAGTGGGAGGCTTTGCTTTTATTCAATGGCTTTTATGCCATTTTGTGCTTCGATTATTTTCGCATCGGTCGCAAGCTCAACCAACGCAGCCACTCGCTTGGAGCCAAGCTACTGATGGCCGCAGGCTTGAGCTTTAGCCTTTCACTCGGCACACGTACGGTAGGTGTTTTGTTGGCCGGTGACCTCCATGACATTTATGCACCAAGCTGGGACCAAGCTGTGATGATCGTGGGCCAGTTCACGGCCATCACACTGAGCAACATTGCGTTCCTGCGCATCTTCTTAGAAATAGCTGAGCGCAAAAAAATTGCCATGACCCAAGAACTGGCAGCCACCAACCAACGTGCTGAAGTCATGCAAAGAACCAGTGTGAATTTAAAACAATTGCTGGATGAACGTGAGGAGATCATTCGTCAATTGGCACTGTTCAACAAGACCGCTGGCATGGGCGCATTGGTTGCGAGCTTGGCACACGAACTGAATCAACCTCTGACGGCTATTCAACTGAATGCCGAATTGATTGAGACTGCCATGGGCCAAGGCGATGCGCCCAATAACGCCATGGTTCAGCTGGCCATGCGTGATTTGATGAATGACAACCAGCGTGCGGCCACCATCATCAAGACCTTGCGCAATATGTTTGGCAGCGGACGCAAATCTGTGTCCGAATTCGATCTGAATGATTTGACAAATGAAGTCCTGCTGCTTTGCAAAGCAAAAATTGAAAAGCGACGCATACAGCTCGCGCTTGAACTGCATGCGGAGGTGGTTCCGATTACAGGCGACAAATCGCAATTGCAGCAGGTGCTACTCAACCTGATCACCAACGCCATTGATGCATTTGAAGACCGTGATGCACCGCACAAATGCATCACCGTCCGAACCTGCATCCACAACCATCAAGCCATCCTGACCGTCGCTGACAACGGCTCTGGCATTGCACCTGATGTGGCTTCTACGCTCTTCGATTTATTGCGCACCACCAAAAAAGAAGGCATGGGTATTGGCCTGTGGCTCAGCCGCACGATTGTGGAATCACATCAAGGCACGATTGAATTTGAAACCGGCGCCTCAACCGGCACCACATTCAAAGTGGTCTTGCCAGCGACCACTGAACCGCTGATTTACTAAACCGCTTTACTTGCTTAGCAGTTGCCTATTTGCTGCGCTCGTACAGCGGCATGACCTTCGGCAAATTCGCCTGAATCTCTTCAATGCGTGTAGTGCCTGATGGGTGGGTGCTGAGCCATTGCGGTGGCGCACCTTTATTGGCAGCACTCATTTTTTGCCACAGCGTCACACCGGCACGTGGGTCGTAGCCTGCACGGGCAGCGATTTCCATGCCGACCAAATCGGCTTCGGTTTCGTCGTCGCGGCTGAATTTGAGGTTGAGCAAACTCGCGCCTTGCTTGGCCACCAAATCCGTGAGTTGAGGGTTGACACCAAAAAACACCGAGGCGACGGCACTACCAACAGCAGCAACGCCGTTCGTTGCCGTGGCTTTACCCATGCGTTCACGCGCATGCTCGCGCAGGGCGTGCGCAATTTCGTGCCCCATCACCATGGCCACTTCATCGTCTGTGAGCTTGAGTTGCGTCAAGATGCCGCTGTAAAAAGCAATCTTGCCGCCTGGCATGCAAAACGCATTGATTTGGTTGGAGCCCACCAAGTTGACCTCCCATTTCCAGTCTTTGGCGCGTGGGTTCCAGTCATAGCTGTGAGGGATGATTTCTTTGGCAATGCGGCGCAGGCGAATCACTTCAGGATGGTTGTCTGGGCCGAGCGCATTTTTGCTGGCTGCCTCGCGCATCATGTCGCCATATTGTTTGCGGGCTGTTTTCTCCACGTCAGCAGCTGGCACAAGGCCCGCAAATACGGATGCCTCTTTATTCACATCCACACCTTCACGCGCCAACAATCCACCATTACTTAGACCACAAGCACATCCGACACAACCGTAAACAAATGAACGTTTGGTAAGCATGAAAAGTCTTTGAAAGAAAGCCTGAAAATAGAGGCATGAACGATACAACAAGTCCAGCCAAGCCATCTGAAGCGCATGTTAAAAACCCAAGCTGGTTGGCGGCGTTTCGCGTGTACCTCGAGCCTAGCGCTTGGCGCATGCTGTGCTTAGGCTTTTCGGCTGGGTTGCCTTTGTTGCTAGTTCTGGGCACGCTGAGTTTTCGTTTACGCGAAGCAGGTATCGACCGCAGCACAATTGGTTTTTTAAGCTGGGTGGGCTTAGCTTACGGGTTCAAATGGGTTTGGTCGCCGCTGGTGGACCGCTTGCCTTTGCCGCTGCTCACGCGGTTACTGGGTCGCCGTCGCAGTTGGTTGCTACTGGCACAGCTCACTGTGGTGGCAGGCTTGATCGGCATGGCTTTGCTTGACCCGCAAGTGGCACTGGAGCCTGTGGTGTGGTGCGCCCTCGTGGTGGCGTTTGCATCGGCCACACAAGACATTGCACTAGACGCCTTTCGCATTGAATCCGCAGACGTTCAGCACCAAGCCGCCTTAGCCGCCAGCTACCAAACCGGCTATCGACTCGCCATGATTTGGGCGGGCGCCGGCGTGCTGTGGGTGGCCGCACGTGCCGCAGGCTCGGATCAGATAGGTTATGTGCACACGGCTTGGCAAGCCGCTTATTTGGTGATGGCTGCATCCATGAGCTTGGGCGTGCTCACCGTTTTGTTGTCTCCCGAACCCGCGCCGCGCGACATGCTCCCCGCGCGCAACGCTGCCGAATGGTTGCGCGGCGCGTTGATCGAACCCTTCGCCGAATTCATTCGCCGCTATCGCTGGCAAGCAGCGCTCATTTTGGGTTTGATTGCGGTCTACCGCATCAGCGATGTCGTCATGGGAATCATGGCCAACCCGTTTTACGTCGACATGGGGTACACCAAAGATGAAGTGGCGGCCGTCACCAAAATATTTGGTGTCATCATGACATTACTGGGTGCGTTCATAGGTGGTGTGCTGTCCATGCGTTTGGGCGTGATGCGCATTTTGATGTTGGGCGCCGTGTTGAGCGCCATCACCAATTTGTTGTTTGCTTGGCTGGCGACACGTGGGCATGATCTGACCGCTTTGGTATGGGTCATCTCCGCAGACAACCTGGCCAGCGGCATTGCCTCTGCAGCTTTTATTGCGTATTTGTCTAGCCTGACCAATGTGAATTACTCGGCCACACAGTACGCACTGTTTAGCTCCATGATGCTGCTAGCGCCCAAGTGGCTGGCTGGCTTTTCGGGGGTGTACGTGGATGCCCACGGTTATGAAGCCTTCTTCACCACCACGGCCCTGCTGGGCGCACCTGTTCTCTTGTTGGTGTGGTTAGCCTCGCGCATCTTGCCCGTTGCGCATGACACGCAAGCACCCGATGTGACAACCTCACGCGACTAACTCATTGCACAATATTGGCATGACACATGCCGCCCTTAATACACGCTTCACCGAGCGCTTTCAGCTCACCACACCCATTGCCTCAGCGCCCATGGCATTGGCCAGCGGCGGCGCTTTGGCGGCCGCTTGCGCGCAGGTGGGTGCACTGGGTTTGGTAGGCGGTGGTTACGGCGACTTGGCATGGACACAGCGCGAATATGTCTTGGCTACGGAGTTGCTAAAGAACAATTCGGCCGCACATGCACGCTTAGGCTGCGGCTTCATCACTTGGAAACTCGATGAAAACGCCGAGGCCCTCGACTGGGTTCTGACGCAAAAACCTTGCGGCATCATGCTGTCGTTTGGAGACCCACGACCTTATGCAACACGCATTGCCAAAGCGAACGCGCAACTCATTTGCCAAGTGCAACGCTTAGACCAAGTGCCGCAAGCCATTGAAGCAGGCGCATCGGTCATCGTGGCGCAAGGCGGTGAAGCTGGTGGACACGGTGCTAATGCATTGGAAGGTCGCAGCACCTTCACGCTCGTGCCCGAAATTGCCGATTACTTAGCCGCAAACTCACCCAACACCTTGCTGCTTGCTGCAGGAGGTGTGGCTGATGGTCGTGGCTTGGCAGCCGCGTTAATGCTTGGCGCGGATGGTGCGTTAGTGGGTTCGCGCCTGTGGGCAACTACCGAAAGCCTCGCTGCTGATGGCGCCAAGCTGCAAGCCATGCAAACCACAGGTGACGGCACTGCGCGTAGTGAAATATTCGACATCTTGCGTCGCAAGAACTGGCCTGCGCCATATGACTTTCGTGCCATTCGTAATGAATTACACCGAGCGCTTGAAAGCAATATCGATGACTTAAAAGCCAATCCTGATGCTGCGCGCACGGACTACGATATTGGCGTGAAAACAGGTGATTTTTCTAGAGCCCATGCCACCGTGGGAGAAGGCGTCGGGCTAATTTCGGACATCCCTGACGCATGTCACTTAATTCATCGAATGACAGATCAGGCAAGAAATCTGCTACTGGCGAATTAAAAAATAAGGCGTCCACTCACAACGTCTTGATAAAGTTTTAAGTAGTTATCTGCGCAAACTTTAGATGAGAAATTAGCGACCGCCCAAGTGCGGCAGTCCTCTGGTTGACATGCTGTTGCATGCGCCAATGCTGAAGCGAAATCTGCATCGGCTTCAAACAATGCACCCACTTTGTCATTAATCAATTCGGGCACAGAGCCACGTGGCGTTGCGATGACAGGCGTACCGGACATCAACGCCTCGATCATCACCAAGCCGAAGGGTTCTTCCCAATCAATCGGGAACAGCAAGGCTTTCGCGTCAGCGAAGCACGCGGCTTTTTCGTGTCCGCCAACTTCACCAATAAAGTGGACGCCGGGTCTTAAGCTATCCATCAAGCCACCCACTTTAAGCAAATCCAACCGATAACCTCCGGCAACTACCAGAGATTCATGTTGCTCTTTGGCTAGCTTCAAAGCACGACGAGCGCCTTTGACTCGACGTCGTACTTTCGAGAAGAACAACAAATGATCTTTTTTGTGCTTTTGGAAAATAAATTCGTCTGGGTCAATCCCGTTGTAAACAAAGATGGTCCGACCGTGACGTTTTGCATGATCAGCGCTGATACAAACCGTATTTTTTGGCAACGTCTCAGGTGTCGTGCTGTTGCCATGCAAGGTGTAGATCCAAGGCTTTCGAAATGTGTGCTGGGGCTCCCATGCATGGAAATGCACGATATCAACGGTATCTGGAACTGCCTCATGCGCCTCGCGCGCATTGGTCGCTGGGATACAAGTGACCCTAGGTAGCTCACAGCCAGGTAAACCGATCAAGGTGACTTGATGGTTCGCGCGGACAAATTCCGTTGCCAACCATTGAACGATTCGTTCAGTGCCGCCATATTTATGAACAGGGATCTTTGCATTGACCACCAAACAAATATGCATGGTATTTACTTTCTATGTCTGTTGAACCCACGCACAACGATAGGGTTCAGGTCATGCTGTCAGAGCAAACGGTACACGCGCTCCGCCGACACGTCTTCTAAACAACGCATATGCCCAAGCGGGCAAGTGCGCTCATAGCACGGGGCACACGCCAGAGGGGGCTGGTAGTTTTTGTCGACGCGCAACCACACCACGCGCGCCCGTTCGTTCAACGGGGGCGTGTGCTCGGGACTGGATGAGCCGAACACGGCCACCTGCGGCACACCAAACGCCGCCGCCACATGCATCAGCCCCGAGTCATTGCTGACCACGCGAAACGCATAAGCAATCAGCGCAAAAGCTTGCATGAGGTTGGTTTGACCTGCCAAGTTAAAGCAGTGACCGGGCTTGACTGCATTGGCAGTCGTCGCAATTTCTTGGCAAATGTCGAACTCTTTGCCTGACCCCAACAAAAAAACGGGGCGATCAATCTTGCCCGCCAGCTCGGCAAAGTGTTTGGCAGGCCAGCGCTTGGCAGGGCCATACTCTGCCCCGGGCGCAAACACCACAAAGCTGTGTTTGGCCAAAGTGGGCAGTGTGGGCATGGCGGTGGCTAGCTCTTCCAACGCATCATCCAATACGCCAACCCCCGCCTTAAGCACAGGGCGCAAATCACCCACTAGCTTCATCGGCCCGCTGCGGCTTTGGCCCACCAAGCTCAACGCGGCATACCACTCCACCATCGGTGGGCGCTCTTCGGTGTCGGGGTTGTCTAAGCGGTCGGTCAGCAAACCAAATCGCATTTCGCCGGTGTAGCCCACGCGCTTAGCAATGCCTGCCATCCACGGCAGCAAAGCGCTCTTCAAGGAGTTTGGACACACATAGGCCACACCAAACTAGCCGCGCCGCTGAGTGGGGAGTTTGATGCGCCCTATCAATTGCAAACCGCCATGTTTGAACGGCATTTCAAGCA
>JACCDV010391448.1_pt1 | contig 12244 bp, 6 predicted proteins | sample 7446131 | NCBI WGS metagenome assembly JACCDV01 (sample SAMN15323448, study PRJNA562643) | freshwater metagenome | isolation source: river surface water | place: USA:Blue River Watershed | collected 2017-08-17
GCTGTGAGTTAACTTTGTTTGAAGTACTATGATTAGGGAGATTATTTGTATTGTTATTACTAAAATGATTGCTATTGTTTTGATTATTATTAAAAATGGCGTTATTGAAGCTATTATTGTTGGCATTATTATTATTGTTGTTGTTATTGTTGTTGTTGTTGTTGTTATTGTTGTTGTTGCTATTGTTGTTGTTGCTATTGTTGTTGTTGCTATTGTTGTTGTAATTATTGTTGTTAGAAAAGTCATTATTACTATTATTATTGTTTGGATTGTTGCTATTTTTTGAATTATTGTTGAATATATTATTAGATCCATTATTTGTAGTATTCATCTGATTCGTATTCTTTGTAGCGTTGCTTATTATGTTTTGAAAGGCATTATTCTTGGGCTGGCTATTAAAAACATTGGTGGAGTTTGTTGTCTGGTCCAATACACCACCATTTGTATTGCTTGAGCCCCCTTGCTTGTTAAGGAAAATATTATTGCTTTGAGATTGATTGCTTCCATTGGATTGATCATTGTTTCCATTTGAACTCGATGAATTGTTATTATTACTATTATTACGCCAATTAAATTTTGAACTACTAAGAAACCCACCTGAATTATTACCACTCATATTTTGAGAGCTTTTGTTTGACTCTGAATTGAAGGGATTGGAGCTCCTAAGAGGAGAATTGTTTAAATTTGAAGTATTTTTCAAAGCATCTAAATCCAAAGGTCTTTAGCTACTGAATGGTAGCTAGATGGGAGGGTTATTTTTCAAGAGGTCTTAGTTGAAGGATTGATTCCTGATAAGATTGTCAAGTGATTTGCAAAAAATTTAGCTGAGTTGTTTGTTTCTAATTAAGAAATAATCTTAGATGCGGAGCTAGGTTGAGGAAAGATGCAATACCTTGTCCTTAGTGGCAATAGACAAGGGCGGGCATTACCTCCAGATGGGATAAACCGATGTCATCAATGCAGATGGTCTATCTCCCTATTTGTACTAGACACGGAAGGTGCCAATATTCGGAGGTGAATTGTGGCTGGGGTAAGAGCTGTTGTGGTTGTTGTTCATGCATGAGTTATTGCTGGAATTTTATTGCTTTCTTGAGAAGATGTTTGAAGTACCATACATTGAAGTATTAATAGTAGCAAAGAAAAAGCATATTTACAAATAGCATATATTTTAACTGAAAGATATATAAGATAAAGGATTAAATCACCCTTCCCATCTTGACTCTTCTTCTTCAAATATAATGGAGTATATCTCATAGGATATAATCTATATATCGTGGTCGTCTTCTCCTGCAAAGTAGTTTAGCTTCTTATTTTTACTGTTGTAGTAAGAATTATTGATGCCGAAATTGCTGAAGAATGTGTGCTCCCCTGTTCGAATCCTCAACTCAGCGTTACCGTATACAATAAAATATTCATCGTAAACCATCCCACGGAATTTTTTTGCATTCACTGGCTCTTTCAGCAGAAATGACTCATTTTTATTTACTGCAATCAAAATTCCTGGCTCAGTCATCTCGAATTACCCATAGGTTCCCATATAGAATCCAACCAAAAACATTCCCTTCTTCGTTTTCACCAAAGTTAGCAAATTCTTTACCCCATCGATGTATTTGTGAAAGTTGACTGTGCTTACTCTGTCCATTTTGTAAATAAGATTAGTTTTAAGAACCTTTTTGGGGGTGAGTTGTTGCAAATGACAGACTATTCGATACTTGTATTAGATGAATTCTTAGAGAAGTTCACCCTGAAAAAGCTTATCTATATAAGCTAAACAAAGTGATTTCGCCTATTCTTGATTTTTTGAGCCGAACTTTGCGAGATAAAATTTCTGAAGTTGTTATTTATGCGTTTTAAACTAATTTTAATGTTACTAGAATTAGATGATACATGATTGATTTTTAACTTGCTTTTTCTCTCGATTAAGTTTCTCAGTTAATAATTGATTTTCCTTTCTTGTTTTATCTAAATTTTCTTAAATAACCTTCTTTTGCAATCTTTAATATTATAACTCATTCTTTAGTTTTTATACTTCTGATCCATTTTTGACTAATTGCATATGAATGATTTTTTAGTTTTATAACATTTTCTCTATTTTTTAATTGTAAGCATTTATGATTTGTGCTGTATTATCAGTATTAGTATTACTCTCTATCATGGAGAGTTCCAGCTGATATCTCTCAATTTCTAGGTTAAGACTATTGATATTTTCTTTCTCTATTTCTAGATCGCATTCAATATTTTTGATCTGCCTTTTGTGCTCAGATATTTGCCGGTTCAAATCACTTATTTACTTCTTTTTTTCAGCTAGCTCCTTGATCAATTCACCGACCTTCGTTCTTTCCTTCTATTAACACTATTGAATAATTTAGCTTTCTCGTCGAGTCTAGTCTAACTCTTCTTTAAGTTATCTGCTACGCTACTTCTTAAATGCAATAATATCTGATAGTCTTTTGACATTTTTTTATATCGCAATAATTTTTTCAATTTGTAACTGAGTTACTTCAAGAACAAATGTTTAAATTTGCCTTATTTTCAAATGAAGCGAATTTACTAATATTTATTTTGTTTATTCAAAAACTGTGTAATATTCTATTTTAGCTGACTGAGGCTTATTGACTTCAGGCACTCGAGATAACTTTTATCTTAGGAACTGATTTTAAGATTAAACTCTGTTGTATTCACACTTGAGCTATCTGTTTTCTTACAATAGCTTTCTGTATAACTAAACATTTTCTTCATTCTGCCGATTGAATCGAAAATTATTTTGCTCAGCCTTTGTTAATTTCAAGCTGACATCTCTAAGCCGCTGTTCCAGATCATTATTTTTATTTGCAGCCTATAAAGAAATCGCCTATTATGCTTTAAGTTTTTGCTTTAGTTATTAGTTTTTTTAGGAGCTATGCATAAGATCCTTTACCCTTTGAGTTATAGCTTAATAAGGAAAGCTTTATTTAAGCATTGGCTACTCTATCTATATGCCCAGCTATCGACTAATATAACTCATCCTCAAAAGACTTTGCTATAATTTACTCTTCATTTATATTTTGCTTTTGTTGGCCTCATTTAATTTTAGCTCGCTTTAGTTAATTCTCATATTGAGTTTTTTTATTTAGCTACTTAATAACTACTTATCCGCTAAACTTTTATGATTACTATCAGCGCCCAAACTCGACCCATTTTAATTATTAGATAGTTCACTTGCAATGCCTGCATATATCTAAAATTCTTTCTTCCATGTTTATCTTTTTTGTTTCAGATTGGGATTCGAATTTCTAATGTACTTGGTCTTCGATTTTGAATCGTACTACTGCCTCTTTTAGGAAATTTTTTGATGTGATTTAACGGTTTTGAAGAAATCGTCATAGGACTGAAATATTTATTGTATGATCAACATTTTCTTGTTAACATCCTCTAAATTTTTAATGAAATTAGCCGGTTTGCTATCTTCAATAGGATAATTACTTATTTTTATAATATCTTAAGCTTTTTCTTTGATTTCTTTAAAATTTCTCTAGATATTTTTTTGCCATTGAACGATAGACTTAATAAACTTTGTATCCTAATTGTAAGCTTCATTTATGCATTGCTAAAGTGCTGAAGAATTCTCGTTGGTAATGTTCGGAAGACATTTCCTTAAATATTGAAAGTTACCAATAAGCTCATCTAAAGGGAATGCTATTCTCTACAAGACTACCTATTGTAGCTATTTAAGGGTACTATGCTTCGTTTTAGTTTGTAAATAGTACCTCTTGTGAATAACATCCTCAATATCTTTCAATGTACTCTTTAAGTAGCAGATGTCCTAGATTTTTTTCTTTGACAGCCGTAAACTCTCTTCATTGAGAGCCTTGCTGAGCTTTTATATATTTGCTTAATTTGGGTATTGTGCTATGAGCTCAAAGATAGAGTCGTACTGTTTTAATTTTACGAATACTTCCTTTAACGAATCTATCAGCTTATCTCCTTCCTCAATCTTTATCTGAAATTTACTATTTTAGTTGACTATTCTTAAGATTTTTCTATAATTATCTTCAATCGAAAGCAGTCTTTTTAGGTTAGAAATAATTGGGGGAGATTTTTCTTAAAAAATGGATACGATCGATTCTTCGTTTAAAGGTAGCCTAAAGAAATTGATGAACTGCTATTTAATTTTATTGTTATTTTCTAGCCTTGTGATAATTTCATTGAACTTATCTGCCTCAGTGAAATTGGAGATTTTATAGACGATTTTCTTATGAATTAGGTAATCGTATATTTTGTTGAATAATTTTTCGTAGTCTAATTGTTTATCCCATGCAGCAATGATTTAATTGTACCTTTCAGAATCTTGAACATTATTAATTTGAGATGGCGTTTTCTTGTGTACAAAATAGTTATGGAGTCTATTGAAAAAATCTAGGTAAGACTCATTGTTGGTCAAGCTCATAACAAGTATAAATAGATATAATAATAAGACTTATACTTGATAAATGAAGTGAATAATGCTTATTTACTAATATTATTCGATATTTTGGATGAATAATGTTACAAGGATCAGAACATGCAGCTCTAGTAGGTTGGAATCATGTATTTGATGTTTATGTATGCGTCTTCACCTCCGTGCTTCTCAAGCACCTACAATGTTTATTGGATCAACTCTGACAAGTTCTCGTTCTTCCTTTGAGCATAGTCAATTTTATCTCCAATATTTACTTCATTAACACCTATTTACCTCGCTTGTTTTTGAACATGTTGAAGACTGGTAGAATCTGGCGATAGTATGGCACCAAAGCTTCCCCAATCATCTAGCCAGCCAACACTAACTTTTGGATCTTCTTCAATGTGGTGCACATAATATCATGGTCCTTTGTGGCCAATGCTTCTAAGCTATATTCGAAAACTACTTTTGATTGGGATAATGAGTTGGGGTAAGACTGGCAAAAGTTTGTTAGGACTTTTTTAAATGAGTTCATCAGTCCCTTGGCTTGCCAAAAACTTGAATGGTTCTTCAGTCTATCGAAGTCCTTCGAAAAATATGGGAAGGTGAAGGTGGTAGTCAAGATGTTCTGGCTCCATTTTCCAAGTCAGCTGAGTGGAGGCATGATTACTTTTCTGAGTGCTCCTAAGAAGCTGACGGCAACGGGGAGATCTCCCCTTTCATAATATTTTCGAAAGAGGGTTGCTTCACCCAAATTCCTAAATAAGGAAGGAAAGACTTATCTGGCTTGAATATCCCTGAGACTGAGGGCTTGGGAACAGAGAGATGCTTTTTGGGAGCGAGTGATGAGGTGTCTATATGTATGGATATTTACTTCCTCCACTTCCTGTAAATTTACTATTGACGTTCATGAGAGCAGTTAGGTCTTTGGTCTTCTTGTTCTCGGGGGAGTAGGCTCTTTTCTTTGGTGGATACAACATATAAGTTTCACTATTTAATATTAATTTTATTATGATTTTCTACGAACGTATGGGCGTTAATGGGCTGCCCTCCTTCCAAACCTTTTAAATTTGACGGATGGACTGTTGGTATATTTGCTATAATTGATTTTAGAATTAATAGGTTTAATAGTAAAATAATAGTTATCTATATAAAACTTAATGTTAAAAAATAAAGAGAATCTACAATCCTAATCAAGAGGAGATAGATTTATCCCCAGCTAAATTAGGCCTTGCGCTTTTCAGGTTTAGTACAATAGACCCAATAGATAATCAGCTGGCTCCAATTATGAGCAGCTCTTGAACAAGGGAATCCTGGATTAAATCGATCTTAAATCCAACCATAAAATCATGTTCTTCAACTAAAAATCGTCCAACCTCTCTAGTAAAAAGCAAGGCAAGAATGATATCACTAAGTCCTTCGCCAAAATGTAGCCATACACTGAGAAAAAAATTAGGAAAATATCAAAAAAGCCTTATAAAATTTTGGACGCCCCTAACTTACAAGACGACTTCTATCTGAATCTGCTCGACTGGTCTGATAAAAACCAAATCGCTGTGGCTCTTGATTCGTCCCTCTATCTGTGGTCCGGCTGCTCCTCTTAAATCACAAGGCTTTACGAAACAAGCCAAATTAATGACTACATATGCTCTGTTTCCTTTTGTGACTAAAATAAAATAGCCATTGGAAATAGTAATGGGCAAATCAAAGTTTTTGATATTGCTAAACGCAAAAAGGTTGGTAACTTTTAAGGGCATTACGGTCGAGTAGGAAGTCTTGACTGGTCAAATGGACTATTAGCAAGCGGGTCAAGAGATGGAGCAGTGGCTTCATGGGATTTAAGATCAGGGCTGATAAATAGATATAAAGCTCATACCCAATAGATCTGTGGTCTGAAGTGGAGCCCTGAAGGAAATTATATCGCTTCTGGAGGAAACGACAACAAATTGGTTGTTTACTCCAATAAAAACAATAGCTAGCTTGTCAAATTTCATGACCACAAAGCTGCAGTCAAGGCTATCGGATGGTGCCCCAACAATCCTTCCACTCTTGCATCAGGTGGAGGAACAGCTGATCGCCATATACGCTTCTTTTCTACAAATACTTTAGTCCAAAACTATAGTATAGATACAGGTAATTAATCTATTTATTTAGGTTCTCAAATCTGTAATTTGGTGTTTTCTAAGATTTCAAACTAGATGATAACAACTCATGGCTATAGTTTGAACCAAATAAACTTATGGAATACTAATAACAACTGGTAAGAGAAGACAGTGAATAAAGTTGCTACCTTGACAGGTCATACATACAGAGTTCTTTACCTCGCCATGAGTCCCACTGGATAGTCCATTTTAACAGGAGCAGGAGATGAAACCCTCAGATTTTGGAATGTATTCGATGGCTCGCAGTACAAAAAACATTAGACTCTCGCTTTTCAAATGGATCTAAGATGACAATCATTAATATTTATTCTTATATTCTTTCATTTTCATTCATTCTTATAGATTCACAATTGTTGAATTTAATATTTGCATATTTATATATTGCTGAAAATAAACATCATTATTTGCATGAGCTCTTTATATGAATAATTGCCCCTCTTCCCAATCTTGCCAGCAAAGAAATCAGTAACTGATTTCTCAAAGCCGACCTCCAAAATAGCCATAAGTGAATTCGCACCTTCGCCGTATGACCAGTGGTCGAGCCATATTTGAAGCACTTTAATAAGATGAGACTGAATACTACAACAGCTTTACAAGATTAGATTCATTATAGATGCTGGTATATATCGGAAATTTTAGATACTGGATTAATTACACTTACCCTTAGAATACAAAAGAAAGGCAAAGGTGTTAACTATTTATTAAAAAACTAACCTAGCTCCGATAGAATAAAGGATTGGGAATTATATACGCAGTTTCAAGGCTTAATTTCTGGATTTGGCGAAAGATAAGAAGTAAAATTTAAGACCATAGTAAAATAAAGAGAGATAGAAATTATTAAAGATTAAAGATAAATAGTACTGAGTAGGATTAAGGAAAATGGCCAATAAAATAATAGTGATTTATAGATAACACTATTTTATAAAGCTAAATACTAATTGCTAAATAGGCTTAGGATGGCAATCATTAATATATCTTCTACAATTCTTTTGCTTGAAATCCTTCTCCTGAGGCTTCCACTATTTAACTATTTCTATATATTTTAGCCAATTAGAAAAAAAATCGTGAAGCATACTGCTCGAGAAGCATGACCAAAAGTACTTCCACATAAACAAAAAAGTCTTTCTGAAGTTGCTAAAGTGCCAACAAAAGCCTAAGAAACAGAATTGCTGGATTCGTTACTCATCTCGTTGAGCTTATTAACGTAGCCCACTAAAAGGAACTTTTCTCAAAGCCCAAGAGTAAGAGTATGAGCACAGGCTTGATTGGGTTCCCAAAGAATCTGAGATCAACATCAATAAAGTAGACTTCATTATACTAAGGTTACTAGTTACTGTTTGGATGATTAAGCGTAGACTTTGCTACTTTGATTTGCTCGAACCCTGATATCAGAGCTCACAAATGTTATTGCGAAACGGGAGAAAATAAAGGAAATAAACTTGAGATAAAAGTAAGAAAAACCATCTGCCTCATAGGAAGCTCCAAGAATAAGCTAAAAAGGAGGCACCTAAGAGAAAAGGAAGAGGCGGACGATAAGGGCAAAATGATTACTTAAAGCCCTGTCAATTATTTCTATAATCAAAATCTATTAAGTTTGTCAGTAATCATTAATTATTGTTGGAGTGGGTTCTTCGCGATAGGTCTTACTTATTCGATTTTTTCCTCTTAAACTACTCAATTTTCCTTATTATTTCGTCCTCTTTTTGCTTTTTGATCAAAATGGAAGCTGATTTATTGACATTGAGCACTAGGTCTAATACTTGAAGAGTATTTAAATTTCCTTACTTTATAAAAGGAAACCATTTTTTCTGCAAATCTGTTCTATTGTATCCAATATCTGCGAATACAACAGTTTTGATATCCGTAGTCGAATTTATACAGTTACTTAAGCATCTACAGACATTTTTTAAAGCTTATTCAAAGTGATAGTGGTCCTTCAACCTCAAAAATTTTAGCTTTTGATCAGTCTATAAAGGGAAAGGGTTATAAGGCACTCCTAAGAAAATAATGCATTTGCTGTAATAGCTGAAGAATGTTTGATGCTTTGCTATTTAAGAATCTGCTGAAAGGAAATAGGCCGCCCCTCTTCCAATCTAACATTTCTTCTTGAAATTTTGGATATTGTTGATATTATCTCTTTCCCATTACTACTCCTCATAGATGTGCTTGATTTGGTTGATTTTCTCGTATATATTTTCTTTTGATTACCACTCTGCCCTGCACTACCTTAACAGGGCGCGTGATGGAAAATAAACTATTAATCCGTCTGGAACAAGCTAGCAAATGTCATGCACTAATACTCCATAAGACCGAATTATTTGGCTGTAGTGATCCTTATCCTCCTTTTTGTCCTATAATAACTCATCTCCATTGCTCACTTATTGCCTATCGTTTGATAGGTGTAAATCTTACTAACTATATACAGCATTACCTCATTGGGGGTTGAACTTACAATAAATCCGTTTATTGTGTGCTTATAATTATCACCCACCAGCTTTGGGCATCGATACTCCAATTGAATGTCTTTCAGTTTCTCAGGCCGAAAAATACTTTCATAGTATTAAAAGCTTAGAGCGAGGTTTTGTAAGATGGAAAATTTTTTGGAGTTTTATGAGAGAAGATCAATGATAATCTTTTGATCAAGGCAAATAAGTTTTAGATTGCTATCTTTATTTTTCTTTTGTCTTAAAACCATAAAACCTATATTAAGACATGTTTACGGTTTACTAAATTTGCTTCAATATTAGAATTATTTTCGTTATTTGTTTGAGTATTTGACTGATACTGCGGCTTACAAAAGATTTAATTCCAGATGACAGCTTTTTAGAAAAAATGAAGGATTTACTTGATGTACTTGTAGCTCAAAAGGTGATCCTTGATGATTGGAGGATTTTTAGTCACAAAGCTCAAGAAAATCCTTTTGAGTTTTCTCATGTAGCTGGTTGGTATAAGTGTCTTAGAGTAAATATAGTTGAGATAGCCATTGAGATTGTCGTGGCTTTATTGGAATTGATTTTGTTTCCACTCAATGATAAGGAAGCTTAAGATATATCCGATGATTTGTAGATTCATAAGATAATAGCATTCTTAGTACTAAGGAGAAACTGAAGTGTTGGAAACATATCCAGCCTTGGTTGTCATCAACGATCCTTTCTTCTGCTTGTAGAGCTAGTTAAACTTGTTGTCGTAGTCAGCCACATTCCATTCTTATCTTTTTCGAAATGAATTAAAACTTTCAATATCCATGGCCACAGGGTGCTAATATTGTCTATTTTAGCCTTCATCTGGATTATCTTATTGCTTCCTTATTTCAGCTTCAGGCAACTCATCATCCTATTATTCGAGTCGCCATTAAGATCTTCTTGCAGCAGTGGGAGGCCTCGTATCGAAATCCTTTTTAGAGCCTTGCTTTGAAGGATTTTTTACTCTTTTTTCCTCAAGTCTAAAATTGTAGAACTTGTTCAATTTTCTGAATTAAATGAATGCTCTCTGAAGATGAATTTAGCAGAGTTCGACTGTGAGAAGTTCTGTCATGATCCCTTCCAAATCATTTGTTTAAATTAGAAGATAGTTAACTACCCTTCGATTGAAGTAGTTAAGCTGGAAAGTATCAAACTCTGTCTTACATCCGAATTAGTATGTCTTTTTCCAAATTTGCTCCTATTTGCGCTGAAGTTTGAGTTGAAGAAACTGATTGTACCTCAAGAAGCAGAACAATTTGAAAATATGACCCTTTGAACTGCTCAATAAATGTTAATCTTCACATTACTGATCATCAGCCTATCCTGAATGGAATTTCAGCAAAACTTGTCTCTAACCCTCTTACAAGCGAAATGTCTTCTACTCTTACTTCGACAAAGCATCAACCACAAATTAATAAACACGTTATGCGATTTTCAAAAGTTGAATTTTTCTTGCTTCTCCTCGACATAGATAAACAACCTAAAATATCATAAAAAATACTGTTTTCATTTGCTATTCATCTTTTCCGCTCTCTTAATGATGAATTCGCTCAGGATTATGAGAGATTAGCAGTGTGATTAGATAGCTGAGGATAATGGTGGTTTGTCGATCTGACATTTTGGCCTCTCCGATGAGCTGCCGCCCACTTCTGCGGCAGGCGTGAATGCGCTCAATTAATTGTTGCTCTCCTAGGCTGATTTATCTGAATGGTATGGGGAATCGTATATTGTCTAAGGAGACAAACATTAATTATAAGCCAATGAGTGGTAAAACAAATATTGAAATTCATATGATTGACCATAATTCAAATACAATTAATCTAAGCCCCACTTATTAATATAATTAAGATATTTATATGACCTAAAACAACGAAACGTACCTATTCTCCCACACAGATCTAAACCAGAAGTGACTTCTCCATTAGTCGCCCCACAAATCGCCATCGAGCCAGTGCCCAGCGAAAAGATAGAAACTCAATCCTTTTAGCAATCATTCACTGATTTTAGCACCCAGATTGTACTCCTACTTTAAAGCAGGCACAATGGAAGAATTGGACAAGCGAGCAGTGCAAAGAATTTAAAGGTTGGGACTAGCGATTGGCTCGAAATATTACTGACCTGAAGAAAGATTACATTCTCAATATTGGTGGATTGATGAATAGATCGATTTGCATGGCAGTTTCAAGCGGGATATCCTATAGACTCATCAGTCGCGACACTGCATCTCTATTTGCAAGGACTCGTAATTTGGCAGCCTGCTTTGTGGCTAACGGATGGCTATTTTTGCCTGAACTGTTCAATCCTTTCCTAAAGCATGAGTGATTCTAAGCAATGATTCCCAACATATTCATAATCGCATATATTAATGCATGTCTAACTCTCATTTTCAAGTACTTTTGAATAAAATGCAGTGAGTAATGGCTATGATTAATTCTGCTGCAGAGGAATATGGAATTATTTTATATCCAAATAAAACTATTTAATAAGGTATAATCCTAAAAGAAAATGCCGAAATAGACCTTCACCGCATACAAGTTCAGCAAGGAAGAAAGAAGCAATTCGATACAGTCTCAAAAGTATGGAGCAGGTAAGATTAAGGCTAAATTCAATGAGGCATCTACAAAAGCTAACTCATCTAAGCATAAGCAAAATTTGATGAGTCCCCCAAAGCCTCCTAGAAACAAGAGTGCTTCCAGTCGAAAAGACCAAGTAAAAAATGCGCCGCACAATAGAAAGGTTGCAAGTCGCGACGGCTTCGCCATGACCAATTCTGTCAATATTCCTCATTTATCTCCTGTAAGTCACTCGTAATTCACAAGAAACAATAGTTTGCAGTTCACCACTCACTTTGGAGATCAATCTCTGAATATTCATCCACTTTCTTAGATTCTTCTTCGGGCACAAATGACGCTATAGCGGTACTAACGAACAACCCAACGTCTGACATCTCGAAATAAATAGATTTCGCGTAAGTTAGCGCAAGCTAATCACCAGATAAGCTTGCTGTAGAAGCAAATACGAAAATCTAAATAGCTTTGATAATTGTAAATATATCTTTCTATTTGCTAAACCTCCAAAATATAACATATTGATGGTTGTTGGAATCTATCGATTAAGTTATAAGCCAGAAATTACCTTAAATTATTTGTTGGTTCTATACATATAATCTCACAAATATAACTGCAGATGAATACAACCAAAAC
>JACCDV010844250.1_pt1 | contig 12242 bp, 16 predicted proteins | sample 7446131 | NCBI WGS metagenome assembly JACCDV01 (sample SAMN15323448, study PRJNA562643) | freshwater metagenome | isolation source: river surface water | place: USA:Blue River Watershed | collected 2017-08-17
ATTTGGCGGGAAGAAGAAACCTGAATTGGTGGGCACTACTCTAGTTTGTAATTTTATCATTAGTCATTATTTAAAGGATGGGTCAAGAAATGATCTCAAACGACGTAGAAATAGTGGAAGCGTTGAACAAGTCAATTGATGTGGTTCGACTAAGTAAGTGCGATATTACAATCGACAGTAATGCCGCAGGTGTCATCTACGGCATTCGTGATTCAGTGGACGTTGTTGATGTACTTCTACCAGAGCGCATGTTCGACGGTTTGAAAGTAAATCACACGGTCGGTGTAGAGCCTCGAATCGGGATGGTTGCTGAACGCCCTTATTTCGAATGTGAGGGTGTTCGTTATTATCGTTCGGCGGACTATTCGCTTTTATACAATCCGAACTTAAAGGATCGTCTATTTGGATACCCCGTTGTACCTAAGTTCCAAATATTAGCGGATCGCCTGCGTCAAGGTCGTCCAGAAGACATGACTGATATTCGAGCATTGCGTCGTCTTTGGCAGGACTTACCTCCGGGTTATAAAGATCGACTCATTCACTTATTAGACTCTGGGGTTGGTTAATGTCTAAGAAGATTGTTATCGGCGACTACATTCACCTCATCATGTGGCAAGACCGAAAACCTTACTGCGGTTCAGTAATGGTGACCAAGGTATCTGATGGCATCGTAACCCATGCGGTTGGGTCGCTCAAGGAAACCTTGTACGTGGTTGATGTGGATGTTGGGATTATATTTGATCGGGACTTATTGATGCGTAAATTCAAGCATCTAAAGTCGGAGCCGCAGGATATACGTGAAGTGTTTCGTGACTATGTACCAAAGACTGCCGAGTTACGCGTAGTCCAAATGGATGAATACCATCGTTGCAACGTCAGCGGAGAGTGGAACATGTTGATGAGCGTATATGAAATTCACGCTTCACCAGAATTAAGAATAGTGTAGGGGATGTTAAATGGAAGATATGTTGTTAGAACAAAAAGCGAAGTTAGCTAGTCAGTTGAGTCACTTAAATAACTTTATCAACAAAAATAAGCTAAAGCTCGGTGACGTGACAATTACTGGTATCTTAGCATGTAAGATGCATGAGATCGTGGATGGCGGCGTTGGTTCAGATGCTATTGAGGTTCTTGTAAAGCGTAAGACCTTCATGAAGTTGGCTAAGGCTTCTGAATTCGACAATCAGGCAATCTTACGTGAGGATTTTAGCATTCGAATTATTCGCAGTGATGAATTCATGGATACTGTCTGCTTAGATAAGTTCAAAGTCATTAGCTTGAATCAAATCGTTAAAGAGTTGAAGAATGAACCAGCGCTACTTAGTATCTTGAATAAGGCTAAGGATAAGTTGGAGGGTCAGTCAACGATGAAGTTCGAGGACGTTAAGAAACCTCGCAATGGGATCTCTGACCGAGAGGGAATGAGTCGACGACTCAAGAAAGGACAGCGCTATATATTCGATCGACCGGGAATGACTTATCGACGCTAACGCATGGGGTGGGTGCTTCGGCGCTCACTCCATTTTATTTCAGATATATATCATTGGTGTGAAGAAGATATTAAACAAAATTTACATTCAGGGGTATTTATCATGTCATTCTTATTTGAAGTTTCAGGAATCCGTTTAAACGTTGAGATCAACAACGACGCATTTGATCGCATTGGTGTTCCGTCATTCTTACCATCTGCAATGGTAGACTGTCCAACTAAACATGGCGTTAAAGATGCTGACGGAGCTTGCTTCGTCACTTCTGCTTTCATGCAGCTGCCGGAGTTCTATCGTAACATCGCTTTGACCCACGAAGCCGGTCACGTGGCAATGGGTCATTTAGAGCTTGAAGAAGCTGCTGGCAATGACCTCGTTATCAACGAGAAATTTGAGGCAGAAGCGGATAAGTGGGCAGCCGACATTGTTGGTCAAGTGGCGTTCGACTCGATGATGGACGCGTTGACCCATGAGACGTTAAAAGCTTTAGGCGCTGCTAACTGCGGCGCTGACTTAGCTGCCGTTAAACCGATCTTGGACGCCGAGATCGAGAAACGTAAATCAAACTACAAGTCTATTTGAGGACACGATCATGGAATTATCAAAAAGCGGTAAATCGTACTCGGCAACTATCTCTTTAGGGGAGACTCCGTGGGCAAGTGAAATGCCGTCATTTAATGGCATCGGATTCAACGGTTGGACTTACAGCGGTGATACGGGAGTGAGTCATGCTAAAGTGATCGGTGATATTCGACTACAGTCGTACATCAACTGCGAAAACGAGCGCTTTATATTGGCCACGCCTTCGGTTGAATCGACTGACGATGATGTCGCTAAAGTCATCAGTAGCGTCAATGCTTACACTGAAGCGCTTAACGCTCCTCGTTCGTGCATGGTTGATCCGGCGACTGGATACTATCCAAAACCTAACCTGTCGGAATATAATTCTGATTGGTTTTAAGAAACAACCCCCTTGGGATATTCTGGGTAAATGAATACTCTGCCTGCTAAGGTGAAAATATAGAATCCCTCGTATTGAATCATGTCCAATCAATACGAGTATCTTACAGGACGATGACTTATTCGGAGAACTCCATGTCAACTTTATCATTGCACCTTGCAATTCACACTGCGAACATCGAAATACGTAAAGCAACAAAAGCATCTGATGACTACCTGCATGCGTCCACAGAAACCTTATTCAATACCTTGTGGGATATTGCCCCTCAAGTTGAGTATTGTGACGACCTGTGGAACGTCGCACTAGGTGGGGATGTTTCTGGATCTTGGATCGCAAAGGTCGTTGATGAGCGTGCACCGCAACATAAAATGCTGTTGCTATCTTCTTGTAACAAATCCAAAGTCATTGCCTATAGCGCTGACCATAGCCTGTACGGCGACTTGCGGTCGGCAAATGGGGTGAAGACATTTCGCACCCTAAATACCCTAGGTGATGATTTACGCCAGATTATACAATCCGTTATTCGAGAAGGCGACTTCTACGGTGACGATCAATTATTTATCTCACCGCCCGGCATTAAGTTACCGCCACGCCCTCCCAAACTGACCGAAAAGGATATTGATGACGCCATCAATGATCCTGACGCTAAGACGTTTGCTGAGTTGCCGACACCAGATGAGTGGATTGCGAAACTATCAGAATTCCTCAGCAAGCAACCCGGCCAAGGGCGCGCTGAAGATGTTGATCTGGCAACATTCAAAGAGCCGATAAAGGAAGGGTTCATTCCAGGGGAACCAGTAGGACGCAGTGAGTCAGGTACACTAAGTTTAACTGGGGTGTGTCGTCAGTTATCTGATCTTGATCCAGAGCGCCGCAAAGAGATCATCGATAATATCTTGGGATCTAAACCGGGCGTGCATCGAACGGTCGGTCAACGATGGCAACCAATTGGCGGGAAAGAACTCGCTAAGAACTTACGTGAATATCAGGAAGAACAACGTAGCAGGCTACCTCGAGATACTGAGGGCAACGTTGCTGACTTTGTTCCGGACGATTCACCAACACGTTAATAACTAACCGCGCTACGGGGGTAGCGCATCAATTACTCTAATCCATCGGGGATATTAAAATGAAAGAAACTATGTTCTTAATCGTCACTTTAGTTATTGCATTCTTAACTGGTCTATACTTCTTCGTTGAAGTAATGTCTACTGAGGTTTGGACGCGTCAAACATGGCGCGAACTCACCGTGGTGTTTAGCTGCTTTGGGGCATTCGGATACACGGTATTCGAAATATACGAACACAAAACAAATGAACTCTTAGAGTCTATCGCTGGCGAATAGTCGGCGATTGATAAAGAATAGTTTCACAACTATTCTTTTTTTTTGTTTATCTGAATTATTTATAAACCTATATTATCTTAGTGAACAATAACCTTAATTAAGAGGAGTAGCTATGGACGTCAGAATTGCCGAGCGTAGTTTGAACGGTCGTAGTCGTTGGCTTGTAACAAACGGCTTTAAGGGTAAGCGCGAGGGCTATCGCGCAATCGTCTTGGATGAATTCGGACACATACGAAATGTCGATCGTGTAGATCGTGATGGCTCTGATGTTAAAAAGAGTACGCACCAGATCGCTTACGATAATGACAGCGTACTCGTCCGCTTCAATGGGGACGAATGGATTACCGCTTACACGTTAGAAAAAGGGAAGCTCGTTAAAGCAAGCGAGCAAACGAGAAGGGGTTTATTATGCAACACCCCGCTGACTATTGAGGAATGGTTAGAAGATGACGAACCCGGACCATCTTATCTTCCGGCAGGGTTTGGTTGGGATGGTGAGCGCACCGGCTCTGAAATCTCTAAGTTTGAACGTTGTGAAAAGTTCTTCATTCGTTCCCGTGTACCTATGGAAATTAGGGATGAGGTTAAACCGTTCATCCTAGAGTCTCGATCTGGGAATCTGATGACCAGTTGGAAGAAAGCTTTGCCACTTCCACGTTTATTGACACCAAACAACATTTGGGTACTATGGACAACTAACAATCGACCAATCATCATTCGGGCTACGCAAGATTACCCGCCGCCTTATAACTTAGAGAAAGCAATGCGTATTGCGATCAATTACAGCAAATACGAAGTTTCATGGGATTTGTATTTGGGGAATAAACGATGAGTAAAATTGAAATTGTAAACATTGGCGTAATCCCAGAGCGTCGAATTACCGTTGATGAGTTAATCGAACACGTGCGTAAGTTTCCAGAACGTAAGATTTTGGAGACGTTCCGAAAGTGGGCAAGTAAACTACAACCAACTCAGTGTAAGATTGTAGGGGATCGCATTGAATTAAATAGCGACTACTTTAGTAACCCTACGCGCGTTGAAATCGCGTTGTGTTTACGAGCGTCTGAAATGTTAAAGATTTGGAGCGCAGTGAAGATCATGCATTTGATATGCGATCGTCGATTCACGGGTGACTTGTTCCACGGGTTTATTAATAACGCAGGCGACACTACCGTCGGATGTATCCAGTATAAAACACGAAGCCGCGGTTTACCGCAGTACTTAGTTAATCACCGTGACGGCACCACTAAACTTGCCGCTAATTTTACCGAAGCAGTAGAAATTATTGCATCATTCACAACCAAGGAACAATGATATGTCACACAACATGACCGCTTTAAGCTTGAGCGATAAAGCGCCTAGTATCTTCGGTATTATTTCTACTGACCAATATCGTAAATGGTTCACTACGGGTAACCTATTCAACGCCGCTGACACCGACGAGAATGAGCCGGCCCACCATTACATCACATTAGATTTAGAAGCATGTAGCGATGAAGCGCAGTCGTTAGTATTCATGGCAGAACGTTTGGCGAAATCATTCAGCGCCACCGTGCAGCCATTCGATATTATCGATGCACTATCAAGCTTAACTGACAGTACGGATGCAAGCGTGCTCTTGGACAAAGTCACTGAGATGATGTTTAAGTTAGTTAACCGCACAGTTATTCATTTAATCAATGATCCGGCAGGTTATCAATTTGAACTATCTATGCCCGGAATGTCCGTACCTAAGAAAGTGTTTACGCTTTGGCGCCTATTTGAAATCGCTTCTAATTTTGACTGCATTGGCCTAAGCAGCGCAGTAGGCACCCTAGAACTTGGCGACCATGTCAACAAGGTACGTGACCTACATCGAAAGAATCTGGGACTAACGCCAGATCAAATCGACCCATCGGCCGTTTCCGAAAACTTTCGAGGTTTGACTAATAATCATACTTTCTCAAGAGAGATTAAGTTGCGGGAATTCAGTAAAGACTTAATCGGCGTAAACAAAGCCATCGCTCAAGTTATCTCTGAGCGAGAAGCCTATATTGAATATTCTGAAGGTGCAATTGACGCTTCAATCTCAGCAATCATCCGCACGTCCATTGATCCAATCGATTACATGGCTGCGTTAGATGAAGTGTGTGGTGGTCGCGAAATGTGTAATGATGCCGCAATCATTATCGGGTTGAACCTAGCTCGCGTTGGTGCAATTAAAGACAACACCAACAACTGGAAAATGAATGGTGGTTTTACTGTACATCATTCCATCAGCAACCTTTTACGTGAGGCGCTACTTTTGGTACTACCGCCTGTGGTCAATCAAGAGTTGGTTCTGTTGGAAGACGCTGAGTTAAACGCTGTTAAGCCTTAATTAAATTATCAGTAATAATCACCGTCCCGCAGTGGGACGGTGATTATTTTATTTAACTATATTTCTTCATTGTTAAAACACGTAAAACAATATACAAGATTAGACCGGTACGAATCGACGCGATTGTTGCCGCTGTTCTGATCTTCACTGCTTTCATAGTGATCTTCGTTGATATATCGCGAAGCTTCAATACTAAAGGATCAGATGAGCGTGACGCCATGTAGATTAACTTTAACTTGTTAATGAATAACGCATGGTCATTCATCGCTCGTGCTAAGTCTGGGTCTTCTGACAACTCTTGGAACAAATGAGTCATTACGGTTGTACGTAAATTCTCTGCATTCTTATCTCGCTTAATCGACGCACTAACGAAATACTTAATCGTATCTTCAAGTGGTGTACGCGGCATTGAACGCCCCATCTCCGATGCGATGATTGTAACTAACTCATCCTTTAAGAACTCTCGCTCATTGAGGACAATGCGATCTAAGTACTTCGTATACATTGAAGTATTACGGGAGACTTCACGAACAACGACTTCACCATCGAGATTAACTGTGCCCGACACCGTCATCATTCGTTTATCTTGATCGGCGACCATTCGCATCGTTGCGTGGATTTTCTTCACACGAATACGTAGACGGTTCTGAATATCCTGAATCATGTAGCGGATTTCTTCAGTGTCGTCAAAGTTCTTAATCGTGTTCAAGTGAATGGACTTCGGAGAGATGACATCTTCGCAACGTTCTTCTAAAGATGCGTACCAAGTACCTAAACGCTTCAATGCAAACTTGAGTGACATTGCAGCATAGGTTGCCATTGCAAGGCGTTCATCTACACGATAAGGGAAGAACTGGTGCAGGATAGAACCGAGGAGTTTGAAATGGAGAATCATCATTGCGTGCACCATCGTGTCATGGCGCTTCTTCGCATTCAAGCCACTATTGTATAGTTGATAGACTAGCCATTGGCACGTCATGTTAAACACGTCAGTGGATACAATCCAGTCGGCATTTACGCCCGGCACTTTCAATACTTGTTTACGGATACTCTCGTAGTCAAGGTCAAGGATGTCGATAAGGAGTTCATTCTTATCAGCGTTGGTAAACTTAATTCTGTGTGTACCCGTCAGGTTACCACCAAAGAACTTAATTGATTCTTCATCACGGTTGACGAAACCATACATCATATCCGTGATACGTTTAGCGAGGCGGTCATTAACCGCGACATGCTTCGCTTCTTCGGCATAAATCGCCTTAATGCTCTCAGCCATACATCACCTTTATAATTGCTGATTTTTTTAGATACATAATATATCCATGAGATTAGCGGAGTTAAAAACATGTTAAACAATATTGCAGAATTTACCAATCACGGCTATACGTCCGGATTAACAAAGGCAGTAAAGAAGCATCGCATTCGTCGCGGTAAAACTCTAGGCGACATACACGAAATGAATGCGCAGCGTGCAGCGGACTTACCGTGCATATACCCGTACGGCGGTTATGAAATCCAACGCGTACCAATCGGTGGCGGCTTCTGTCTAATAGCCCCACTATACAACGAAAAGGGAATATATGACATCGGTGGTAACGTCGTATACCAACAATACATGGGAGATGACGGCAACGTTGTTGAGCGTTTGTTTTATTCTGCGGCTTTTAAGATGTGGGTTTGCCCTGATAAGTTTGCGGAGATTGAAAAGATTGAAAATTTATACGATCGCTTCTTGGTGACTTGGCGATTACCTTGGATGCAAGATGATTCGATTCAAGAAATTCTTGCCAAGATATCGAACGGCATATTCACTGAACGTGCGGTATGGGAACAACCATTTGAAATGACGGCGGTGGAATAGTGGGATTAGAATATATCGGGAACGTAAATATCTTCGAACGCTTCGGCAGTTACGTAGATTACGGTATCCTCATTCAAGGGTGTAATTGCTTCCACACGATGGGTAAAGGCATTGCATTAGAAATCAAGAAGCGCTTCCCAGAAGCTTACGAGGCTGACTTAGCGACCAACTATGGGGACTACGACAAACTCGGAACTTTCTCCAAAGCAACCTTTGAAAGTGACGGTAAGCAGTTAACCGTATACAACTTGTATTCACAATATAAGTTTGGCAACAAAGAGGTCATGATCAACTACGCGGCTATTGAACGTGGTCTCTATGCGATTGCCGACGACATCCGTTCAAGTGGGTTAGATGATCAAGGCATCATCATGCCATTCATTGGTGGCAATAATGGCGGCGGCGACCCAATCTTCATTAAGCAAATCGTTCAAGGTACTTTGGGCGACTTAGAGGTCGATGTTGCTGGCGAGTTTGCACCGGTCGTTCGTGATAAAGTGCACGTCATCCAATTCCCAATCACTTCCAACGAGTCTTTAGGGGATGGGCTAGATTTATATTACGCCCACGGCCTCCTCGACACGTGGCTGCGGAAGATTTCTAAGAAGTCAACGTTCATCATGGACTATTGGACATACATGGGCTTACTTGAACTCAATAAGAACATGATGCCAGGACAGTGGGGTGAACGTAATCGCATCGACGTCATCATTGACGAAGGAGTGATCATTTCCGATGAGGTTAAAAGTTGGTGTGATAAGACATTCTATACTGACAATGTAGAGCGTGCATTATTACACAGTCGAGACTACTGCATTCAACATGACTTGGAGACCATCTACATCATCGGTGCAACCCAGGACTTATTCGACCGTACTTTAGAATATTGTGACTTAGTACATCACCTCGATCTACGTCAGACTGTTCGTGAAGCACCGGCTTTACCGGACTATTCTGAAAACGTAGAATTTGTTAAACCTGACCACCCTAACTTCGTAAGGGCATCTAAGATGTTTGGAAGTGTCGATTACGAAGACGGGGCAATTTTCACTGAAGATATTATTTATCGACGTACTGATAAACCATATCGTAATTATTAATCATATACAGCGTTTAGGATGAATTAGATGAAACCTTCTGAACTATTACGTAGCTTGCGTAACTTTAACTTGTTTGATCTTACTGGAGAATTCACCCCTGAGGATATTAAAGTACTCCTCGCAAGAGCTCACGCGCTACGTGAACTGCGTCGCGCATTAAAAACATTTGATGTAGAACAAAAGAAATACACCGATGACATGTTCCTAAGCGGTTCAATTGAGTTGAATGGGGAATCATTTTCAACTGAGTCGTTCATCTTGGAATATTATCAAAAACGTCTTCGTTCACTGACAATGTCTACCATTAGACCTATGTTAGATATTGCGACGCTTGCCGCACAGTCTAAGAAAATCACAATAGGTAAGATTGACAAGTGCCATCAACGCATTCTTAAAGCTCGAGCTACATTCATGGTAGAGATGCGCATGGTTAATGTCGGTAATGCGACAGTGTACTTTGTTGGACGTAAGCAAATACTCATTGCTCACAACGGCATGAATTACTATCACCTCATTACTTTGAACGGGGTCCTTGAAGGAGCTTTCCGAGGTAAAGATACGTCGAACTATTTAAATGCCTTACCGTGCACAATGCTATATAGTGGTCGCTCAGTAAGAACGATTGTTGAACGCGGGGCGAAAGTACAAGTTATTGTAGACGACAGCGACGATATGGATATTCGCTTGGTTGATGAGTTGGAGCAGAGTCTAGGGCAAAGCGCAGATCTAATCAATGAAGACATGTGGATTAAGCTGATGTCTAACTTTGGTCACGTCGTGCAATCGTCTAAACCGCACTACTACGCAGACATTGATAAGTTCTCCATTAATATCCCTAAGCCGCCAGAACCTAGAACCGTACTATTCTAATCAATGGAGTGAGAGCATTGCGCTCTCACTCCATTTTATTTCAGAACTATATTATTTACATGGAAGTTGTACATCAATTTCGACTATAAGAGGAACAAACCCATGCAACAGAATTTATCAGCAGTAGACACTCGCCGCCTAATCGCTCGAGCAAGTTTTATCAATCAGATGCGAAGCCAACTCATTGGCTCACCGAAAGCCGACGACTTCAACAAGCGCTTCGGCTGCGTAACAACGTGGCAAGAAAAGAACGTTCGTCCTACCGACCTCGACATGGTGGAGAATGAACTCCGCGTATGGCTTAAAATCAACAAGGTAATACCGACCAATGGACAAGCACCTCACCTCCGTGGGTAAGGAGATGACATACGTCTGGTGCAACTTCATCATTAAGGCGATGAAGCTCGGATGTATATTCTCTTTAATTATATTTCTAATGGCGGTGATTGTAATGCCATTTAAAATTGCAATCGCTATCTCAACATTAATCCTAGTTTGGTGCGCGTTCTGGATCGCCGCATTTAAACTAATCATCAAAACATTTAAACTCGATCAAATCGAATACGTATAGGTAATTAATCATGAAAAAGAATGCTATCGCCGCTGCTGTTGATACTGCAACTAACACAACTGCACCTGCTGCTGAACCACGCGAGGTAGAACAAATGGAACGCATCAACCAAATTACGCCAGACACTCTGGTTAAGAATATCCCAATCCACGGGGAAGTGGACAATGGCCGCTTGATTCGTGTGGTCAACCAAGTTAACGCTGAACACGCTGCCAACGGTGCAGTGTTCACCGATGACGGTCATGTTGAAGGATTGTCCCGCCAGCGCTTTGCCGAGCTGGTTAATCCAATAGTGCTCGCTGAGTTCAAGCCAGAGCTCAGCGCCGACCTTAAACAAGCATTGCTGGCTGACAACAGTCCAGTGAAACAAATGGCACCTTGGCTGACAGGGGAGGAACTAGACACGTTCTTAAACCGCATCTGCGACGTCGCCATTGATGCCAATGTCGGACTAATCGACGACGACGGTGAATTGGTCGAACTCATCGCAAAAGAGTTGGACGCGATAAAGCCGCCTCAAGAAGACCCTGAGAAGCAAGCTGAGTTGGAAGCATTCATCGACAAACATACGAAGCCGCTGGAGCCTAAGAATCCAAAACCGGAACCAGTACAAGCTAAAACCACGGTTGAGAAATCAGTGGAGGTTGATGTCAAGGCCGGTGAAGTTAAAATTGAAGAACGGAAGACTCACGAGTATTCTGTTGGACTCGATGAAACCAAAACTCACGAAGTCAAAATCAAAGCGACTGATGCTTCTGGTAAAGAAGTTAAAGTAGCTCGAGTTGAAATCGTGAGTCGACTACTGCCGTATACTCCGACGTTTGAGCAGAAGCAAGACGTCGATGGGGAATGGGTTGCGGTTGCGTCACCAATTCCAGCCATTGGTAAGATGACTGATGTGGAAATCAAAGAGATGGTTGCGAAGACCATCGTTGAGTTCCGTGAAAACTTTAACGGCAAGCAATGTGAGTGGAATACTAAACTTGTATTCCCTGACGATGAAGTGGACTTACTAGGCATGTTCACTCAGGATGAACTCAACACGTTAGTCTGGGGATTCAGCGAACCTGACTTAGACTTTTGGGATATCCAATCCGTCAAGACTCACCTCTACGGCTTAGAGTTCACGTACAAAGAAGCAGTATAACGCTGTGAAGAATAAAGGGGTTTCGATCCCTTTATTCTTTGGTTATTTTAACGTCATATTTCCCGTTAAAGAATCAGGCAAACTGACCCTTTCCCACAGTATATAAACGACGTTTAATTTTTGTGGTTTGTTCGGTTTCGAAAACCCTTATTCACCTATGCGTGTAAGCCTAGACCACAAAACTCGAGAAATGATAGATGACCTCACCATTTGCGATTTAAAGCGTTTTGTGTGTCGTCTGGTACATACGGTCATTAAAACCGTTTAATGTACCGTAGACGTTCTTACGTTGAGAATTAGAGCGATGTTTGGATACGATTCCAACCTAAGTCGGGAATATATTATTCTAATGAGTAGGCTTTACAATTAACCTATGCGTGCACGCGCGCGCCCGCGTTTAACCCATACGGGCTCTAAGGCCGCCCGGCCGGAGGGTAGGTTTGGTGACGATCCCTGCGGGGCTGACTGAATCGAATCGGCTCTGCCACAGATTCGATGATTCATGATTTCCAAACCGTTGAATTAAACTTTGTGAAAATTTTAA
>JACCDV011229772.1_pt1 | contig 12240 bp, 16 predicted proteins | sample 7446131 | NCBI WGS metagenome assembly JACCDV01 (sample SAMN15323448, study PRJNA562643) | freshwater metagenome | isolation source: river surface water | place: USA:Blue River Watershed | collected 2017-08-17
CCTTGTTGAACGGCATAGCCACCTAAAACAAAAATAATTGCAGATAAAACGACTACTAAAGGTTTTTTACCTTTTTTAGATAAAATGTAGTCTGATAATTTTTTAAAGTCCAAAGATTGTAATAGTTTTTTCATAAAATATTTATAGAGTTATAAATACAAAACAATTACAATAACCTATTCGTAAATAAATATGCGGAAGAAGCACTAAATCGGCCTCCTCCGCAATATTTTTGGTTTTCCAGATTATTTCACTGGTTGCTCGTGTTGTGCTGCACCGCCTTCACCGATTTGTGCAACTGTTGTATCTGTTGCTACTACTGAGCTGTCTGCTACAAGAGTTGAGTCGACTGCTGTGGAGTCGGTTGCTACTGCTTCAGAAGCATTACCACCACAGGACATCATAACCAAAGAGGCTGCGAACGCGAAAACTACTTTTTTCATTTTTCTTTTTTTTTATTTTTTATTTATACAAATTTATACTAATTCTGTCTATTCCAAAAATTTATTTTTAGAGTGGATAAACCTTTACCTCTTTATAAGATATTGGTGGGTCTTGAGGATTGATAAGTATATCAATCTTATTGGTCCACCTTCTATTCATCACATCTCTTACTGTGTATTCTCCATTGTGTTTACCTGCACCTTCTATTCTGACTCGTTTACCGAAACCTAACTTTTGTTTTAGGTCTCTACTTACCGCAATTATCTTGTGTTTCTTTGGATTAGAAGGGTCTAACCTAAATCCACTTGCGGTGATGTTTGGTGTCGAGTCAGTTTCTTTAGGATCGGTAGAGTATACAGTCGCTTGGACAGTATAACATTCAATTTCTTTGTGGACTTTAGGAACGGACGCACTAAGTCCACTAAACACATTAGGAACGACTAAAAATACACATAACATTTTTTTCATAACCTAAATTTTGGTGGAGATGCGGAGAGTCGAACTCCGGTCTCCGAAAGCAAAAATAATACCAACGTCTCACATGCTTAGTACTAATTATTGTTCGTCTTATGTTAGTCCAATGGATCATTTCATAAGCTGGTACGATAATAATCTGCACCGTAACGAGGCCAACCGTATTGGTCGGGGTCCACCACTTGGTTTTATGACTACCAAGAAAACGTTTCCACGGTCCTTATTTAGCGAGTCGATCGTGAGCGCTCGGAGTAGTTCTGTTCCTAGGTTACTCACCCGATGCGGACTAGGCTGCAATAGCGTAGTCGGCGCCTACGAAGTCCATAAGGTCTTCGAAGGTCATTGTTGACATTTCGTCATTTCTTGGTTTGTCCCGAGATTATAGTGGTTGGAGAACCATCCCACTGCATGTAGTATTACCCTTGACATCCGGATCGATACCATGTCATCCCCATATTTGAAAGAACTTTTTAGTTGCGAGGGATGGAATCGAACCACCGATCTTTGGGTTATGAGCCCAACGAGTTACCATTTCTCCGCCTCACAATTTTATTTGAAAGAACTATTTCTTATTTGGTAAAGTTTTTTTATATATCAAAAATCCAGGTCTTCTTGATAAATATTTAGCGTCTGATACCTCATATCCATCTGGAACATTATTCATTATTATATGTTTATAAATCATGGTCTTTTGAGGATCGATATTAGACAGATTATTACTCTTACTCACGTCTTTTGGAGTAGCGGTTATAAATACTCCAAACTTACTATCATCACCTTTTTTCGTCTCTAAATACCGATTTACATAAACCAAAATAGTATATAATATCTTTATCAGAGTTTTATAATCACTTTTTGCATATTGAGTTTCAACTCCATTTATACTATATCCTACGTTATAAATTTTAGGATAAGAGTTTTTTTGTTTTTTTGTATAAAAATCAAAAGTCTGTTTTACAACTACTCTATTATTTTTACTAATAGAAAGATCAAAGATATCTATCTCCTCAAAACTTATTTTTACCATTCCTAATGGTGTTTTGAAAAGAGAAACTTGGCCTCCTTCATAAGGTTCGATATTCTTGAAGTCAAGTGCTTCAAGGATACTCTCCGCTATTATTTGTTCGAAGAGACGAGTTTTTATTTTGTTTAGGTCAGACATTTATGATTTGTTATCTATACAAATATAAATACTATCCTAGAGAGTAAAAAATTTATCTTTACGGTTTACTAATTTTGTATTGTTCGAAGTTGCTCCACACAGGTTTAGTGTTAGGAAAGTAATACTTTAGAGTTTGGTTTGTTTTAGGTATTGAGATTGTTTTTACATACCCTGATGGTACCCTTGCGCCAGTCGCTAGGATGACAGGGGTACCCTTGAATTCAATATCTATCCTCACATTTATGATACCATATTGTTTTGATAGAACTCGCTCATGTTCCTCTAATAACCTCCATGCACCTCTGTTTAGATATTGGTTTTGTAGGCTACAATTGAGGTAACTGAAAGTTTGTTTCAAGGTTTCTGGTGAACAACTAAAGGCTGCAGCTGGTGCCATGTGGCCTTTATCCCACTCATTGGCTTCGTAATCTTTAGCGTCAGATGTTTTTACACTATCCACCTTATAAAAATCTAGGCCTTTACGAGACGCAGTGCCATTGAAACAAGTTACCACATATTCTACTTGTGTTGGTTGTTGATACTTCTCATTATATATTATTTTGAATATTGGAGAGTTTATAACAACATTTTCACGAAGTTGTGAAAAAGCTAATGCTGGAAGTAATAAGAGGCCTAATAATAATTTTTTCATTTTCCCATAAATTTTAAAAGTTGAGGTTTAGCCATAACTCCTGAGTGACGTCTAACAACATTGCCACTATCATCTATTACCACCATTGTTGGTACAGAGGAAATTCCATATCTCATAGCTAAATCTCTAGAAGCATCTGCATCTATAAATTCTACGTTTACACCTGTTTGTGATATCGACTCGTTTACCATTGGTTTGAAAGCTTTGCATGGTCCGCACCATACAGTAGAAAAGTAAAGTATTCTATTCATATTATCTTTATTTTATAATTTTTATTATTCCAATCTCTTATGGTTTTTCTGGTTACTTTAAAATAATTAGCTGCAATAGTTATTGAATCAAAAATTTGATTATTTTCTAAAAACATAACTTTTTTTCTTTTAGGATGTGGTTTATTATAAAATGGATTTTTTTCTCCTTTATTTATAATCTTAAATATCTCTAAAGTCTGTTTTTTATGCTTTTTTCCATACATTCCATTGCCTTTTCCTGTTATTTTTTGAATAAATTCAGGAGATTTCTTTTTTCCTTTTGTTATTAAACTTAATTTTTTTCTATGCTCTATAGATAATTTCCTACCTTTTAAGCATTCTGCCATATTTTTATTTATTTTTAACTTTTCTTCTAAAGTTAAATCTAATCTAGAGCTCATTATAAGACAAGCTAGCCAATCTCCTTGAGATTTGTGAATTTCATAATGCTCTTTTACAGAAACAGCTATAAGATTAGATATATCATTATTTTTTTTATTTCCATCTATATGGTGTATATCAAATGTTATACCATTCTCATCTATAGGAATTTCTCCATAATATTTTTTATAGATATCTCTGTAATGCATAATTACATCATATTATAATGACGAGGATAAATATGTAAATTAGTAATAAGCCAGCTCATTTGACCTAATTCACAATTTACTTTTGGCGCTATTTCTTCCATTAACCTAGCAAAAGTGTATTGATCATTACAAAATCCAAAAACTAAATCAATAGATCGAGCAAAAATAGTTAAATATAACTTATTTTGTTTTATATAAAAATTAAGAGCTATATTACATGGAGTATCCCATTTATATTTATCTAATTCATCGATATCATAATGTAACACTACTGCTCTTCTAGTTTCTCTATTTCTATTTAATTCATCAATGCACTTATCTAATTGACCATTTTTTTTCCAAAAGAATCCATAATTACTATTCACTTCTGTGCTATCTGGAGCCATCATCAGTTTCCATATCTTAGCTAGCTCAGCTATAGAAGAGGCATCTCTATTGCCTGCTTTATACCAATTATACTCAAATTCAGCATATTCCTCTTTAAATTTTCTCTGAGGTGTAGTGATCACTTTTTCACTTACATTCTCTAAGGTGAAAGATGCATTGAATGAAGCCTTTGTGTTTGCAAAATCTTCACCTGATTTCATAATATCAGAATAAAGCGATTCGAATGCTTCTGTTGCGTTTTTATACATCATATTTTTTGATTGATATAAAGTTTTTTAGAAATTCTATGCCTGATATATCTCTATACTCTTCTAAATATAATACTCTCCTTATTCCCGATTGCAAAATAAGTTTCGCACACTCTTTACAAGGGGATAGTGTAAGGTATAGAGTAGCACCATCTACAGAATAACCATTTTTTGCTGCTTTGAGCACTGCATTCATCTCAGCATGTATTACCTCAGATATTGTAGCGTCTCCATCTTCGCAACAGTTATCCATGCCTGCTGGAGTGCCATTATAACCGAAAGATACAATGTTCCCATCTTTTACAATTACCGCTCCTACTTTTGCCCTTTGGCAATGAGATAGAGTAGAGGTTTCTTTTGCAATGTTTATAAATACTTTATCTAGTATTTTTTTCTTAAAGGCCTGTAGAGCCAAAGCCTCCCGATCCTCGCTCTGTGCTTCTGCTTTCGATTTCATCATATTACTATTACCTTTTTTAATCCTTTATTCCAAGGAATTTTTCCTAAATTAGATTTATTTAGTGAGCCTTTAATAAATCCATTAGGAATTTCATTTTCAAAAACCATTTTTTGAATTTTACCATTATTTATCCATATTCTACCTTTACTCTTACTTATAAAATCTTTATTTTTTATTCTTCCATTATAAATAAAATCATTAGGTATGTTTTCATTAGGCTTAAACTGTTTTTCTACTATTCCATTATTCATCCACTTAGTGCCATTCATCCATGTAGCAGAATTTTTTATGTTAAAAAGATTTTCATATCCTATGGATTTTATTAACTCTAATTCTAGTTTTTTAGCTTCTTTATCAGATAATCTAGTGTATATTATTTTTACACAATCAAATTGATTAAAATTTGTATTATCTAATATATCTTCTAAAATTTCAAAAAGCCCTTTATCTTTTTTAGCTTTATTTTTTTCTCTTGATTTTTTAGTTATAGTAAAATGAAAATAACATCTACCACCAGTGCCTTTTCCTACATATAATATTTTATTATTTCTAGGATCGATTATTTGATATACATAAAATCTATTATCTTTCATATAACTTTTATAATCCGGTGCTTCCAAATCCTCCACTTCCTCTTTCAGTATTTCTATCTTGTAATTCATCAACAACTTCAATACTAGAGTAAAGAATAGGTAATAAAATAAATTGCACTATTTTTTGAGAGGGCTGAATAGTTTGCACTTTATTAGTTACATTGGTAACATGAATATGGATTTCTCCCTCGTAATCTTCGTCGCAAACTGCAGCTCCAACATGCAATCCTTGTTTTGTAGCAACTCCACTTTTATTAAATGCAATTAAAGCATATCCAGTAGGTATATGTGCTTTTATACCGCTAGGAATTAATAAGGATTCGCCAGGAGCAATATTTTTAGGCTCTAATATATAATCATTTGGTATATAAAAATCTAAGCCTGCGCTTACTCTGGTTCCCCTAGATGGCGTTTTTACATCTCTACATTTAGCAATTTTCATTGGTTTCATATTATTTATTTTTATTTTGTAGCATCGTACTCATCTTTAGAGTGATTATACATAGCTCCTAAATATGCGACAGCATCTAATACATTATCGTACTTTTTATTATACGACTCTCGAGAGAGTTTTAGAGCAACTAAAGCCATATACATATCTGATGCTGTGATATGTTTTCCTGTTGCGCCACTCATAATCATTGCAGCACGTTCCATGCCTTCTGAAAATGGGCCATACATACGTTCCTTTTCTTCCGATCTTTGGTTGATGATTTTATCTGCTTCTTGTAGTATATTCATATAACAAATATATAACTGTTATTTGAATTGGAGAAATTTATCTTCTTAGTTGAATAAAAAACCCCTACCGAAGTAGGGGCTTTAGGATTACATCATTCCCATCATTGGGTTTTGGGGTTTTTCATCTTTATCTTCTACAGAAAATATAACTGATTCAGTGGTTAGGATTGTTCCTGCTACTGATGTTGCGTTTTTGATTGCTGTGATTACTACTTTAGCTGGATCAATAATACCTGCTTCAAAGGCATCTACTGTTTTATGATTTTTAGCATCATATACAGAGTTAGGTGAAGCTGTTGGCACATATTCCCACCAATTATCTACTCCAGCATTATGGAGAATTTTTATAAATGGAGCTTGTAGTGCTTTGCGAACAATATCCCTTGCGATAGATGCATTAGAGTTTCTCTCTTCTCTATGATTGAGAGATAGCCTATAAAGTGTCGATCCACCACCTGCTACAATACCATCGGATAGGGCAGCTTTTGTTGCATAAAGAGCATCTTCAAGTCGATCTTTCTTCTCTTTGATTTCGATATCAGAATTTCCACCTACATGGATAATTGCTACTCCACCTACGAGTTTTCCAAGTCGCTCTTGTAGTTTTTCTTTTTCATAGAAGGATTGTGCTTTTTCTATTTGCTCTTTGATTTCTGATGCCCTAGCTGAGATCGCTTCTTCTGAGCCTTTACCATCAATGATTGTAGTATCTTCTTTTCCTACATTTACAGTTCGTGCTTTACCAAACAATTCAGAGAATTGAGCAGTTGTAATTTTATCGAGCTTATGGCCTTTGTTTTTGCTAATTACTTGGCCTCCAGTAAGGATTGCAATATCTTCCAAGATAAGTGTTTTCCTATCACCAAAATCTGGAGCTTTTACCGCTACCACATTCACAATACCTCTCATCTTATTTACGATAAGGGTTGCAAGTGCTTCATCACCAATATCTTCAGCGATAATCAACAATGGTTTATTTTCAGCGTTTGCTTTTGTTAGAGCTTGGAGCAATTCTTGGGCTGTAGAAATTCTACCGTCATAGATAAGAATATATGGATCTTCAAGAACCGCTTGCATTGTAGTGTTATCGGTTACGAAGTAAGGTGATTTATATCCTCTATCGAATTGGATACCTTCAACTACTTCCAAACTTGTTTCACCTGTTTTGGATTGCTCAATAGTAACAATACCTTCACGTCCTACCTTTTCAATCGCTGCAGCAATAAGTTCTCCAATCTCTGGATCATTATTACCTGAGATAGTTGCAACTTGCCTGATTTGATCTTCGGAAGAAACATCTTTTGCTGTTGCTTTGATCTCTTTTACTACTTGTTCTACAATTGCATCAATTTCGCGCTTGATTTCAACTGCGTTAGAACCTTTCCTAATATCTTTTAGGCCTTCCTCTACCATAACTGATGCAATCAGAGTAGAGGTGGTTGTTCCATCACCTGCTTCATTTGCAGATTTGATAGATACCTGTTTTACCAATTGAGCTCCAATATCTTCAATATCATTTTCAAGTTTAGAAAATGCTTTTGCAACTGATACACCATCTTTGGTTGCTTTTACTTCACCGTTACCTTCCCTAATCAACACTGTTCGACCACCTGGGCCTAATGTAGAAGATACTGATTGATTTAGTTTTTTTATACCTGATAGAAGAGTTTCTTTCAACTCTTGGCCATTTACATTTTTTGTTACACTCATAAAATTTATTTTTTGATGATTGCTAATACATCTGTTTCTTTTACAATAATATAATCTTGTCCGTCAAAGGAAACATTCATCGATCCCATTTTAGGAATTACTACGATATCTCCTACACTCAATAGGCTATCTACAAATGTAGCAGTATGCCAGTTATAGGTGTCGCTAGTTTTGATAACTTCTGCGAGTTCTGGTTTCTCTTTTCCCATATCAGGAATAACAATCTGACCGTATGTTTGTTCTTCCTCTTCAATCCTTTTTAGGACGACGTTTCCATTAATTGCTTCAATCATAATTTTTATTTTATAATATTTCTAAATCTTGTATTTTTTCACAAAAGAAGTATAACCCATCTCTCCTGTAAACGGCATCAGCAGATAGCCATTGTTTTACAAGATCAACGTTTAGGACGCTCTCTTCTCTAAAAGTTCTTAGCACAAGAAAGAGATCCTCTCCTACTTTTATAAAGTTTTTGGATAGTGTAAACATAACCTTGGCAGCAGGGACTAGCTACTATTTTTTGGAATTTTCTAGTTTCAATTGAGGTGTTGAAGAAGCGATCTCGATCTTTCTTACTGTTTTACCTTCAGCTACAGGGATATTGATATTCAATATTCCTTTATCTAAATTCGCATTTAGACTGTTCAGATCGAACTTAGTAGAGATTTTCCAACTCAAATCAAAAGAGGACTTTTTAATTCCACTATAGATAAGGTTGTCTACTTTTTCTGAAGGTTTTTCATATTTGATCCTTAGGAGATCTCCATCGATTGAGATATCGATGTCTTTACTCTCTAGTCCCACTGCGGCAACTTCAAAGAGAATGCCTGTTTCGGTTTCGTAAATGTCTACTGGGTGAGTTACTTTCTGCGTGATTGCAGAGAAATTGGTGTGATGATTGAACAAGTCTCGCCATAGCAAATCGTATGGATCGAGCTCAAATTTGAATGCTCTCATTTTTGTCTGTTTTGTGCTCCCTTCTGGTGAGCGGTTACTAAAAGATAAATTATTCATAACATTTGTTTTATAACTTTGGCCGTCCCTGCGTGCCGATTGGTTTATTTTATATAAATATATAAACTTTTTTGATATTCAAAAAATTTATGTTTTTAGTTAGTCGTCTCTTTTACCACTTTTATTAGGAAACTTTCTTATAGGTGTTGATGGCCTATATTGAGGACGATTATCAAACCTATTTATCCTAGGTTGAGATGGAGTGTTTTTATATATAATCACTGGTGGCCTATATGGATTAGGTCTTGGACTATAATACCTAAAAGTAAAAGGAGAATAGTAGTATGGATCATAGTAATGATAATATCTACGTGGCCTATAATCATCATCGTCTTCATGAGATAGATATCCTGATACATAGCAACCACTAAGGGAAAACACTAACAGTAGAGATAATAGTTTTTTCATATTCTTTTATTTTATATAAATATTAATGTCCATCACGCCAATTCTTTGCGATTTCAGGAGGAGCAACCAAATCAACAGTAAGAGTAGTTGTATTTTCCATCTTTTCTCTTACTAGAGCAGCCGCTTCTTGCGCTTTATCATATTCTACTTCCATAATCAATTGGTCATGAATTTGAGCACATACCCATCCTTTGATACCTCTCTTAGCAAACTCTCTATTGATTTCCATAGCCGATCTATTTACTATGGATGCAGCAAGTGACTGGATTTGAAAGTTCATTGCGTTGTTGAGACCATTTTTATAGTCTTTATACAAACTTGTAATCTTATCTTTTCCATGCATGTTTTCTAAATTCTTTTTGAATTTATAGTCCATCAATCCATCACCTAATCTATCATAGATTTGCTTTACTCTTGGTAAGTGTCTAATCCTTCCTACTTGATTTTTTATCCAACCGTTTTCTTTTGCAAACTTTTTAGAAGTTTCCATCCAATTCTTGAGTTCAGGAAAAGCATTGAGATAATCATCAACAAGTTTTTGTCCTTCTTTTTTAGATACTCCAATAGTCAAAGCCAACGCATATCCACTCATACCATAAGGAACACCCAAACTATATCCTTTAGCTTTATTACGAAGAGCAGGTGCAACTTTTTTCAAGTAGTTAGGAGCTTTTTTATCTGCAGAATATTCAGATAGACCTTCTGTTCTTATTGCAATTGTTGAATAAAAATCCCAATTGTTTCTAAAAATATCTTTCAATCCTTCATCTCCAGCAACATGAGAAAACACTTTAGGTTCAAGCGACTCGTAATCACAATCAATAAAGATATTTCCAGCTTTAGGAACAAAGAATGCTCTAACTTGATTTGTGTAATTTACTAGGATTTCTTCATCATCTCCAGGTTCAAGTGGACGAGGTAACTGTTGAGCATCTGATCCATATCGACCTGATGTTGTGCCATGTTGTTTATAGGAGAAGTAATATACACCATCTTCTTGATTTTGTAAGAACCTATCTACATAAGTTGAGCTTATTTTTAGGAGTTTATTATATATCCTTAGATTTTTAGCCCATTCATGTTTATCTGATACCGATTGGATTAGTTCTTCATCAAATTGAGGCTTACCAGTTTTTGTTTCAGATTTTGGAATTATTCCTAAAACATTGAACGCAATATCTCCCATGTGATCCTTGGAATTCATATTGAAATACTGTCCTCCATTAGTTTCTTTCCACAATTTCATACTAATTCTCATAGCATCTTTCTCTTCAAGATACATCAAATCACCAGTAGAAAGAAAATCTTTGAGTTTACTTTCAGGTAGAGTAGAAACAGTTTCTGCGTTTATGGAAAACTTACCTGTTTTTTCAGATTTAGGAAGATCTAATCCATATTCTTTTATAAGTTCTTGTGCAAATGTTCCTTTATGAGATGGAGGGAACTCTTCCATTGCCTTGAGGATGCACCAGGACCTTACCCCTTCATTCTCTAATAGAGTTGATATAACTTTATTATGATAAAATTCAAGGTCCTTGGATATACTCTCTTTTGTCTTGGTGATCAAATCCATATCAAGTCGTACACCAACTTCTTCCATAGGAATTGTAACTTCTCTATAGAGAGGCATTACTTCTTCTTCAAAAAAGAATTTTTCAAGTCCTTCTGATTTTAGGATTTGGATAAAATGGTTATATATCCTGAGAGTAAGATCTGTATCCGCACATGCATACTTTGAAAGAATAGGGAGGTCTGCTTTATATATTTCATAATTTTCTTTGCTTGTTGATCCTAAATTAGCTTTGATTGATGCTTTGAGTTCTATCTGTTCTTCATTGGCCTCTTTATCTACGTCTATGCCTATATGATTTTGAACAGTTTTTGCTATATTTTTCAATGCAAATGACTTAGTCATTCTATCTACACCTGCGCCTTCTTCAGAGACAGTGTGAACAAGCAGCATAGTATCTGCCCATATAGATGGAACTAAGTCAATACCAAAATAATTCTTTACAAACTTTGCGTCAAAAGAAAAATTGTGTCCTATAAGTTTTTTTCCTACTAATAATGATACCGTTTTTTTAGCTATATCATATCCTCGCATATCTTCAATGTAAAAATCATCTAATCCATCAGTATTTAGGTTATAAACCAACGTAGGTATATACCATCCATTTCCTTCTGCTGTGGAGAATGATACACCAATGATATTACCTTTTCTTGGATTGAGACTATTTGTTTCTGTGTCAAACGCAACCAGATCAGCTGCTTTTATCTCTGTGATTAGAGATTTTAGTTTTTCTAAATTGTCTACTAATACGTAGTCTTTTAGCGTCATAACTTTTTTTTATAAAAATAAACCTTTATTGAGATATAAAAAAATCCTTATTTAGAGTGTCTCTTCTTTTTTCATCAAGTCAACAGCTTCTGTATAAGACATTTTATACTGTTTTCTTTTATTCTTCGAGTCTTCAATTATCTCTAACTCACTACAAAGATTGATAAAGTCTCTTATCTCTGAATTAGCTACTTGTAATTTCTTACTCTTACTTATTGATATGAGTTTATTTTGAGAAAGAGTAAGGTCTCCTGGAGATTTTTTACCATTATTATAATATATAGATAGTAGTTTTAGGTTATTCACATATTGTTTATACTTAGGAGTTTGTAAGAGCTTACCTGTTTCTTGGTAAGACCCTATAGTATAATAAGCATTGAAACCTACACCTAAAATGATAATAATCTCTAAAAAAAACGTCATAAAGAAAAACGCTCTATCATTCTCTTTATTCTTATCTAAAACTATATTTGACATTACACCTATATCTTTTTTAGCAACCTCTATCTCTTTATCTCTCTTTTCCTCTATTGATGCAACTATCGAGTCTCTATATCTTCTATCAATTCTAGTTCTTGCAGGTTGAGACCTTTGATATGCTATTTCTGTAGAATATTTAGCTGAGATTGCTTCTACTCTTTTTACTGCAGTTGAGTCCACTGAAACTACGATTTTCTCAGTTCCATCTACAAGTCTATGTGCTCCATTTATACTCAAATAAAAGGAACCTATAATCATAGCACTTGAAACTAATAGACCTGTAAGAAC
>JACCDV010164733.1_pt1 | contig 12236 bp, 10 predicted proteins | sample 7446131 | NCBI WGS metagenome assembly JACCDV01 (sample SAMN15323448, study PRJNA562643) | freshwater metagenome | isolation source: river surface water | place: USA:Blue River Watershed | collected 2017-08-17
ACCTTGAGCAAGTAACGAAATCATGGCATCCACATCTAACAAAGCACACATGTGCTGTTTAATCAAACCAGCCAACCAAGCGCGCTTTGTCTCACTCGCCCGCCATTTGACATCATCTTGTTCCAGCGTCATGGTGTTTACCAGCGTTTCGCAGGCTAAACCCCAAGAGCTCTTACCTAACATAATAACATATTGATAGTTTAGCTTTTCTGCCAGTGTTTGATCGTATTTTTCTGGCATAACCCACATTGCTGTATTCACAACGTTGATTTTTTGCTCTCGATACAACATGACGCCTTTGTACCAGGCGGGTTTACCAGGCAGCGTATTTAAGGAACCTATCTGGTGAATACCACCAAGTTCTTTAAGCGGCAACGCAACTTTCAGGCCAGCAACCTCGAAAAACAAGGCTTGAAAGCGACCTTGTCGATAATCTTTAACCACTGTCGTCACAGGAGGTGTTGGTGGTGGCGTCTGCTTGACCACTTCTTTGACAACGGGAACTGCCGGCGCAACAACGATCTCAGGTTTGGCAACCACAGGAGCGCGCTGCGCAGCAGGCGCAGTCGTAACAAGCTTTTGCTGAGTTACTTCACGTGGTTTAGCTTGCACAGGTGATGCTTGGGCCAACAACTCACTGAGTTGTTTCTTTTGCTCAGTGGTTACAACTGGTGCTGGTTTCGCTTTGGGTTCTTCTTCTTCCGTCAGCAGCGCATTTAAATAACTGCGCATAACTGCTTTGCTGGCAAACAAGTCACTCATGCTGTTTCCCCTTGCAATTGCAACAAGTAGGTCAACAAGGTGTTGTATGCGAATACGCCACGGCATTTAGGCGCGTAAACAGGCGGTGGAGTTTGCGCTAAACTCGCGTCACGCATTTTAGTATCCACAGGGATAACAGCCGACCAAACCACATCACCATATTTGGATTTAAGTTCTTTATAAGCTTCTAACGAGGCCTTTGTCCGTTTGTCGTATAAGGTTGGCACTATGGTGAATTGATAACCTGCTTGGCCTGGCGTATGCATCAACTGCATGGTCGCCAACATCCGATCTAAGCCTTTTAACGCCAAAAATTCGGTTTGAACTGGAATGAGTATCCGATCGCATGCCGCCATCGCGTTCACCATCAACACACCGATCACGGGTGGACAGTCAATCAGTACATAATCATATTCATCGGCAATTTTCTGAAGTGCTTTTTTCAGCACTAAACCCATGCCGCCTTTATCACCTAACGAGCGATCTAGCGTAGCCAGCGCCATCGAGGATGGCAGAATGTCCAGATTATCCATACCGCTTGGGCAAAGCGATTGTAAGATCTCTTCTTTGGTGATGTCTTTGCCGCGGATAAAAATGTCATATACGCTATTTTCTAGCTCTTCTGCATCAATCCCAAAATAATAAGTGAGTGATGCATGCGGATCTGTGTCGATTAACAAGACACGCGAGCCACGTTGAGCCAATAATGCGCCTAACGTCACTGTGCTGGTGGTCTTTCCGACACCGCCTTTTTGGTTCGCTATAGTCCAAACTACCACGTCATTGATCCTGTTCTTGCTGTTGTGGCGTTGAACTAGGTTCATTCGCCGTAATCTTGATGCCACCGTTGGGTAAACGAATAATTTTAATAGTACCATCCGCATTGGTATCAAAAGGCAATCCAGCCTCTGGGTCCGCTGTATTCGGCGTTACAGCATCGGTGTTGGTTAAGGCTTCCTTGGTCACAGGAACCGATCGTTCAACGGGACTTCTTAACTTTGACACTGCGATCACAACCTTCCGATTAGCCGAACGTCCTTGTGACGTTGCATTATCGTCAAAAGGCGAGTATTGACCGTATCCTTCCGCGGCAAGTCGTTCGGGAGCTACACCTAAGTCTTGTAAACGACGTAAGACAGCCATGGCCCTTGTCATCGACAATTCCCAGTTTGAATCAAATATTTCATTGTGAATGGCTTCGTTATCGGTATATCCACGTACGCGTACCAAATTTTTTGTTTGACTGATCACCGTGACGATTTCAGCCAAAATCAGATCGGCTCCTTTGGTCGGAGCACCTGAGCCACTTGGAAACAACAAGCCACTGTTCAGTTGAATGAGCATCCACTCATCATCACTCTCAACTTTCGCTACTCCTTTTTCAATCAAATTAGCCAAGGATTGCGTCAACTGCTCTTGCAATGAGACTAAAGGGTTACCGAATTGAGGCTTGGTTTGAATAGGATTGTCTTTGGCATCGGCCATAATTTCTGGACCGGTCGGAGTCTCAAGTGATGCGCCAAATTGTTGATAATCACTGCGTGGTTGATTATCAGTTAACACCGCATCAGCTTTCACTCCAGTGCTTTTTTCTACTGGCTTTTCAAATACTTGAGCTAGAGTGTCAGAGATGGTTTTGAATTGTTCTTCTTTGTTGATGGCAATTGAGTACAACACAACAAACAAAGCAAACATCAAGGTGACATAATCGGCATAAGAAACAAGCCACCTATCGAGGGGCTCACTATCATTATCTCCGTGCCGAAAACGTTGGCGTTGCATATTAACTTACCCGATAAGCAGCAAGTTTGCGCTCGATCACGCGAGGGTTTTCGCCATTGGCAATAGCGACCACACCTTCGACAATTAATTCTTGATACAAGCTGCGTTGAATAATCACGCTTTTTAACTTGTTGGCAATAGGGATGAAAATCAGATTGGCAAAGCCAACACCATAGATAGTTGCAACAAATGCCGTTGCAATACCAGCACCTAACATTTCAGGGTCTTTGATATTTTGCATGGCTTGGATGAGGCCTAATACCGCACCAAGAATACCGATGGTTGGGCTATACCCACCCATTGATTCATACATCCTAGCTGAACGCATCAATCGTTCACGCTCTAAACACAACTCGTTATCCAAGGTCCGATGCAAAGTCACTGGTTCGACACCATCCACCAGCAAATTCAACGCATTGTGTAAAAAAGGATCCGATTCTTGTACCGCATCAGCCTCTAACGACAAAAAACCATTAGCACGGGCTGATGTTCCCCAATTGATCAAACGCTCGACTGTGGAATTTAACGGCATATATTGCCCTTTAAAAACCCAAGCTAACATCTTGATGCCAACTGTAAATGTAGGCAACGGCGTTTGGAAGATGACGGCGCCTAGTGTTCCACCGAGTACGATCACCAAAGCGGACACATCAAATAAAGTAGAAATACTGCCACCGTGTAAGGTATAACCACTTGCAACAGCAAAAATCCCTAAAATGAGCCCAAGAAACGACAATTTATCCATTCGTTACTTCCGCTTGTAATTTTTGTGCAACGTCGGACAAACTCACTTCGACATCGGTCAAGCCTGCAGCCGTTACCGCCTGAGGCATGCCATAAACCACACTACTCGCTTCGTCTTGCGCCCAAATCCGGGAACCAAATTGTTTTAATAAACGGGAACCATCACGACCGTCCGACCCCATGCCAGTTAAAACCACGGCCAGTACTTTGTCTTGGAATACTTTTGCCGCGCTACCAAAGCTGATATCAACACTGGGTTTGAAGGTAATACGAGGAGAATCATCTTCTTTGATACGAATACGTGCACCGTGTTCATTACCTTCCAACAGCATTTGTTTACCGCCAGGCGCCAAATAAGCATGCCCCGGTTTTAACACGTCCCCATCCGCAGCTTCTTTGACTTCAATTTTCGATAAGCTGTTCAACCGTTGCGCAAAAGCACCAGTAAACGCAGCTGGCATATGCTGAATTAAAATAATGGGTACGGGAAATGTGGCGGGTAATGCTGTAATAATGTTTTGCAAAGCCACAGGTCCACCCGTCGAGGTGCCGATGGCAACTAACTTGTAATGCTTTCCACTGACTCTAAACGGCTTGTCTAGCTCACTGGCGGCTGAGGGTTGACGTAGCAACTCAGCACGGGCCACCGGAGTTCGAGCAATCGTTGGGCTGACAGGTTTTGTCGCTGAAGGGGAGGAAACAGCAGGAGGTGTAACCCCACTACTTTTGACTGCCAAACGCTTTGTCGCAACTGCTTTAACGCGTTGTCGTAATAAATCAATCGCTTCTGATTTATCACGCGCAATGTCTTCAAATTTCTTGGGTAAGAAATCCACTGCACCTGCATCGAGCGCATCCAACGTCGCTTTCGCCCCATCATGTGTCAACGATGAAAACATCAAAATTGGCACACGTTGTATTTTCAAAATTTGACGGACAGCCTCAATACCATTCATAACGGGCATTTCGACATCCATCGTGATGACATCAGGTTTTAATTCTTGCGCTTTTTGTATTGCTTCTTGCCCGTTATTGGCTGTTCCAACCACAACTATCTCAGTATCTGCTGCAAGTATCTCGGTCAACCGCCGACGGAAAAAGCTTGAGTCATCAACAACTAAAACCCTGATAGACATAAAAACTCGCTTATGATGCTAAGTTGTGAAAGCGATCAAATTTAATTTTTGATTTTTTCGCGTAATGCTTGAGCAAGTTTGGCACATCCAGAATCAGCGCAATGCTACCGTCCGATGTGATGGTTGCCCCCGCCATACCCGGTGTCCCTTGCAACAACGCATCCAGCGGTTTGATAACCACTTCTTCTTGACCAATTAAAGAGTCCACCACAAAACCTACTTGTTGCGTACCAATTTGGACAATCACAACATGGCCTTGTTCTCGGCGTAATTTCTTATCTGAACCACGAACTAACCAATGCTCGAGGTAAAACAGTGGAATAGCTTTATTGCGAACGACGATAGTTAACTGACCATCGACAATATTGGTTTTCGATAAATCAAGGTGGAAGATCTCGTTGACCGTGGCCAAAGGCAATGCAAACGGCTGTTTACCAACAACAACCATCAAGGTTGGCAAAATTGCCAGCGTCAAAGGCACCTTGATTTCCAGCAACGAGCCTTGACCTAACTTCGAGTGGATATGCACGGTACCATTTAACTGGTTAATTTTGGTTTTCACCACATCCATGCCAACGCCGCGGCCTGAAATGTCAGATATTTGCTCTTTGGTTGAGAACCCTGGCGCAAAAATTAGATTAAATGCCTCAGTATCCGACATCCGTGTGGCAGCATCAGGGTCAAGTACACCGCGTTTAATTGCAATGGACTTTAATTTCTCCGGATCCATACCTGCACCATCGTCTTGGATAGTTAACAGAATATGATCCCCTGCCTGCTGAGCGGCTAATTTGACAGAGCCCATACGAGACTTGCCAGCTTTAGCACGGACATCTGGCATTTCAATACCATGGTCTACCGCATTTCGAACCAAATGCACCAGCGGATCGGCAAGAGCCTCCACTAAGTTTTTATCTAAATCTGTCTCTTCACCTTCAAGCTCAAGGTTGATTTCTTTCTGCAGCGAACGCGCCAAATCGCGCACAACGCGAGGGAAGCGGCCGAAGACTTTCTTGATCGGCTGCATACGCGTTTTCATCACCGCGCCTTGCAAATCAGCAGTCACAACATCCAAATTGGCAATCGCTTTGCTCATTTCTTCGTTTTGGGTAGCCGCAGACAAACTAACCAATCGATTACGAACCAATACAAGTTCACCGACCATATTCATAATTTGGTCTAAGCGTTTGGTATCAACACGAACGGTTGTATCCGCTTGAGCTGCACCTTTACCTTCAGCATCGCCAGCATCTTTGTCTTTATCTTTGGCAACGGCGGCTGCCGTGACTGGGGCCGCAGCTTTAGCGGGCTCAGGAGTTTTGGCTGGTTCAGCCGCTTTTGCTGGCTCGGCCTTCGCCGCTGGGGTTGCTGGTTTTGCAGGCGCTGAGCTCGAGACTGGAGCCGATTTTGCAGGTTCAACTTTTGGCGCTGCGGCTACTACAGAAGGTGCTTTACCTTTGCCGTGTAGCTGATCGAGCAACGACTCAAATTCATCATCAGTAATATCATCGCTATCTGAGCCGACTTTCACTGTAGCGGCTGCTGTTGGCGTTGGGGCTGCCGCAGGCGTAGGTGCTGATGTTTCACCTGGTACGAAGGATCCCTTGCCATGTAACTGATCGAGGATTGCTTCAAATTCCTCATCTGTCATATCGCCATTATCTGAAGCTGAAACCACTGGTGCCGCAACGACAGGCGCAGCAACTTTGGGGGCTTCGCTGCGTCCTGGAGCACTTGCGCCATGCAATTCATCCAGTAAACGCTCAAATTCATCCTCGGTAATATCATCAACCGTATTGCCAGAGACGTCTTCAGGCTCAGCTTCCACTTGTAACGACACTGCCGCATCAAATGTATCTAAGCTCATGTCAGGCTCTGCAATTACAGGAGCCGCGACAGGCGCTACAGCATGATGTTCTTCCTCTGATTCTGGATGACTCAGACGATGCAAGGCATCAAGAATATCAGCAGATGCTGGTTCCAACGGATCTCGGTTTTGCACCTTCACGAACATTTCATTCACAGCGTCTAACGCTTGAAGGATGACATCCATCAAGGCAGGCGTCACTCGACGTTTTCCCGTCCGTAGGATGTCGAACACGTTTTCCGCGCCGTGGCAGACATCAACAAGTTCAGTCAATGACAGGAAGCCTGCACCACCTTTAACCGTATGGAAACCGCGGAAGATCGCATTTAGCAAAGCAGAATCGTCTGGATTGTTTTCTAGTTCGACTAACTGTTCCTGCAATGCTTCTAGGATCTCGCCGGCTTCGACTAGGAAATCCTGTAAAATGTCCTCATCAACATCAAAGCCCATGCCGCTTTACCTCTCTTAGAAACCTAAACTTGATAATAGATCGTCCACGTCATCTTGCCCCTGCACGACATCATTACGTCCTACAGCATCAATAATTGGGCCTTCCGCCTCGTGACCGGCTTTTGGCTTACGAGGAGCCGCAGGTCTGTCATCCGCAGATGTGTGGGGAGTTGTTTGACCGAATGCGGTCAGTAAACCAATTAGACTTTCTTCTACTTGACGGACTAACTCAATCACCCGACGTAGGATCTGGCCGGTAAGATCTTGAAACCCTTGCGCCATCAACACTTCAGTTAACGAACCTTGCAATTCATTTGCATTGGCAAGCGAGTCGGTTAAGAAGCCATTTAAGTTATGACACAAGGCCTTAAATTCACCGAGTTGAAGATTCCTTGTCATTAACTTTTGCCATTCAGGCATCAGATGGGACAAATCAGTACTCAAACGGTCAGCGATAGGAAGACAAGACTCAACTGCATCCATGGTTTTATTTGCAGCTTGCTCGGTCATGTCAATCACATGGGATAATCGACGTTTTGCGTCAGGAATATCCTCTTCGAGCAAATTACTTAAATCAGGGTCAAGTTGAAAACTCTTTAGAGAGTCATGGAGTTGGCGCGTCAGCTTTCCGACTTCAGCAAACAATTCGCTCGAACCAGGCACAGCGAGCCCTTGGATCATTTCGTTTGCTGCGTCTTGTTCTCCCATCTCCAGCAGCTGAACAAGCTCACGAGCTTGGTTCAGCGTAATCAAGGGTGCCGTAAAGTCAGACATGGCGCCACTCCTTTGTCAGATAGGGTTAACCCAAGCGCTCAAAGACTTTTGACAACTTCTCTTGAAGGGTGGCTGCAGTAAATGGCTTCACGATATAGCCGTTAACGCCGGCTTGAGCTGCCGCAATAATCTGTTCCTTTTTGGCTTCAGCGGTAACCATCAGCACAGGAATATGCTTCAGCTTAGCGTCTGCGCGAATGGCGCGTAGCAGGTCAATCCCTTGCATACCAGGCATGTTCCAGTCGGTAACGACGAAATCAAAATCACCGTTTTGCAACATAGGTAAGGCTGTACTGCCGTCATCAGCTTCTTGAACATTAGTGAAGCCAAGATCACGTAACAGGTTTTTGATGATGCGTCTCATAGTAGAAAAATCGTCTACCACGAGAATTTTCATATTCTTATCCAAAATCCCCTCCGACGAGATACCCAGATGGTTATTCTCAAACTTTACAACCAGTCTTGCATTCGGGCTCTAAGCCTTACCAATGCCTGACTATGAATTTGGCTGACCCTTGATTCGCTAACGCTAAGCACTTCGCCAATCTCTTTCAGGTTCAGTTCATCATTATAATATAGCGATAATACTATTGCTTCGCGTTCAGGTAAGCTACTGATATTTTTTACCAAAGCTTGATGGAACGCATCATTTGCTTGCTCTTCAAACAAATGATCATGCTCAGAGTCATCTGCAGTGACCAATGCATCTTCGGTGACGCCTAAATCTTCGATACCTATGATGCGACCACTGCTGACATCTGAGAGCATATGGTGGTACTCATCTAAAGTTATATCAAGTTTTTCAGCAACTTCAACATCTTTTACGTCACGACCAAGTTCAGCTTCAAGCTCAGCGATAGTCTCAGCGATTAAGCGAGCATTTCGATGCACAGAACGAGGCGTCCAGTCTCCGCGACGAATTTCATCAATCATAGCACCACGGATACGGATCCCTGCAAAGGTTTCAAAACTGGCACCTTTAGAACCATCAAAATTTTTGGCGGCTTCAATCAGGCCAATCATACCGGATTGAATTAAATCGTCGGCTTGGACACTTGCAGGAAGTCGAGCAAGTAAATGATAGGCAATTCGCTTGACCAGCGGCGCATGTCGCTCAACCAGTTGTTGGATCTGATTAGAAGCCCCATAGGCTGCTAACTTGCTATTCACATAACGCTCCGAGGTTCCGATCGTGGTTGCACTAATTGCTCAAGGAAGAATTCCAAATGGCCAGACGCGCTCGGTGGGACTGGCCACTGCACTGCACGAGTGGCAAGCGTTTTGACAGCCAACGATGCTGGTGTTTTTGGAAATGCGTCAACAAAGGCTTTTTGTTTTCGCGCTGCTTTACGCACGTTTTCATCAAAAGGAATGGTCGCCACCAATTCCAAGGTGACGTCTAAAAAGCGATCCGTCACTCTACTGAGTTTAGCAAACAGTTCTTGTCCTTCCTTGAGGCTTCGAACCATATTAGCAACGATTTTGAATTTGCGTACTGAATGCTCTCGACTCAAAATTTTCATCAGCGCGTACGCGTCGGTGATGGATGATGGTTCATCGCACACCACCACAAGCACATCTTGAGATGCGCGGGAGAAACTTAACACCATGTCGGAGATGCCAGCGGCGGTATCGACCAACAACACATCAAAGGCGGTGCGCATTTCACTAAAAGCTCGGATCAAACCTGCATGCTCTGCGGGGCTTAATTCCGTCATCGATTGCGTGCCAGATGTTGCCGGAACAATCTTGATGCCAAACGGGCCTTCAATCAAGATATCATCCAAATCCACATCACCTGCCAACACATGCGACAAGTTTTTTTCGACCCGTAATCCAAGCATCACATCACAGTTGGCCAGACCTAAGTCCGCATCGAGTACTAACACCCGCTTGCCCATCTGCGCCATTGCCATAGCAAGATTTAGGGTTACGTTCGTCTTACCGACGCCGCCCTTTCCTCCTGTAACTGCAATGACTTTGACCATCTGTTTTTTCATTCTTCTCAGACCACTGGCTTGATCGTAATTGATATCGCTATGCATAGGTTCCATCCGCCCGAGTTGCTACATCTTGGTACCACTGATGTGCATCACAATTACCCATACGCAATTGTTCAGCTTGGGCGACCATCGCTTTGGCGTCGGCGGCCAGTATGTCTTCAGGGACTCGTTGCCCATTCGTCAAATAACTGACCGGCAAAGCATTTTGAATTGCGACGTTAATAATCTCACCGAGACTTAAGCATTCATCAAGTTTGGTGAAAATACAACCCGACAGGGAAATTCGTTTAAAATGTTCGACAGTATCTTGCATGACCCTGCCTTGAGATGTCGCAGACAATACCAGATAACTTCTTATTTTGGCACGTGAATTATTCATCAAAGCTGCCAGTTTTTCAGCCAATCGAACGTCTCTTTGACTCATTCCAGCTGTATCAATCAAAATCAGTTTGCGACCTGTTAATTGATTTAACAAATTTGCCAATTCTTCGGCATCGCGAGCTTGTTTGACAGGACAGCCAATAATGCGTCCAAAGGTGGCTAACTGCTCATAGGCACCAATTCGAAAGGTATCCGTGGTGATTAAGGCCACCGATTCAGCACCATGAGTTTTGGCAAATTGGGCAGCTAATTTTGCCACGGTCGTAGTTTTACCTACCCCAGTCGGGCCGACCAAGGCGATCACGCCACCGCGGCGCATAATGTCGTCGTTGGTAGTCGTAATTTGACCTGCTAACAACGCCAATGCTTCATTCCACGCCTCGGTATCGGCGATGTCTTCTGGCATAAAGCAAGCGAGTTGATCCGCGACATGTTCGTTCAGGCCAAGACCGCGTAAATGTTCAATGATCAGCGCACGCATTGGCTCTTTGCGTGCTAAGTCTTGCCACATCAGGCCTGACACTTGTTGAGTCAACATTTGTTTCATCAACAACATTTCTTTTTGCATGCTCGAAAATTGCTGCTGCATCAGTTGTGATTGCTGTTGTTGTTGTTTGACCAAGTCTTGCCAAGGAGCTGGAGCGGCGATATTTTGACGCTCTTGTGCCAATTCAGGGCGGTTTTTTTGCAACAGTGGGTTATCACCCAGCGCAGTTTTCGCTGTAAAAGACGTTTTTTTGACGGCCTCTTGGCCCATGGCTTCCGCATCACGCTGTTGTTTGAGCATCTGCCGGGCCAGTAACGCTTTTAATGAGTCAGCAGGCTTGGCCTCTGCCATCGTCTGTTCGTCTTCATCGCCAACCCGAATATTTAATCCTGCAGAAAGCATAGGTTCTGCGCTACGCGCCTTGGCAATTGGGGCCTCAGGCTTTTTCACGACGTCAGTTTCAGGGTCTATCGCCGCGACAAGCTCAACACCGCCTGCGACTTTTTTATTGGAGAGAATAATGGCGTCTGGGCCTAAAAATTCTTTGACTTCCGCCAGTGCGGTCCGCATATCTTTTGCGACAAAGCGTTTGATTTTCATAGATTATCTCCTAGCCAGCTTGGCCTACAACGCTGACGATCCGAACCTGCTTGTCATCAGGAATTTCCTGATACGACAAAACTTTCATACCTGGAATGGTGTATTTCACGAATCGTGCCATCACGGAGCGTAAAATTCCTGACGTTAATAAGACCGCGGGTTCACCGGCCAATTCTTGTTGACTGTAGGCATCGCGTAACGAGCTTTGGATCCGTTCGGCAAGCCCCGGTTCTATGCCAGAACCATCGTTGCCGGCAGCTTGCATCGACTGATGCAACATTTGCTCAAGCTCTGGCGCAAAGGTCATCACTGGGATCTCTGCTGCACCACCAGACACTTCTTGCACAATCAAACGACGCAACGCAATGCGGCAGGATGCGGTAAGGACATCAATATCTTTACTACGCGCGCCATAATCAACCAGCGTCTGCACTATGGTGCGCATATCGCGGATAGGAACCCCTTCGGCCAATAAGTTTTGTAAAACCTTCACCACAGAGGTCAAAGCCATGGTATCTGGCACCAAGGCCTCGACCAGCTTGGGATAGGTTTTCGCTAACATATCCAGCAGGTTTTGCACCTCTTCATGCCCCAACAGACTGGCGGCATGTGCACTTAAAATCTGGCTTAAGTGGGTTGCCACCACCGTTGCAGCATCTACCACGGTGTAACCTAAGGATTGTGCGTGATCGCGCTGTGTTTTCGGGATCCACACCGCATCAAGGCCAAAAGCAGGGTCTTTGGTAGGGATGCCTTTTAACTGGCCAAACACTTGGCCTGGGTTAATCGCCAGTTCGTTATCGTGCCGTAATTGCGCTTCGCCAGAATTGACCCCCATCAACGTCACCCGATAGGCGTTGGGATCTAAATCTAAATTATCGCGGATGTGCACCACTGGAACTAAAAAGCCCAATTCTTGGGAAAGTTTTTTCCGCACGCCTTTGATGCGTGACAACAGCTCACCGCCTTGGGATTTATCGACCAAGGGGATCAATCGATAGCCCTCTTCCAGGCCAAGCACAGCCACAGGTTGCACATCGTCCCAGCTGATTTCTTTGTGATTGTTCGCTTCTGCAGGCGCGGCCAGGTCGCTACTGCGTGGTGCTATGTCAGTCGGTTTTTGTTGCTCACGCTTGTGCATGTAATACGCGGTACCACCCAGCACGGCAGCAAGCGATAAGAAAGCCAAATGTGGCATTCCAGGCACGATGCCCATAATCCCCAAAAGTGAAGCGGCCATTGTTAAGACG
>JACCDV010214044.1_pt1 | contig 12232 bp, 15 predicted proteins | sample 7446131 | NCBI WGS metagenome assembly JACCDV01 (sample SAMN15323448, study PRJNA562643) | freshwater metagenome | isolation source: river surface water | place: USA:Blue River Watershed | collected 2017-08-17
TAAAATCCAAACCGTTAATAACAGAAAAATGCTTGCGCAAACTACGCCTGTAAAAAAATACATGCGCGATATGCGCAATTCAAAACTACCGTCTGGCTGCGGCTCCACTTTTTTGGACATTTCTTTTCTGAGTAGCGAAAGTGCAATGATAACGGGAACTATTGTAAATGCAGATTTGATGATTTCTTCGAGCATGCTGGGTAAGGTTAAGGCTCCTTCAAGCCAAGTTCATTGCTATCTAAATTAATCTTTTTCCATTCGCAAGACAAATAGTTGAAATTCAATTTGCTTGAAAAAGTGTTCCTAAAAGTTGCTGTTTTATTTATTCCATTCATGAAGCTTATCGAAATTAGTTAATGACTTACCTAGAATTTTTTCTGCCTCATTTTTGGCGTTAGCTATTTGTTTGTTGCTTAATTGCTTTTCGAGTTTTTTTATCAATTCTATTTGTTGTTCTTGAACTCTTACAGAAAAATCACTTTTACTTTCATTATAAATGATGAACCAAATATACGATTTAACAATATCCTTATTCACGCCTTTACCATTCATAAACATATGCGCTAAATTCAATCTTGCTGAGGTTATTTTTCCACTTACATTTAAATTTTCTGAAGTTTCCATTTTTGCAAGTTCAATAGCCCATTCTAAGACCTTAACACTATCTTTCTCTGTACCTATTCCATCCGTATAGCAGCTGATCAAATTGAAAATACATTCAACATCATTCTTCTTCGCACATTTTAAGGTATAATCAAAAGCTTTCTTCTCATTCTTTTCAATTCCTGTTCCTTTGATGTAGGCATAGGACATTTTATATTCACCATCTGTCCAACCTTGTTCAGCAGATTTTAAATACCATGATGTAGCAATAGTGTCGTTTTGAATTGTTCCGTAACCAAATTGATAGCAAACTCCCAAGTTGTATTGTGATTCAGCATTTCCCAATTCAGCAGCTTCAATTAAAATAGGTATCGCTTCTTTAAATTTCTCCTGTTTCAACAGCTCTTTTGATTGAGTAGTTAATTCTTCTGCGCGCTGCGCAAAGCTCGATTGAACTAAAAAGGTGAGGAGAAAAGCGAGGAGGAGTTTAGTCAAGCGCGTTAAAGTTTATTTGAAAATATAGGTAGACTCATCACAACACTCGCCATAAAAGAGGTTCAATTCGAATTGTTTTTCGGCTGTATTGTATTTCAGCACCATGACGTCTGCGCCTACCTGTGCTATATCCAAAGGGCTGATTTCAGTTTCAGATACAAAATCTTTCGCAAACAGAAAAAGCGCTTTATTCACGATCGTTGATTTTGCTTGAAGTGTTGGAGGCAAAATATGACTCTGCGTGAAATTTTTTGGCGCATTTTGAAGCAGGTAAGTGAACCCTTCTTCCTCAAATGGAACCTTGATAAAAATTTTATTGTTACAAAGGAGAGAAACCGTTAGGTCTTCTGAAACCTTGACCTTCATCGATTTTAGTTTTTGCAAATCTTGTGATGTTAGGTCTATGTCAAATGGCACCCGCATGGCTTGTTCGATAGAGGATCCAGAAGCAGTCCATTTTCCCTTTTCAATAAAGTAATCTACCATGGTATTTGCGCCCATGAATCCCGAAATAGAATGTAAGGTGTGTGTGCCTTTTAGTTGGTCAAGTGTTTTTCGTTTAAGGCTCCATTCTTCATTTGCAGCATGCTCGGGGGGCGAACTTTCCTCTATATTTTCAGATTTTTTATCTCGCGGGTTTGTTGTCTTCTGCTCATTTGAGCAACTCGATAAAGTTGCTAACGCGGCAAGGACAATACTAAAAATGCTCGTTTTTTTCATCAATGAAAACGGATAAATTATTCTTGCTCAGAGTCAGGTCAAAGTATGAAATAGACCAGACAAGCAATTTTGGTGATTGATAAACTGCCGTCTATTGTGTAAAGTACTTTATTGGACGAATAGGTGCCGTCGCCCTGTCTGATCTTATTGCCATCAATAGTGTAAAGCACTTTATTTGATGAATACGTACCGTCGCCTTGTCTGATTTTATTGCCATCAATAGTGTAAAGAACTGTGTTCGAAGAATACGTGCCATCCCCTTGTCGGATTTTATTTCCGTCAATAGTGAGCAGTACTTTATTGGAAGAATACGTGCCGTCACCTTGTCTGAATTTGACGCCGTCGAAATTGTAAAGCACTTTGTTCGATGAATAGGTTCCATCGCCCTCCCTGACTTTAACACCGTCAATGGTATATAGCACTTTATTGGAAGAATACGTGCCGTCGCCAAGTCGAATCTTTGTTTGAGCGTTCATTGCAAATGTTTGAAGAAGTACAAAAAGGATTAAATATAAATTTTTCATGTGATGTGTTTTTTTACAATGTATTTAATGCACCTAAAATTAATCTTTTTCCTTCTCCTCACTCACCTTTTTCCAGTAGTCTTGATACGATTTGATTTGTGCTTCGAGAGCGATATCTTGGCCGTTCAAATACCGATGATAGCTCGTTAAAATGATTCCGGACATGTCGTCGGGATGGTAAATTCCCATCTCTCTGAAGTATGTAGAAAGCCTACTTCCGGCCCAAAGTTGCCAATTGTTGCGCATCCACATGCCGAAACCCATATGGGCTCTGCCCATAAATTGGTTCTCTGTCCATTGCTTGACTTCATTTTTAATGGAGTCGGACCAAAATGAATCAATTTGCTTGAAACAGTCTTCAAGGTCTTTGGGAATGTACTGCCCTCGCAGGCTGTCTGTGGTGAAGCGAATGCTGTCTTCTTGCGCCCATTTGGATTCAATTGCTTGGTAGGGTTTCAGCAGTTCGCTTTCCGTATAGGGCTCATTGAGCAGCGTTTTTTTGAATGCCAATAACAGCACATTTGCCATGTGGTTATAGTAGTCAATTCCGTTTTTTGCAAAGTACTTTTCTATTCGAGAGGTGCCATATTTGACGTCGGTCCAGTCGTAAAGCAGTGTCAAATCACCACTATTTGGGTAGCAAATATCAAAAAGCGAGTCGTTGGGAGTTTTGCAAATCTTCGCTTTTAAACTACCCGGACATTCCAGGTTCAAAATGACAAGGGCCTCACTGATATTTTTAGGTTTGTGAACCCGTTGACCAAACGCAGTATGCGCTGTCAAAAAGAAAAGGAGGATAAAGAATGGGTTGTGGAATTTAAGGTGCCCCCAATACATACTTACTCCTCAATCTTGTTATCAGTTTGTTCATCAGCGCCTTTCAGATAGGAAGGTAAATTCAGACCAGCCATGTTAAAAAGGTCGTTGAGGGGTGGAACAGTTTTCATCATGCCAGAAACAAAATTGGCAGTTGATGAATTGCCGTTTTCGTTTTGTCCGCTGCCTGAATCCCAAACGGTGATTTTATCGATTTTAATATTTTTAACGGCTTCTACTTGCGTTCTTACCAATTCAGGTAATTTTTCAATTAAAAGAAGTTGGAAGGCATTGCTTGGGTCTCCACCAGCGGCGGCTACTACTTCTTTGTAGCCCTCTGCTTGCTTGGTAAGGATTTCAAACAAACCTTTGGCTTCGGCTTCCATACGGGCAAAAATAGCATCTGCTTCACCTTTTGCATTTTCGCGGATGGTTTCGGCTGCAGCTTGCGCTTCAATAATAGCGCGTTGTTTGGCAATTTCTGCCGGTACAACGATATTAGCGATTTGAGTAGAGCGCTCTCTTTCAGAACGTGCTAATTCTGCCTTTTGTTCAGCTAAATAAGATTCTTCCAAAGCTTTTGCCTGTTGTACTTTTTCAGATGCCAAGGCCGTACGCAAAGCCTCAGCTTCTTTTTCTCGGCGATTGGCTTCAGATTGCGCAATGGCAATTTTGGCTTCGTTTTCTCCTTGAATAGCTACTGCATTTGCCTCTGAAGTTTTGACACGTGTTTCGCGTTGCGCCTCAGCTTTACCGATCGTTTCGTCTTTGACGGCTGTAGCAATACTAATTTCTTTGTCCTTTTGGGTAATGGCTATTTTGACATCGCGGTCGCGGTGCGTTTCAGCAATTTGGGTGTCTTTTTCACGGTCGGCAAGTGCTTTACCTGTCTCTCCAATTTTTTCTTGTTCAGCTACACTAATTTTGGCTTCGTTGATGGCTTTTGCTGCTGCCTCTTTACCCAAAGCCTCGATGTAACCAGATTCGTCTTTGATGTCGGTAACATTGACGTTAATGAGTTTTAAACCAATTTTCTTGAGCTCGCTATCGACATTTTTAGAAATGTTGTCCAAAAATTTATCGCGGTCTGAGTTGATCTCTTCAATGGTCATGGTGGCGATAACCAAACGCAGCTGACCAAAAAGGATGTCTTTGGCTAATTCTTGAATTTGCTCAGAAGACAAGCCTAACAACCTTTCGGCAGCGGTATTCATGCTGTCTGTTTCTGTAGAAATTGCAATAGTAAAACGACATGGAACGTCTACTCTGATATTCTGACGGCTAAGTGCATTGGTGAGGTTTGCTTCGATAGAAAGTGGCTTCAAATCTAAAAATGCAAAATCTTGAATAACAGGCCAGATAAATGCACCTCCACCATGTACACATTTGGCAGAAGTACCTCCCGTTCGGCCATAAATCACGAGAATTTTATCTGAAGGACATCGTTTGTAGCGAGAAATGAGTGCAGTAATGGTTACAAAAAGAACGATTGCTGCAACTACAATAAGAATAATAGGGGTCATTTGAGGGAGATTAAATTGTTTCTACTATAAGGAGGTTATTATTTTCTATGCGTACTACTTTGACAACAGCACCTGTAGCGATACTGTCGTTTTCGGTCATGGCTTCTAATTCATGAAAAGCACCATTGATACTGATCATTATTTTGCCCTTGCCTTGCTTTTGCGCAGGAATCGTAAGATAAACCTCAGCGCTTTTGCCAAGAGTGTTTTGTATCGAAAATGAATTGTTTTCAGCCAATTTCTGTACTTGTTGAATGACATAAAAAAACATGTATACAAATAGAAGACCCACCGCAAGTGAGAGTACTACCAAAAAGATTTTATTCGAGATAGTGGTATAAAACGAAATGCCTGTCCAGCTAAAACCAAGCAAGAAATTGATAAGATTTCTTAACGAAAACAATTGAAAAGGAGCGTCTGTTCCGGATAAATCGCCGTCAAAATCGGCATCTATACCATCAGAGATATCAGCGCCTGTAAAAGTGAGGATTGTCTGAATAATAAAAATAAGACTACTTGGGATAGCAACAAACCAAAATGTTTTGAGCAGGGAGTCAAGCCCTTCTAGAATTTCCATAGCTATAAATTTATGGAAGATTTGTTAAATATTAATACTCAGTTTGACTTTTCTTACATCAATAACCATTCACTACTCTACCACCCGTACTATTATGGCCCGATGGTATTTTTGAGGAGCAAATTCTAAATCTTCTTTATAGGCGATGGAATCTTCTTGAAAGGCGGAACAACTTTTCTGCTTTATCCCCGTTGGGCAACATCGGATCTTTATGGTATCTATACCCAACTCTTTGCCTTTGAAAGTCCAATATTCCGTACCTCCAGCCCCGACATAGCCTTGCTTTTCTTTTTCACTGCTTTTATACCAATGGCCTGCTAAATTGACTGTATTGCACTTGAACTCATTGATCCAGCAAATGCCAAAACCCAGCGAACCATTTGCCTTGAAACTTATGTTGAAGGTCTCGCCTTTTTGAAGGGTAATATGATTTTCCTTTAACAATCTGAAACGCGGTATATCGGTGTGACCGCAGCGACTCGAAGTTTGAGTGCAAGAAGCTAAAATGAAGGTCAATAGAATGAAAATTAGTTTACTCATGTGGTAGTAACGATGTTTATTCTGTTTTCTAACCGATGGAATTACAACAACGCAGCATATCAAAGTTTGATGTCAAAGTGTTCCCCTGTTGCGTCAATCGTCACCACCAATTTTTCCTGATGTAGAAATAAGAAGTTGAAAGAAAATAAAATCAGGCCATCTTGTTCCTTTTCAAGTTCATCTTGCTCAGCCTCAGACTTCGTCATCAAATTTTCGTATAGAAATTTTGGATCAACATAGCTAGGGTCGGCTATAAAAAGTTTTGTTGGCCTAAATCCACAATTCATTGAAATAGAAGAATGAATAAAGCCAGTTTCTTTGTTCGGTTCAATAGTAAGGTATTCATCACCTGTCTCGGCAATAAAATTGAGACTCGAATTGTTCACAAACTTGATATCGCCACGCATTGCATTTTTTGACGGAGCCATAGCAAATAGTCCACAACAAGTACAGGGCGAAATTGTGTAGGTTTCTTTGCCCTTCAGTTTGCAAATAAACACGCCTCTATGGATACTATCTCGATAAAAAAATGAAAATAAAACAGTATCAAAACCCGCATTATGAGGCCTTACCTTCAAAGTCTTAGCATCCGTTGCTTTGATCTTTTGATGGTTCACCTCAAATTCAAGACTCAAAAAAACGTTCAGCTCGTCGCGGTTATTACCGAAAAAACTTTCCGCATTCTTGTCAATTTTGATCAACGAAAGTCCATCACCGGCGTAGCTTGTAAAAGCACTTGCCGACAGCAATAGGCCGATGAGTGTAGCGAGCAGTTGTTTCATTTTTTCTTCAATTTGAAAATCGAAAAAATTAGATCTTTACCAAATACAAGTATACTTTGTCTTGTTCGACAACTTTATGGATTTCAATATCGAATGTGCCCTCTTCGACAGCATATTTCGAGGTTCCACACCAATAGAATTGTGAATAGTCATTCACTTTTTGACCATCGATTTTTGCCTCTGTTGTCTCGTCAGGAAGACCTGAATCGAAATGATAAACTTTATAGGGAAGATATTTAGTCTCGGCGTTCTTGTCCAATTTACCAATTCTCTGATTCCCTATAATGAGACATTTTAATTCGCTATCTGTTTTGTTGATATACTTTACCCTCACCTGGTTCGCTTTTGTACAAGCTGACATGCCAAGCCCAAGCAAAACAATTAAACCAAATAAGATGGTCTTATGAAGTTTGAATTCATGAATCATTTTATGGCGCGAAGTTTTAGTTTTATTTTCCATTATCTTTTTTTTAAGTAAAGTGATATCCTAAGATTCTTTAACTCTAATCAAGCTGAAATTATTGTGCATGTCTTCTTGGGTAAGAATAATTCTTGTCAAAGAACCAAAAAAAGTGAGACTTATGCTCATTCCTGCTCAAAGTTTAATAATTATTCAACCTATACCAATTTGATTCTATTTTCCGATAATGATCATTGTTTGGATGGACCTTCAAAAGATAATGAATGGCAGCGAGTAAAATTTCTAGTTGAAATCTATTGAAGGTATTCATGCACTAAATTTTCTTGTAATTCTTATCTAACACTTTGCCTTTTCCCCAGGTCTTGTCTAAGTAGGTTTTGTCAGCAATAATTAAAGCGTCAAGTTTGCACTTACTTGCCAAGTTTTCGGCTGTCAAGTTTTCGTTGAGGGCTACTTTTGTAATTGTGACAAGAATTTCATTGTTTGGGGAGTCAAACTCAAAGCAATTGAACATAATTAAATGGGTGTTCGTTTTGAAGGGGCCTCTGCTTTTATATGTAAACCCATTGGTTCCGAACTTGCTTCTGATATCGCTCAGCGAGGTCTTTCCAAAAGAAAATTCAGAGAACAACGGCTGCCTGTTTTGGGCGTCTTGTAACCAATCATTTTCCATATAAACAATCTTTCCTTTGTCTATCGTCACCGAGAAGTCGTTGCCGTTTTCAGTTCTAAACTTTGTCATTTGCCCTTCCTTAGCCACAACCGTAAGTTTGATTTCGGCAAGTACATTTTGATCGTCGTGAATTTTGAGCCCATACATGGAAATATCCCCTAATGGAAGGAGGCAACCACAGGTTATCAAAAGTGTCAAGATTATTTTGGTCATAGCATTAGCGCTGTGCACAGCAGTTTTTATTTGGTAGTAAAGTTTTTTATTCAATTATTGATCTAGCAAGGGGCTATACATCATGATTGCGTTATTTTCAGTCACGAGTTCTTCGGTGGTTTGATCTGTAGCAAGGTTGGTTATTCGTCGCCAAATTTTATTGTGTCGGGTGTAGCCTCCCCAAATTTGTTGTTGAAAGAGATGATCAGTTTCATAAATTTCATATTTCGTTTGAAGATCCGAATCGCAAGTGATTTCGCCATTCAAATAGGTGTTGTCGAGCCATAGGTTGATTTGAAATGTATGGGGTGTATCATTTTGAAGTTGCAAGTCAATGTAGTTAAAAGCCAACGTGGCGCCACAAGCAAAAGGAATTGTTCTGTTCACATCAGGAAATACATCAAAGCTGTGGCGCCAACGTTCCTTAATTGACAAAGGTGAATGAAGGGCCATCCAGTAAAGTAAATTCCCTAACTGACAAAGGCCGCCACCGGTATCTTTCCCAATTTGACCATTATGTAAAGTCATGCCATCCAAATACCCTTTTGCTTTGGTTGGTCTGCCAACTAGGCGCCAAATTGAAAACGTCTGACCAGGCTTGATGACCACTTTATTCAAATGACCCACTGCAATTTGCAGATTCTTTACTTTGTTGTGTTGCAAATACATATCCACATCCTTTAGTGGCCTCAACAGAAAGGATCGGTGCTTGACAAGCGAGTGTCCAAGAGAAATTTTAGCATCTGCTTTTGCAAAACTATCAGCGCCGAAATACCAATGGAGTTGACGCTTTAGGACAAAATATTCCTTACCTAAAAATTTCCTGAGGTTACTTCTCTTCTTAGGCTTGGCTACTGGTTTGTTGTCCATGTCGTTTCGGTGTTATTGTCTAGATCTTGCAAAACAGATGAAATCATCATAAAAAAGGCAGAAGTATTACCTTCTGCCTTGCAAATAAAATATGAGGGCTTATTGGCTAATTAAGATCACTGTTGCCACCTGGCCCGATATATTTGGCATCGCCAAATGCAAGCATTGGTAGAAAAATGATACCTAAGAAAATAATACCAGCTGTAAATCCGGCTCCTCTCCCAAAGGATAAGGAAAGATGATGATAAACCATTATTAGAATGATGATATTTACAATAGGTATGAACATTAGAAACAACCACCACCATGGTTTACCAACAATTTCGAGAAGAACAATGATGTTGTAAATTGGGATTAATGATGCCCATCCAGGTTTTCCTGCTTTTGTATAAATAGTCCACATTGATGCGATTGCAAGAACTACAATGGCTAAATAAAGAATAATAAATCCTTCCATAATAATCGTTTTAATTTTTCCTACTCGTAAGGCTTTTCGGTTTACGCCATGTTTGAATTTTTATGTTTTACCCTCATTTTGAGAACAATATAATAATTTTTTTTGCAAGTTAAAAAGAAAATTAATCCGATTTTAAAACCTGTTCATTCAACATCCACAAAGAATTAAATTGAACTATTTTTAATGTAATCTTGTCTAAAACTAATACTTTTTCTCCTCTATTTTTTGTACTAACCCAGTCTTTAACGCATATAAAAAGCGCAAATTAACTGGGTATTTAGCAGTTGGAATTTTGATCTTATCGTAAGTAACTTCAATGTATTGCTGCGGTCTTTTGGTTTGAGAGGAGGCTAAAAATTGACGACAAAGTTCTTCGGTGACACTTGCTCCGTCGGTTGCTATTTTTTCGACAAAATCAACATTGCTTTTAACATCAAGTTCTAAATAAATAATGGAGTCTTCTAAAAAAGCGCCGTCTAGGCCAAAATATGTAATGCGGCAGCCATTCTTTTTTTGAAAAGCTACTTTCCATTTTTTTTCATTGACATCGAGTTTTAAAGATGTGTCCGGCGGACTCCAACCACCCCATGTAGTACCGCTATATATTGAAATGGTAAATATGAAAACTGTTAAAATTCCTAAGAAAATCAGGAGGGCTATTATTTTGAGGGCTTTCATGGTTTAGTGGGTTTGAAATTTTTTTATTCAATTTTATCTTTGGAATGCAATAGTACCTCATCAAACCACCATCCGGCTTCTATTTTCATAAAATGAGAAGTGTCGGTAAGCAGCTGTTTTACCGTGAAATCTCCAGAATCCGTACAGCCTGAACAAACAAAAACAGACTCCGTATTCTTTTTATTTTCATTTATTTGATTTCTTTCATTTTTATTCAGTTGGATCAGCCCTCGTTCTGCCAATTTTTCGCAGGAAAAAGTCGCTAAATAACACATGCTTGGTTTTGAGCTGTACAGACCTGCTCTTATCTGCTTATAGTTTTTCTTTCGGATCAATTCGGAAAACTTTCTGACCAATACTGTACTTGCTCCACCTTCACCGCATTTAAAACCAATTTCGTCGTGATGATGAGGATTGATAACAGGGAGCGAAAACTTACGCGTTTTGGGTTCGTCCGATTTTTGTTCCTGAGCACAAGAAACAACTATAGAGACTAAAATGAGGGCGATCAAGGCTTTCATTCTATGATTATTTGTATTGTATTAAAGGTAAAAATTAATGGAAGCTTATAACTAATTGTGAGTTACTCCTCATCATATTTTGTTTGCACTTTCGGCTTGGTAAACTTAATGCGTTCCCCTGTCCAAGGTGTCAAGTTGCCAGACGCATCCATAAACGAAAATTCGACTTCATAATTTTGGCTATCGTCGTCAAAATCAAATGCACCTGAACACATACCGTGACCAACCTTGATTTTATCGCCATCAGGTCGTATGTAGTATGTAGTTTCTTTTCCGGTCTTGAGGTCTTTGACTGTTGTTTTAACAATGATGTCAGAATTGTCTTTAGCTGGATTGCTAAAAACGACATGAATTGAAGGCCCGCAACCATAGTAAACAAGTGATTTATCAATTTCGATCGGATTGGTTGCAAGTTGTGGTTTTTCAGTATCCCTATCTGCAGCAACTTTATATATCACTGGTTCATATTCGTCTGTTGTTGTGTTGTATTTATTGAAACTTTCGTAATCAGGCAAATGATCGATATACATTCTGTATTCCAGCCCTGCCTCTAATTCTGTTTCAGGTTTTAATACTGCTTGCGTCAATCTAAACTGCCCGACATTGAGTTCAGTGACAATCAATTTGATCTTTTGATTTCTGCTTTTTAGATACACAGGGTATTCCTTGTTCAGTCCTAAAATTACTTTTTGACTGTATGCATAGCCTTCAAGAACAAAAATTGAATTTTGCTTGATTGTAGATCCGCTGGGAAATATGCTCAGCGCGTTCCCCGCGCAGTCAGCATAGGCTGAAAAGGAGTAAAAAAGTACGGTGATGAAGGGCAGAAGACCTTTATATATTTGTTTCTTAAAATCTTTTCTTTCCATTTTGGTTAAGTTTTCATTTGAAGTATTGAATGTGTTTATCCTATTGGTTTAGGTTAAGATCTACAGTCAGTTCAATTTATTATTGTTTTGAAGCAGCTGAAATAAATTTAGCTATAATTACTTTTTGCTTCGCTTCTTTTTCCTTGTCATTGTAACTGATATTGCGTGCTTCGATATAGATGGAGTGTAATTCATTGCTCGGGTCAATGTCCATAATCTTTCTCATGATATCTTCCGCAAGATAATAATCAGCAAAGGCTAGGTTGTGTAGCAAATGATTTTTAAGGCGCTGACTACTTTTCTTTGAAACCAAATTTGCCAAACACAGTTCGTTGTAGCCAATTGTATCCGTAGCAAAAAAGGCAGCATCAAGCCGCTGCAATTGTGACTTTGATAGCTGCTTATAAAATTTTGGGTCTGTAGAGCGGTCGTAATAGAACGAAAAACCGGCTTTTCTGGCCAATTCATAAGCGCCTTCCCATCTTGTGAATTTGTTTTCACTGCACTTTACTAACCATTCTACCGTGGCCGCATTCCTTTGATGAGGATTAGCTATTTTAAGAATCTCTAAATACTCAATGATTCTGGTTCTATAGGCACTCAACGCCGCTTCACTGATCATGATTTTTGACCCATATGACAATCCTTGGGTTGAAAAAGTTGAATCGGTCTCATTTTTGTTTAAGAAAGCAAGCACTGTTCTTTGATTTGGGTATTCTGGTGGAGCCGGACAAACCAATCCCGCTTCATCTGCTACTTGAATATGCGCAGCATTTAAATCGCCTTTCAATGTTTCATTGATGTAAAGATTTGCTAGGCCAGAACCAACTTCAAAATAAATGAAGTCTCCTTTTTTTGTCCCTGGGTTATCGACTTTTGCAATAACGATGTAGGCACTACTTTCGATTAAATTGCGCAGGGTTTGTGGTTCAATTGGAAAGGCAAAAACA
>JACCDV010141707.1_pt1 | contig 12230 bp, 12 predicted proteins | sample 7446131 | NCBI WGS metagenome assembly JACCDV01 (sample SAMN15323448, study PRJNA562643) | freshwater metagenome | isolation source: river surface water | place: USA:Blue River Watershed | collected 2017-08-17
GTCTCGATGGTTTCGCGCAGTTCGTCGTCGCTGATCTTCAGATCGGACACCTTGGGCATCAGCGCAGGGACCTGGATGCCGGCGATCTGTTTGTTGCGCCAGTCTTCGAGTGACTTGGGCGCGGTGGTGTAGTGACCGTGGATGTCGATGATCAGGGGCTTGGCCAGGCTCATGGCGTTCCTTCAGAGGGTTCGGAGGTTGGGTCAATGACCACTGGATTGTGGGCGTCAAAGCCCTTCAGACCCAGTCGACAGTGCATCTACCAGATAGATCATTTTGAGATATCTCGCCTCAGGATATGCCAGAATCAGTCATCCAAAGGCCTGTCATGGACCTCAAACAGCTTGAATACTTTGTGCGCGTGGCCGAACTGGGCAGTTTCACCCGAGCCGCCCAGGTGCTGGGCGTGGCCCAGCCGGCACTCAGCCGCCAGGTACGCCTGCTCGAAGTCGAGCTGCGCCAGAACCTGCTGACCCGCAACGGGCGGGGCGCCACGCCGACCGAAGCCGGGCAGGTGCTGCTCGAACACGGACGCGGCATCCTGCACCAGGTCGAGCGCGCCCGCGAGGAGCTGGGCCGGGTGCGCTCGGGCCTGTCCGGTCGCGTGGCCCTGGGCCTGCCGCCCAGCGTGGCCCGCGTGCTGGCCGTGCCCCTCACACGCGCCTTTCGCCAGCAGCTGCCGCAAGCGCAGTTGTCCATCAGCGAGGGGCTGTCCACCGCCATGCAGGAAAACCTGATGAACGGTCGGCTCGACATCGCCGTCCTCTACAACCCCAGCCCCCTGCCGGGCATCGAACTGCAGGCCCTGGTGGAAGAAGAACTGCTGCTGGTGCAGGCACGTCCTCCCGGCCTGCAGGAAGACCCTCCCCCACCGCCCGTGAGCTTGCGTGACATGGCGGGCCTGCCCCTCGTGATTCCGAGTCGACCCAACGCACTGCGCATGCATGTTGAATCCGAAATGGCGGCGATCGGCTGCAAACCCAGCATCGCGCTGGAAATTGACGGTGTGAGTGCCATCCTGGATCTGGTGGCCGATGGCGCGGGCGTGGCCATCCTGCCGCGCAATGCGGTCATGCGCTCGGTTCGCCCCTCGGCCTACACGCTGCGGTCCGTGGCGAATCCGGCTTTGCGCATTGGTCTGGCCACCGCGATCAGTGCCATGCGGCCCACCACCCTGACGCAAAAAGCCACCCTGGAGCTGCTGTACCAGACCGCACAGGACTGGCTGGCCGAGAAAGCCTGAACTTCAGACAGGGTAGTGTCGCAGCAGCCACAGCACAGCGCTGAGGGTAAAGAAGGAAGCCACCGTGGTCACCAGCAGCGTGGCGGCGCTGATGGCGCCATGGCCGTGCCTCTGACTCAGGATGGTGTAGATGCCCAGCATGGGCAAGGCGCCGGTGAGCAAGGCTGCGGAGCGCAACGCCGGATCGGCCACGGGAAACACCCACAGCAGCATGGCCGCCATGGCCAGCGGGTGCAGGATCAGTTTGCCAAAGGCAATTTGCGAGACCGTGCCCTGCAGCCCTTCGGCCTTGAGGCCCACGAGCGAGCCACCAATCACGAAGAGGGACAAGGCACCGCTGGCCGCAGCAAACAGGTTCACGGTGCGCGCCAGCGGGGCTGGCCACTGCAGTCCGGACAAAGACCAGACAAAACCACCAACGATGCCCCAGATCATGGGGTTGCGCAGCAGCCCCACCAAGGTTTGCCGGAGTACCTGGCGCCAGTGCCCGGACTTGGCCCCTTCGCTGTCGGCCACGGCCAGCAGCAAGGGAATCAGAAGCAGGTTTTCCACCACCATGTTCAGCGCCAGCGCCACACCGGCCACCGGACCGAAGGTGAGCAGCATGATCGGATAGCCCACAAAGCCGCTGTTGGGACAGGACATGCCCATGGCCATCATGCTGCTGTAACTCAGGCTGTGGCCCTGGACGCGGCGTGCCCACCACAAGCCCAGGGCGATCACCAGCAGTGACCCCAGCGCATAGGCCGCCATGTACTGGATATTGAGCACTTCGCCCACGCTGCGCTGGGACAGCGCATTGAACAGCAGCGCCGGCAAGGCGATGTTGATCGTGAACTTGCCGAACACCGGCATGTCCGTTTTGCTGAAAACGCCACGTCGCGTGGCCAGATAGCCCAGCGCGATGGCCAGGTAGATCGGGCCGGTGATGCCCAGAATGTCGAGGGCGGTGTCCATGGGTCCATTGTCAGGCAAGGCATCGGACCAGCCGGGACCGATGCGTTCTGACAGTGATCGCCAAGCGCGATATCAGAGGTTCGTCAAAGGTCCAGCACGAGACGGGGCGACTTGCTGCGCGAGATGCAGACCATGATGCAGTCGCCCTTTTCCTGCTCTTGCGGCGTGAGGTACATGTCCCAGTGGTCGGGCTCGCCCTCTTTGACCTTGGTCAGGCAGGTGCCGCAGATGCCTTCGCTGCACGAAAAAGGCACATCCACGCCCGCGTCCTGCAGCACCTTGAGGATGCTCTGGTCGGGCTGAACGGTCAGCGTGAGGTTGCGTTGGGCCAGATGGACTTCAAAAGTGTTGTTGTCGCTCATGCGTTCACTCCAGATTGTTCTTGTTGCAGCAGACGCTCGATCACGCGGCGCGACTGCACGCCACCCGCATCGATGTTGAGCATCAAAAGCTTGCGCTCAGGGTGACGCAGAATGTTTTCCTGCTGCAACTGCAGCATCTCCATGTCTTCACCAAAAATCTTGCCCTGCCCCTGGCGGATGCTGTCGGTGAGCGCTGCGTCATTGGGTTTGAAGTTGCGGGCCATGCCCCAGTGGTACCAGTGCGAGGTTTCGGTTTCGGGGGTGATGAAGTCCACCACCACGCTGTAGGCCTTGACTTCTGACGGGGCGTTGAAGCCGCCGTGGCCCGCCAGCGCCACACCCACGTCGATCATGATGTGGCTCGGAGGCGAGAAGCGGCAAATCTGCCAGCGGTCCACCTTGGCCTGCGGGTCCAGGCCGTTGGCGCTCATGGCCATCTGCCAAAACGGTGGCGCCTGGATGCCATCCATGAAACGCTGGGTGATGACCTTGTCGCCATCCACTTTTGTTTCGCAAGGCGTCTCGTCGATCTCGGGTTGGCCGATGCTGGTCGAGTGCACATAGGTCTCGTGCGTCAGGTCCATCAGGTTGTCGATCATCAGCCGGTAATCGGCCTTGACGTGGTACAACCCACCGCCATAGGCCCAGGCCGGGTTGTCGAAGAACTCGAACACCGGCATCTGGGCCACATCGGCTTGTGTCTGGTCACCGGGCCAGACCCAGACAAAACCATAGCGCTCGACCACGGCAAAGGCCCTCACGGCCGGAAAGCCGCGCACGCGCTGGCCGGGCATGTGCACGGCCCGGCCGTCAGCGCCCATCTCCAGCCCGTGGTAGCCACAACGCAAGCCGTTCTTGCAGGCCTTGCCCAGCGACATGGGCGCGCCACGGTGCGGGCAGAAGTCTTCGACCGCTGCCACCTTGCCGTCCACGCCACGGAAGATGGCCATCTTCTCGTTGCAGATGGTGCGGCCCAGCGGCTTGTCGCCCAGGGCTTCGAGTTCGGCCAGCGAGCAGGCCACGTACCAAGTGTTTTTGATGAACATCGCTTCTCCTGTCTTCATGCCGTTTTTCGAATCAGCTGTACGCCCGGCATGTCAAAGCCGCCGGGCTCGCGCAGTGCCAGCTGCATGTTGTGGCGCGCAATGCGCGAATGCTCACGCATCAGGGCCTCGGCTCGGCCGGCCTCGCGGCGCTCGATCGCGTCGAGCACCTGGCGGTGCTGGTGCTGTGCCACGACGAGCATGTCGCGTGCCGGGACATCGTTGATGTGCACCCCGACAAAGCCGGAGGGCGATGCGAACGGCAGACTGCCCGCACGCTCGATCTCGCGCGCCAGTACGCCGCTGCCCGGCATGTCGGCCAGCAAGCGGTGAAACTGTGCGTTCAGCCGCACGTAATCGGAAAACAGGTCGTCGCTGAGCGACACATCGCGCAGCACCTGATCGATCTGGTCCAGGCATGCGCGCGCTTCGGTCAGCACGCGTGCAGAAACACCCCTTTCAGCCGCCAGCCTGGCCGCCAAACCTTCCAGAGTGCCGCGCAACTCGATGGCATCTGCCACTTCGCGTTCGGAAAAGGTGCGTACCGCATACCCCCCCGCAGGCAAGGCTTCGAGCAGGCCTTCCTGTTCCAGGCGCACGAGCGCGGTTCGGATGGGGGTGCGAGAGACGCCGAGCAGCTCGACCAATGCGAGCTCGGCAATGCGCGCCCCGGCGGCGAGTTCACCGGTCAGGATGAGTTCTCGCAGGCGCTGCTGGGCCTTGATGGACTGGGTCCCGCCCTCCTCACCGGAAACCGGAAGATCGCGCGGGGACCGAAGTGCGGACGACATGATGTGCATCAAGGACTGAATGGGCCGCATTGTATACAGCAACCCATGTTTCTGACCTCAAATGCACAAAATACAGGCAAAACTCCCAAATCATGTATTCAGGATTGAACCTGCATGCCACCTGCCCCCTTCTGGAGCGCAGGTGGCGAAACCGCTGGACCCGCGCTCAGTCGGCGGCCATCAGCAAGGCAGCGCCCATGGCCGCTGCCCCGCCAGGCAAAGCCCAGCGGCTGCTGTGCTCGGTTGGCTGATCCTGGGTGACGGGGGCTTGATCCTGTCCAAACTTGGGACGGCGCGCATCCAGCACCCGGTGCGTGACAAACTCGGCCTGCAGCTTGCGGGTCTGCTCCACCAGAGAGCCTTTGGCGATGCGCCACTGCACACGGTCACCCGCCTGCACCAGCGCAGGTTTGAGTGTTTCAAGCAGTTCCTGGGTCCACTTGCTGCGCCAGGCTTCGCGCGAGGCCTTGTTGACCCAGCGCCCAATGTGCCGCGTCAGCCGGGGCGGACACACCAGCAACACCCATTGCGTGGGGTTGCCCTCGTTTTTCATGGGCGTGAGCATTTTCAGGGCGTACTCGGGATCATCGATGACCACAATGATGTTTTCCATGGCACTTTCTCCTTTGGGTTGAAACGAACGGCAATCCATCAGGCCTGCGAAGTGGCCTGGCGGGTTTCCTGGGACCTGCGGGTCGTCCACCAGCCCAGCCCCAGCACACCGGCAATGGCCAGCACATAGGTTCCCTTGCGGGCCAGCTCGTGCCAGATGCCCTCGGGATCGAACAGGGGGTCAAGCAGCGGTTCACCCACAATCATCTTGGCCGCCGTATAGGCCAGCACGCCGGCACCCAGCTTGATGATGATCGGGAAACGTTCGACGAGCTTGAGGACGACCGAGCTGCCGAAGACGACGATTGGCACGCTCACCAGCAGGCCGATGACCACCAGGGCCATGGAACCATGCGCAGCTCCTGCCACACCCAGCACGTTGTCGACGCCCATCAGGGCATCGGCCACGATGATGACTTTCATGGCTCCCCAGAAGGTGGTTGCTGCAGGACCTGAATGTTCGTCATCCGAAGTGTCGGCCAGCAGACGAAACGCGATCCACAGCAGGCCCAGTCCACCCACGAGCATGAGGCCCGGGATCTTGAGCAGCCAGACCACACCCACTGTCATCACGGAGCGCACGGCAATGGCGCCCACCGTGCCCCAGACGATGGCTTTCTTTTGCAGATGGGAAGGAAGGTTGCGCGCAGCCAGCGCGATCACGATGGCATTGTCCCCGGCGAGCACCAGGTCAATGAGAACGATGGCCAGCAGCGCCGACCACCAAGGGGCAGAAAACAACTCCATGAAGACTCCAGGTTGACATCAATCACAACCCGGCTCGCGCTCGACGAACGGCGTGTCTGCCCAGAAAATTGGCGAGCACAAACGCTTCGACGCGCCCGAAACGGGCGACAGATCGAAGGTCTTGCTCAGCTTGAAATCGTCGAGTTATGGCCCAGCAGACCGGAAGTTTTTATCTTCGTCGTGACGATCTGCTGACACACGAACCGGCCACCCCAGGTGCCTCCTCCATACCAGTCCGCGCGGGAGCTACTCCCCTTCTGGCCGAGACTGTACAAAACGTCATCCGAAAAAATGCTGGGGATAACACGTACAACACTGCGAAAATTCGTGAGCATTGCTTCCCTTTTTTCTCCATGCCCCTGACATTTCTGGAATTTGACCTGAGTGAGGACACCGCAGGACTGCGCACATGGAGTGCGCTGGCCGCGCCAGCCTCTGTGCACACCAAGGCCCTCCACGACGAGGTGCAGCGGCTGCTGGAAGATCTGACCCGTCAACTCGGTACGCCCGGCCCACTGGACGAAGGCCACCCCTGGGATGTCGCACTGGACACCGAGACAGAACAGGATCGCGTGACTGTGAGCCTGCACCTGACGGGTGGCGAGGCACTGGCCGAGTGCCTGAACCCATGGATCGGCCCATGAAGACAGCCTCTTCTGTCGGCTTTGGTCAAGCGCTGAGGTTCTGGCTCTGGCTGGGCTGTGTGAGTTTTGGCGGACCGGCAGGACAGATTGCGCTGATGCATCAGGAACTGGTGGTGCGCCGTCGCTGGATTTCCGAGTCGCGCTACCTGCACGCCCTGCACTACTGCATGCTGCTGCCGGGCCCCGAAGCCCAACAACTGGCCACTTACATAGGCTGGTTGATGCATCGCACGCGTGGCGGGATCGCAGCGGGTGCCTTGTTCGTGCTGCCCTCGCTGGTGCTGATGATCGCGCTGTCATGGGCTTATGTGGCCTGGGGCCAGCACCCTTGGGGCCAGGCACTGCTGTGGGGCCTGAAGCCTGCCGTGACCGCACTGGTTCTGCAAGCTGTACACCGCATGGCCAAGCGCACCCTGCATGCGCCCTGGCTCTGGGCGCTGGCGACACTGTCACTGCTGGGCACACTGCTGGGCGTGGGTTTTGCCTGGCTGGTAACAACCGCGGCATTGGTGGGCTGGCTCATGGCGCGGCAGCGACCCGTGGTCACCACCGGGCACAGCACTGCGGCCACCCGACAAGAGGCCCCGGCCTGGATCGACGATCACACGCCTGCACCTGAACACGCACGCTACAGCCAGGGGCGCCTGCTGCGCACAGCAGGCATCGGCCTGGCCCTTTGGGGCCTCACGCTGGGCGGTCTGGCCCTGCTGCTGGGCGCTGGTCACACACTGGTGCGCATGGGCGGATTTTTCACCGAGGCGGCACTCCTGACCTTCGGCGGCGCCTACGCGGTATTGCCCTATGTGACACAAGCCGCCGTGAGCCAGTATGGCTGGCTGAGTGCCGCGCAAATGATGGACGGATTGGCCCTGGGCGAAACCACGCCGGGTCCGCTCATCATGGTGCTGGCCTTTGTCGGCTTTGTCGGCGGGTACAACCAGAGCCTGCTGGGCGATCCCTTGCTGGGGGGCATGGCCGCGGCCTGCGTGACCACCTGGTTCACTTTCCTGCCTTCATTCGTCTTCATCCTGGCAGGCGGACCTCTGGTGGAGTCGAGCAGGCACATGCCCTCACTGGCCGGGCCGCTGCAGGCCATTGGCGGGGCGGTGATCGGCGTCATGCTGCAACTGGCCGGAACATTTGCGTGGCATACCGTTTTCCCCTCCGCAGTATGGACACAGCCCGATCTGCCTGCGTTGGCACTCACCGCAGTCGCAGCCTGGTTGCTGATCCGGCGACAGTGGTCGGCCGTACAGGTACTGGGCGTCTGCGTCTTGGCCGGTCTGGCCAAGCAGTGGCTCTGATTGAACAACAACGCGGCATGCGTCCTCCTGTCAGATAAAGTGACGGATGCATCATGTCCATCGCTGGCCGCCAAGGAACCCGCCCATGTCACCTGTTGAACTGTTCGTCAAAACCGCGCACACACTGGCCCTGTTCATGGGTCTGGCAGCGGGCGTGCTGACATCGCCGTTGAATGCGCAAACCGCGTTCCCCAGCAAGCCCCTCAAAATCGTGGTGCCCAATGCGGCTGGCGGCGCAGCCGACATCACTGCCCGGACCGTGGGCCAAAAACTCGGTGAAGCCTTGGGGCAAAGCGTGGTCATCGACAACCGGCCCAGTGCAGGCGGCATCGTGGCAGGTGAAATGGTGGCCCGCTCGGAACCCGATGGCCACACGCTGCTGCTGATCTCCAGTGGCACCGCCGTCAGTGCCAGCCTGTTCAAGAATCTGCCTTTCGACACCCTGAGGGACTTCACCCCAGTCTCCAAGCTGGCTTCATTTGACCTGGTGATTGCCGTGGCCGAAGGCAGTCGCTTCAGAAGTTTTGGCGAATTGCTGGCCTACGGCCGCGCCAACCCGGGCAAGCTCAACATCGGTACACCGCAGGTGGGCACCACCCAGCATCTGGCGGCAGAGCTCTTCCTGAGCACCGCAGGCTTGCAGGCACAGATCGTTCCTTTCAATGGCACCCCACCCGTCGTCACGGCTTTGCGTGGGGGCTCGGTCGATGCCATGCTCGACATTCTGGGACCGGTCATGCCCCAGATCAAATCCAGTGCCTTGCGACCTTTGGCCATGCTGAGTGAAAAACGCGCTCCGGGCTTGCCGGACATTCCCACCGTGCAGGAGTCAGGAGGCGTGCTGGGCAAATTCCATGTGGGCTCGTGGAATGGTCTGGCCGTGCCCGCCAGGACACCGCGCGATGTGGTGCAGCGCCTGAGCCGCGAAATTCAAACCGTGATGGACATGCCTGAGGTGAAAAAACGCCTGAGCGACCTCAACCTCTACGCTCAAGGCAGCGCGCCCGAACAGGCGGCAGACCTCTTGTCGCAAGACATCCGACGCTGGGGCGAAGTGATTGCCCGCGCCAGGATTGAAAAGCAATGAGCCGTCACAGGCGCGCGTTGCCGCGTGCCCACAAAGATGACGAGCTGTTAGTGCTGTGCAAGCGCTTGGTGCGCGGCCGCTTCAATGCTGGCTGCGTTCACCCCGAAGAAGGCACGAAGTGCTGCACGCGTGTCGCTTCGACCAAAACCATCGGTGCCCAGCGTGGTGTAGCGGCGCTCGGGCGGGATGTACGCCCGGATGCTCTCGGGCACCGCACGCACATAGTCGCTGGCCGCGATGATCGGCCCTTGCGTCTGCGACAGCAATTGGCGAAGGTAAGGATCATCTTGTGCAGCGCCATCGCGTGCCAGCTCGCTCCAGCTCGTGATGCTCAGCACATCCACGCCCACGCCATGCTCCGCCAGCCGCTGGGCTGCCTTGACCACTTCGGTCAGGATTGCACCCGACCCCATCAGGGTCACATGCTGGGCACCTGAAGGACCGTAGCTGGCGAACTTGTAGCCACCGCGCAGCACCCCTTCTGCTGCGCCTTCGGGCAGGTCGGGCTGGGCATAGTTCTCGTTCATCAGGGTCACGTAATAGAACACGTCCTGCTGCTCGACCATCATTTCGTGCATGCCCGCATCCACGATCACCGCCAGCTCACCGGCAAAGGCCGGGTCGTAGCTCTTGCAGTTGGGAATGGTAGCGGCCACCAGGTGGCTCGTGCCGTCCTGGTGCTGCAGGCCTTCGCCACCCAGCGTAGTGCGGCCTGAGGTGGCCCCCAGCAAAAAGCCGCGGGCGCGCTGGTCAGCCGCCGCCCAGATGGCGTCGCCCACGCGCTGGAAACCGAACATCGAGTAGTAGATGTAGAAGGGCAGCATGGCCACGCCATGCACGCTGTAGCTGGTGGCCGCTGCCGTCCAGCTGGCGATGGCCCCGGCTTCGCTGATGCCCTCTTCGAGGATCTGGCCGTCGAGCGCCTCACGGTAGCTGAGCACCGAGCCGATGTCTTCGGGCGCGTATTTCTGGCCCACGCAGCTGTAGATGCCCACCTGCTTGAACAGGTTGACCATGCCGAAGGTGCGTGCCTCGGCGGCCACGATGGGCACGATGCGCGGGCCCATCGTGCTGTCCTTGAGCAGGTTGCCCAGCATGCGCACAAAGGCCATGGTGGTGCTCATCTCTTTGCCAGCGGCCTGCAGCGCGAATTGTGCGTACTGCTGCACCTCGGGCACCGGCACGACGTCGCAGGTGGTCTCGCGGCGCGGCATGGCGCCGCCGAGCCGCTCGCGGTGCTCGCGCAGGTAGCGCATTTCGGCGCTGTCTTCGGCTGGCTTGTAGAAGGCCAGCCCTTTGGCCTGCTCGTCGCTCAGCGGCAGGTTGAATCGGTTGCGGTATTCGATCAGGTCGTCGCCATCGAGCTTTTTCTGGCTGTGCGTGGTCATCTTGCCCTGCCCGGCGCTGCCCATGCCATAGCCCTTTTTGGTGTGAGCCAGGATCACGGTGGGCTGCCCCTTGTGCGCCACGGCAGCGGCGTAAGCCGCATGGATTTTGACCAGGTCATGACCCCCGCGCTTGAGGCGGTCAATCTGCTCGTCGGTCATGCCCTGCGCCAGCATGGCCAGCTCGGCGTTCTGGCCAAAGAAGTTTTCGCGGTTGAAGCGGCCATCGTTGGCCGCAAAAGTCTGCATCTGGCCGTCCACCGTCTGCGCCAGGGCGCGCAGCAGCGCACCGCTGGTGTCGCGTGCAAACAGGCCGTCCCAGTCGCTGCCCCAGACCAGCTTGACCACGTTCCAGCCCGCGCCGGAAAACAGGCGCTCCAGTTCGTCGATGATGCGGCCGTTGCCGCGCACCGGGCCGTCGAGGCGCTGCAGATTGCAGTTGACCACCCAGACCAGGTTGTCGAGCTTTTCACGGGCTGCGAGCGTGAGCGCACTCATCGACTCGGGCTCGTCCATCTCGCCATCGCCAAAAAAGCCCCAGACCTTGCGGCCATCGCAATTGAGGACCTTGCGATGGCTGAGGTAATGCATGAAACGGGCGTGGTAGATCGAGCTGATCGGACCGATGCCCATCGAGCCGGTGGGGAACTGCCAGAAGTCCGGCATGAGCCAGGGGTGCGGGTAGCTCGACAGACCGCGCGCGCCGTGTTCGCCCGCTGTGATCTCGCGGCGGTAAAAAGACAGGTCGTGCTCGCTCAGGCGACCTTCCATGAAGGCGCGGGCATACACCCCCGGCGCACTGTGCGGCTGGAAGAACACCAGATCACCCCGGTGCTGCCCCGCCTGCAAGCCCTCACGCGCATGGAAGAAGTGGTTGAAGCCGACCTCGAACAGGTCGGCCGCACTGGCATAGCTGGAGATGTGTCCGCCCAGTTCGCCATAGGCTGCATTGGCACGCGCCACCATGGCCAGCGCGTTCCAGCGCATGAGCGAGGCCAGCCGCTCTTCGATGGCCAGGTCACCCGGAAAGGCGGGCTGACGCTCCACCGGAATGGTGTTGACATAGGGCGTGACCATGCCGGGCGTCCAGCCCACCTGCGGTTCGCGCGCGCGGTGGGCCAGCTGGTCCAGGATGTAGCGCGCACGGGCCGGGCCTTCGGTGGCCAGCAGGGCCTCGAAGGCATCGCGCCACTCGGCGGTTTCGTCGGGGTTGGTGTCGGGCAGCTCATTCATGTTCATGCAGGCAGTTTAGAAAAAACGCTGCCGAACATGCTGCTGATTTGGGTTGTCAAAACCCCCATTAGCAGCACAAAATTCCGAACCATGAAATTTGACGCGATCGATATCCGGATTTTGAAGGAATTGCAGCAGGACAGCTCCTTGTCGAATGTGGAGCTGGCGCGGCGCGTGCACCTCTCGCCTTCGCCCTGCCTCGCCCGGGTCAAGGCGCTGGAAGCGGCGGGCGTGATCCAACGCTATGTGGCCTTGGCCAACCCCCGCGCACTGGGGCTGGACCTGAACGTGTTCATCAACATCAGCCTCAAGGAACAGTCCAAGGAGGCGCTGGCGGCGTTTGAGGAACGCATTGCCGAGCACGACGAGGTGATGGAGTGCTACCTGATGACCGGCGACAGCGACTATCTGATCCGCGTGGCCGTGGCCGACATTGCCGCACTCGAACGCTTCATCCTCGACCAGCTCACGCCGATTCCGGGCATCGAAAAAATCCGTTCGAGCTTCACGCTCAAGCAGGTGCGCTACAAGACGGCACTGCCGTTGCCCATCGATCCTTGAAACGGTCTGCCGCCTGCTGGCAGCAGACCGTTTGAGCATCAAGCGTTCAGTATGGCCACCGAACGTGTGTTCAGATAAGCGTCCAGCGCCTCAGGGCCACCCTCCGAGCCGTAACCCGAGTCCTTGATGCCACCAAAAGGCATCTCGGCATTGGGCATGGCGGGCATATTGACCCAGAGCATGCCCACTTCCACATGGCGGGTGAGCAGGTCGGCATTGCGCAGCGAACGGGTGAAGGCGTAGCCCGCCAACCCATAAGAC
>JACCDV010181013.1_pt1 | contig 12229 bp, 10 predicted proteins | sample 7446131 | NCBI WGS metagenome assembly JACCDV01 (sample SAMN15323448, study PRJNA562643) | freshwater metagenome | isolation source: river surface water | place: USA:Blue River Watershed | collected 2017-08-17
ATTTGAACCCCATCGGTTGGCCGTTGCGGCCGTTACAATCTCCGCACTTCATGCCACCGTAGTTCAATGGATAGAACTCTCCCCTCCTAAGGGAGTGATACAGGTTCGATTCCTGTCGGGGGCACCACAGTCAAGGTCGCACGGGTTCATTACGGTGCGGCCTTTTTTATTTCTCCCTCTGAAGCGCTGTGCCAAGCCTGCAAAGTGGTTCATTGTAGTTCGCCCACATCCGCAATCGTTAGGGGGTATTTCAGGGGGTACTTTTTCAGCTGCTGGGGGTACCTGCCTCGCACGCCGCTTTTTGCAATCATGATTCTGGCGACTCCCAAGCCAAATCCAGGGCGTAGTGGGCTGCATCCCTGGTGTCAAACGGGCCGCCCATCACACAGACGCCGAAGCCCGCCGCGATATCATCAAAAATCTCCTGCGTGCTTCTTGCGTTGTCATAGCTGCCCCAGCTCGCTTCCGGATACAACTGTCGGGCCTCTCCGCGTGTCCACCAGTATTTCCCACCCAAGCGGTACGCCTCAATCCTGCCGCACTCATCAAAGAAGCACCCGAGTCTGCGCATGCGAATGACGCTGATGCTCGAAAGCTCGCACGCCAGTGCCCTAACCGGAAGACCCAGTTTGCCGCGTGGGCCCGTGACAAAGTAGTGGCCGAAAAGTGGATTGTCCATTTTGTATTCCCCCCCTGTTTTGGGCTCCAGGTAAACGCAAGCCCTCAGCGACTGCCCAGTGCAATGACCTTGCCACTGGGGAAATTTTCTGCAGACCTCAACAACTGCGGGGCTTGCTCTGCCACGTAGGCGGTGAGCTTGATGCGCAGTTTGTCCAGCTCCGCCAGCATCACCATCGCGTGTTCGGGCTCAATGGCGGCCATGTTGGTTTCGATCTGATCGTCTCCAGTGATGACCACCGACAAGGCTGCCACTGCACCATCGGGTCGGCTGGCCAGGCGCATGAAATGGCATGCCTGGTCGGCGCAGAAAGATTGCAATTGCTGGCGGCGCTCGGGGTGGATGGCATGGAGTTGGTGAACGTTGGTCATGGTGATTTTTCCTTGAATGCATGATCGAAAAAATGATTTCATCATGATTCATCATCCATATGTGGATAATTAAAAACTATCCGTATTCGGATATTTAACCACTTTGAAAAGGTCATCATCATGCGTTCAATCCTCTGCATTGCAGTTGTTGCAGCCGCTGTTGCCATCACTGGCTGTGCAACCCCCTATCAAGCCGATGGGTTGGCAGGTGGATTCTCGGAAACCCAACTCTCCCCGCATGTTTACCGGGTAACCTTCACGGGGAATGGCTTCACCCGCACTGAAATGGCGGATGACATGGCACTACTTCGCAGCGCTGAATTGATGCTCCAAAAAGGATTCCCGTTCTTTGTCGTGGTGGATGGCAGTTCACGCATGAACTTCCAAGCCATCACATCGCCTGTCCGGGCAAACACAACGGGCACCGTTGACAGCTACACCAATACCTTCAGAGCGCACACAACATTCAGCGGTGGTAACACCACCATGATTCAAAGCCCAACCACCACCACCGTGGTGATGGGTTTTAAAGAGAAACCGGACGAGCGCGGCATGGTGTACGAGTCCCGCCAGGTCTTTGACTCCCTTGCCCCAAAGTACAAAAAACCCTGAACCTCACAAAGCCCCACGACTAACAGCCTTGGGCCTTCGTTCTCAGGCTACGGTTGATCGCTCAAAGGCCCCAGCACGTTGCTGCTGAGGCACTAGCCCGACCAGGACAATCAGGTTCACGCCTGTACCTTCCTGCGATTTGGACCAAGCCAAGGCCTCGGAATATGTCGCTTGCTCTGTGGCTGTGGCCCCGGCTCCAGGCTTACCGATCAACCTAATTGTTCTGGGTGGCTTGGGCTTGATCTCGTCCAAGTCGGATTGCAGGCGCTCCAGCTGTCTGCGCATGGTGGTGCTCATGGTCGTTTCTCCTTTATCTTCGTAATTTCTTCCTGAATCTGGTGCATTTGCTGCGCCAATTCAGTTGTTTCATAGGCCCGGCGCTGGGCCTCGATCAGGTTGGACATTACTTGGCCTTCGCTGGGCAGCATTTCCCCTGCGGCCACCGCATTGACCACGGCGGCTTGGGCCTTAGTGCAGTCGGCGGCGCTCTCGATCTTGGGGATCGTTACGTGGATGGGCTCTTCCTTGAGTGGCGGGATGATGCGGTCCATGACGATCTTCATGGCAGCCATATCGCCCGACTTGGCATAGGTCGTGACCATCTCGATCAACTGGTCAGCGTGGGGCAATAGCTTTTCGCGCAGCACCACACGCCGATCCTTGATGCCCTTGGGTCGGCCTGCCGGATTGCCTGATTTTCCTGGTTTGAATGACATTGTTCTGATCAACTTTCGATCAATTTTGCATACACTGGTGACAATAAACGAGAGCCCATCATGCAATCAACGACTCGAACCCTTTCACCTGCCGGCCTGATCGGCCTTGGCGTTCTGTTCATGTGGTGCTGCGCCTTGCTCTTTTGCCTCGGCATGACCGATGGGCAAGGGACCTTGCGCCAATTGGCCGGATACGCAGGCGCTGTGCTGGTGTCGCTTTCCGGGATTTCCATCCTGCTGTATGCCAGCGGTCTCGAAAAGGACGTGGCCCACCTGAAAGAGTCGGTTTCAGCGCTGTCAAAGTCGCGCCCCAACGATTCGCAGGGCCCGACACGGCTGCACTTGCGCGGCCAGGCCGCGTGTGTGATCGACAAGGATTGAGCGCTCATCGCTTGTCTCCGTTCGTCACTTTGGACACCTCGGCATTGAGGCGTTCCATGGCTTCACCGATACGCACGTCAATCTCCTTTGCTCGCTCCTGGTAGCCGGGATCTTTGCGCTCCACCAAGCGGCGGCGCATCTCACGCAGCTTGCGCACCTGGTTCTCGGTGCCATTGCCCAAGCCGATGAGGCGCACAAGGGGCTCACTGTCACGCAACGCATTGACATCCTCCCGGTTGCGAAGCCGTCCCTTGTATTCGTTTTCGATCTCGTTGAGCAGCTTGACGTTTTCGTAATACTTCTCGGACTGTCCTGCTGGTCCCCGGGTGTTGCCATAGAGGCGGCCCACAAGCGGGATCTTGTAGGGTGGCAATTCATCGCCCGTCACCGTGGCGGAAATGGTCTGGTTGACCTTGAGCAATTCCCGCCCCAGTCCCCCGGTCAATTGCCCGATTACATAGTCCAGCTGTTCAGGCGTGGGGCTCCATGCGCCTGGCCGATAGTCGGTGCCACCCGTGATTTTGTTGATGGCCTCGGCAATGGCGCGGCTTGGCGTGGATGCGAAGTCCTTGGCCATCTTGTGGCCGGGCTGTGGGTCCAATGGGTTGTTGTTCTCCCGATAGATGGGCTTGCCCGTCCAGTCACGGTTTTGCATCAAGGCGACGATGGGGTCAATGACGGTGGGGGCCACCATCTGGCCCAGGTTCTGCGATCCACCCAGGGGGTTGAAGGCATCGGCCAGCACCTGCAATAGCTTGCCCAGCTGTCGGCCTGCAGTCTTGTCCTTTCCGCCCATGGCGAATTCAACAGCCAAGCGCCCGATATTGGGCAACACGTGAAAGCCCAGGGGCATGGGGATACTGAGGTAGTCCTGACGCCCCAACGGGATCACGATGCTGCGCTCTTTGATGAACTCGGGCACTTGCTCCCAGCGGTCGGGCTCGTCGGCATCGCCACCACCCATGACGGCCATGCCGATCATGGCGTTGACCGCGCCCAACATAACACCGCCATACATGATCTTTCGTCCCATGGGGCCCTTGAGGGTTTCGGCCATGCGAACCGTGCCCTGAATGGCGGCATTGAAAAAGGCGTACAGCGCACCAATCTCGCGGGCTTGGCGGCCCTTGCGGTTGAAGTTGACCGTGAGGTTTTTGGCCAGGCTGGCGGCGCGTTCCTTGTTCATACCCTTATCAAGTGCCACCTGATAGGCGGCCAATCGAACAGCGTTTTCCATGGTCTCGTTGTAGTCGCTCAACCAGTCCACTACGGCATGTGCGACCTTGCTGACTTCGCCACGATCCAAGGCGGCCAATTCCTTGGTCAAGGCATTGGCGCGGTCGTTGGCATCTGTGAACAGGTCACGGTAACCAGTGGTGCCACCCACGTTTTGGAACTCCTCCCAGAGCTTGGACCATTGACGACTGGTCGCAGACTTACCGCGGCGTTCACGGTAGATCGCGCGCATGGCGGTCGGGATCTTGCTGGCTACGTCCTTTTCCAAGCCTGCCAGTTCGGTCGTGCTCAGGTTCAGCAGCCCGGATTGCACATCACGAGCAAAGTTGATTAGGCCTAAAATCGGGTTGTATTGCGTGTTCACACTGGCAAACCAGCGGGTGCCCTTCGCAGCTAGACCCAGCACCACATGCAAATCGCCAATGTCCAAGTTCTTCATGGCCTGGGCCAAGCGCACGGCGTCTTTGTTGTGCTCGTTGAACACGATTGCCTGGTCACGCCCGCCAATGCGCACCATGACCACATTGGGCAGGTTCTTGTATGAGGGGTCAACCATGGTCTGGACAAAGCCAGTGCGTGAGTCGATGGTCTTGATCTGGGGCGGGGCGTCGACCTGCCAGTATTCATAGGCCGGATTCTGAGCGGCCATGAGGTAGAGCTTTTTGACCACGTGGTTTTTCTCGCCTCGGGTCAGTGCCGCCTCTCTTTGCATGGCGATGTGGGCCAGGATGTTCGTGACTGCTTCGCCTGAACCCACCCGGCGCTTTGCTGCTTGCCCTTTGACGCTGAAACCTTGCCCGGTCGGGTGCCTGTCGCTGTCGGCGTGGGCTTCGTCGCGGTGAAGTGGGACATAGTGCTTATAACTCTTGCGCCAAGCATTAAGCGTGGCCTTGTCCATCAGGCCATAGTCCTCCAGCGTGTCCAGGGTCTTGCCCTGTATGGCATCAACCTTAGCGGCCAAAGCCAGCATGTGGGCTTTCTTGGCTGGCGTGAGGCTACCCATGTGGGCCTGTGCGTCCTGGTCGCTCATGCCAGACAGCGCCATGCGGGCGGTCTCGTCGCCCCGGAAAGGCTGGGCGCTGTTCCAGGTCGCGGCCTCCTGCTTGGCCTGATCCAGAGCTTCGGTCAGGGCTTTGATGGCGCTGCCTTTGGTGGTTGCGCGTTGCATCTGAATCTCCAAGTCCCGCACGCTAGCCTGTACCTTTTTGCGGCCTTCCTGGATCATGTCTTGGTTGGGGTTGCGCTCGGCCAATGCACAGTTGGCCTCTGGGGCATGCCGGGCGTGCAGGAACTTTTCGAACTCTTCCATGGATACGGCGTTGGCGCGCATCTCGGCCAGCAGGGGTCGCAATTCCTTGTCCAGAAAGTCCTCTGTCCGTTTGGCCAGACGCTTGTGGAAAAGCTCTTCCCCCAAGTACGCATCGTTGAGGTCGCTGATCGTGCCCCCGATGGCCTTGATATGCCCGCGCAGGTTCTTGAGGTCGATGTATTTGTCCTGGAACTCGTAGATCAGCTTGTTGATGGTCTCCGGTTTCGTCAGTTTCATGGCTGAGGCCTTGGCTTCGGTCCATGCGTTTTGTTGGGCTTGCCCAATGACGGCGGGCTCACCATCGCCAATGCCATGGCGATTGAAGCGAAACTCTGGGTCTTGACGCGCCAGAGCGACTCTGCCGGTGGGGACGGTTTTGAGCTTGCCCTGCTCCACCCAGCCCCTGGCGGGAAGGATAAAGCTGTTGATGATTTCGGCATCGGTCAGCTGCACATCTTTGAAGGTGGGCACATTTGCACGCAACCAGGATCGGATCGCAGCTATGGTGCGCCTCACATAGCCCAGCTGTGGATTCTTCTCTGCCATCTCGGCCAACACTTCCTCGGCCACTTCCAGTCGATGCAGGTGGCGCAACTTGGCGGCGGCCGCGTCCAGTTCGGGGCCGGCCAAATCCGAGTTTTCTTTCAGAACAAATGCGCGGGCTTGGTCAAGGGTGATGGCCTTGCCATATTGCGCCGCCTTTGGTTTCATCAAATCGGGCCGCGCTGTCGCAAGCTGGTCAAGGATTGGATCAAGTCCGGTGCCAAAGACTGCACGGATTCCGTAATGGCCTAGGGCCTCATGGAAAAGCACCTCGGCTGCATCGCGCTCGTTTCTGAGTCCATCGGCCACGAGGTAAATGGTCCCCTTGCTGTAAATGCCACGCGGGACACCAACAGCACCGCCAAGGCGCTGGCGGGCGTCCTCTTTTCTGGCCGACTCTGGGACACGCAGGTCCTGCATGTTGGCCACAACCTCGATTTGGGGGGGGCGAGCCCACTTACCAGTAACAGAATCCACCGCCTGCTTTACAGATGCGACGGTCATGGTGCCCGCCTGTGACCGACTGAAAATGCCCTGCTGCCCACGCGCTTCGGCCACATCGGCATCACGATTGCTGCCGGTAAGGGTGAAAGTTTCGCGGTCGGCGTCCGCTTGATTGCGCTGATCGTCCTGTTTGATCTTTTGTTCGGCTTGGCGCGCTGCAGTGCTGGCTGCCTGTTGGCGCTGCTCGATCTCTGCGGGTGTGGGTGCGGTCAGTGCGAACCCGGTGGCGTCATCGCTTTGCGCAGTTTGCGCATTGCTGGGGCCAGTGGTCCCTGCGGCGTTTTCTCGTTCGCCTTGGCGATATGCTCCAGCTCCTGCCCTGCCTTGGTCATCGCTGAATCGTGTGCCTTGCTCCCGTTCTTGAGCAGCACTGCGGCCAGAATCGCTGCGGCCTTCGGTGCCGTACTGGCTTTCTGGATTTTGAGATTGGACATTGGTTTCTCCTTGAGGGTTGATTGTTGCCAGAATTTCGGAAACGGTCACACTGTCTCCAAACAGGCCACTGCTGGCACTGGTACTCATTGCGCCGCGAACATAGGTTTGCAGACCATCAATCACTTTGTCACGGCCCAGTGGTCGGGTGAAGTAGCGGCCGGTGTAAAGCAGACGCAGAACTCCAACGGTAAGTGCGTCCGGTGGCTCGCCGGTCATGAGGTCCGGTTGATTCACCAGATTGACCAGTGAAGTGCGGTCCTGGCGTGACTTGCGGATCAGGTGCACCGCCTGGATCAGGTTGCCGGTGATGTCCACTCGGGGATCTATGGCCGCGGTGCTGGCTGAATCGCGCATGTTGGCCCACTCCCCCGCTACGAACTTGAGCGCTTCACCGATGGCTTTAATGTCACTGTCGGTGCTGTCGAACATTTCTTGCACGAGATCAGTATCACCATAAGCGGCTTGAACCAGTGCGGCCTGGATACGCTGGCGGCCAGCTGGAGAAAGCGAACCCTCGGCGGTCATGAGTGTGGCAACATCCTGTCCAACGGTCAGCAGCTTTCCCACGAAAGCACGCACAAAATCCCGATTGGCTGCGCTGGTTACATCACCGCTTTGGTAGACGGCCAACACTGAGGCATCGATCAGCGGCGCATCTTGACGGGCCAGTTCACCGGGAGACATGCCCAGTCCTTGGCCTTGGCTTTTGGCGGCCATGTCAAGAGTGTTACTGGCCTCGGAATACACGCGCACCAAGACCGGATTGGGTGTGCGGGCAATGGCATCCACAGGCACGCCATGTGCGGCAACATCGGCCATCAGTTCCTGGCGGTAACTTTCGGCGCTGCCTCGTTCGTATGCGGCGCGCAGACCGGCCGTGCGGCCATTATTGAGGGCCTTGAGGGTGCCGGGCTCAGTTTCAGCGAACAGCGGATTGATGTTGCCATCGGCAAAGTTGGAAGGTTGCACGCTGCTGGCCTCCACCACGGCGTAACGGAATGGCACGCGCTGGCCATCGGCCATCACGGCGACATCCATCCTGCCTGCGTTGCTTTCGGTGATGTGCATGCTGACGTCATCGCCCACGGCAAAGACCATAGGCGCGCCAGCGTCCGGGCTGCGGCTGGGGCCCAGACGCATGTAATCCGGTCGGCTGGCAATGTCCTGCATCTGAACCACAGAGGCGGTGCGGCTGCGGTCCCGGTTTTGCAGACTCAGATCTTGGCTTGTAACCTGTGCACCACCAGCAAACGGGTCTGCGGGTGCCATGGCTTGGCCAGTTTGTGCGGTGGGCATGATGGAAGCCTGCCGAGTCACGGCGGCGGCTTTGATGGCGTCAAATTCGGCTTTGAGGGCTGTGTGTGCGGGTGTGCCCAAGCGCAGCTGGGCAGGCGTGTAGCCCCTGGTTTTGGCATATGTCCAGAAGTTGGACATGGGCACAGTCTGTGCGGCCTGTTCAGGCGCTGCCATTGAACCGGCATCCCAGCCTTCGGCGCTCACTGGATCGACAGCTGAGGGCAGTCCTTCGCGTGACTGCTGCTCAAAACCTGCGGTGGCCAACTCGGAGTTTTCAGCCTGCATGCCCTCTAAAAGCGTCCTCATTTCATTGACCTGCGAGGAATTCAGGCCCATGGTCTGGGCTTGGATTTCGAGTTCAGCCAATCGAGCTTGGGGAAGTTTTTGCGGGTTTGCATCAATCTGGTCAAACGGGGTTGCTGCAGCGGCCGCGCGCTGCTGCTCCAGGGTTTGCTCGGAGAGGACGCGCTGGGCCGACTGGTCCGCATTTTGGGCAACATTGGTGATCGAGCCCGGCAGTGGGCCAGGTGCTGGCTGTGGTCGTGCGTCGCCAGTCTGTGTGAAGCGTTCTGCAATGCCCTGGACTGCTCCCTTGGTTGAGCCCATGCCTGCGCCGCCAGCTGCACCCAGAACGAACTCGCCGAAAGTCCCCTCAGTCAGAGAGCGGTCCATGCCCGTGGCGTCATTGATACCGGCGCGGGTGGCCACGCCCTCGCCCACTTCCTGAATGCCCTCTTCGGTCGCACCCAGCGCGCCAAGCACGGCGGCCTTCGCGCCAATACCTTTGAAGCCTCCGGCAATGCGCTCGCCAGTTTTGCCGAGGATTGCACTAGATGCGGAACCACCAGCCATGCCAACAGGCGCAGCAAAGGCAGCGGCCCGGTTTTCAGCCTCACGGGTGATGATCGTGCGCGCATCCTCGGGGCTGTAACCCTTGGCCTCCAGCTCACGGAAAACAGGCGAGGCCTGGCGCAGCTTGTCGTCAGTGAAGCTGCTCAGGTACTCATTAGCCTCCTGAATGGCCGCGCCGCCGATCTGGGCAGCGCCAACAGCACCGCCCGCCTTTACTTGGGTGGCGGCAGACCGGCCGCGTGTTGCAATGGTCGTGGCCACCTGGGGCGCAACACTGCCCACCACGTCGGACAGAACGTGTGCAGCGCCCTCCACGCTCGGGGCTTTGCCCATCGTCCATGTGCCGGGCTTGGTGATGTCGCCCTCTGGGGTGGACTGGCGGGCCAGCTCTTTGGCGGCTTCGCTGCGCGAGTCGCGGACCTGATTGCCCTTTTCGGCCAACCAGCCTCCAGCTGACTCAATCGCACCGCCCAACTTGGACACTGGGTTGAGCTTGTTGGAGCGCTCGTAATACTCCAGGGCCTTGTCTGGTCTGCCTTCGGCTTCGGCCAACGTGCGGGCCTCGTCCATGGACAGACCCAGCAGCATTTCGCTGCCCTCGCGCACCAGGCGGCCACCAGCCGTAGGAATCGCGCCAACGGCAGAAAGCACCGAACCGGCTACGCTTTTGCCTACATCGGCGGCCTGGTCTGAAAACGAACGGTCAGGTTGCTTCTTTTTGGGTTTTGCACCCAAAAAATCGTCAATCGATTGTGGCGAAGACTTGGTGGTTTTCCCTTTCAGGAAATCATCAATTTGGTTCATGACTTAGCCTTTCTTTTCGATGAGTTCGGGCCACAACTCCGCGCCCGTGCGCTTTTCGTCACCACCCCAAATAGGTGTGAATGCAGTGCATCGGCGCAGTGCGTTGGCGGCCGGGTACTCGATGCCGCTGGCCTTTGCGGTTTTACAGGCTCCGTTAGCTGTCAGGTGCTCGCATTGGCCACACGTGCGGCCGGGTTCTGCAGTGGGTGTGCCGTGGTGCAGGTCATCGCTGATGCGTGTGGCCCTGAGCTTGGCTGTTTGCGCTGGGTCGTACATGGCTTCACCTTCTAGTTCGGATGCGGAAATCAGCTCAAACGCATCTAAGCCGGTTGCCCAATGGATTCGACGTTCCAACATGTCCTCGCTGCGGGCGATCAATTCAATGTCTCGAAGCCGCCCTTCCAGGCGAAGCAAAAAGCGTTTGCCGTGGATGGCCCGGATCTTGTTTTTGTTGTGTGGCCGGTACATTTCGTAGGCAGCCTCCATACCCCCGTTTGTGCCCCAAAGGTCTGGGCGCAAGGTGCAAGCGATCTGGCTGTCTAAGATGACAAAGCCAGCGCCTGAAAGGCTGGTGTGCAGGTAGTTCTCAAGTCGGTCGATGCTCATGATTTGGTCTTTCGGATGTTGGGTTTGGGGTTTCCATTGGTGGCGTAGCGCTGCTGGGTCATGGCTTTTTCAAGTGGCATGCCCCCTTTGATCCTTTGGTACAGGGTCCCGTGGGGCAATCCAATCCGCCTGGCCCACTCGGGAAGTGGCAGCGTCTGCCCCTGGTGGGTCAACCACAGGGAACGGCGGGACAACCTTGCCAACTGGGGTTGCTCCAGGCTGAATCCCGCCTCCCAGCGACGAAGCACAGTGTTTCGGGTCGGTTGTCCTTGCTCCCTTGCGACCTGTTCCGGTGTGACGGCTTTGCCATTCAAGATCACCTTGCGGCAAAACTGCCTGCGGCTCATTTGTGGTGTCCGCAAGGTCCAAACCACGTTGCCCGGCACGTAGTGCGCAGCCGTGTCCATCCTGCCCAGCCAGTGCTCTGGCGTTGGCGGTAGGCCCATGTCCGTCAGAAACTGGTCGAAGTTGGTCAACCATTGGGGCGCGATCAGAATCCCCGCGCCCCCGTACCTTGGCCAGTCCTTGAATCCCGGCTCCAGGCATCGGCGTTTCATCACGCGCCAGGCTCGTTTTGCTCGCTTGAACTCGGTGCTCTGCAACTTGCGCAGAGGCTGTTTTTTCATTGGCTCCATACCTTGAATACCTCGGGTTTCGTTGATCGGGGCAGGACTCGATCAGCCCCTGCTCACGAAGAAATCTGAATGCCCAATCCGCTGACTTCTGAGTGCAACCCACCGCATGAATGACCTGGTAGGCGGAATACCATTTGCCGCGATTGGAGTTAAGGAAAAGCAAGACCGCATGCGTGACAGAACCCTGACGAATCACACCTGGCGGGCGCGGGTTGTAGCGATTTGGTGTGGGCTCAGGTTTTGCCGTCACAAGTGACTGCAATCCCCAGCTGGAAAAAATGCTCATCGGTTTCCTTTCAGTCGTGTGTGATGCGTCATGAGTAGCCCCTCTGAGGCTTCTGCAGGCTTGGTGCTGTTGGTACCGGCCCAGTCCAATTGCTAAAACTGGTCAGTGCGCCCTCGTAGAACAGTGGTATTTCTGCGGTTTGACCTTGGCGCTGCTTGGCAATCGCCAGCCTGCAGTAGTGTTTCCACCCGACCCCAAGCGCGTTGCTTGTTACAGCCGGCCGAGTCAAGAAAAGGCAGTTGTCAGCGTCTTGCTCGATGGCTCCTGAGTCGCGCAAATCGCTGAGCATGGGCATCTGGTCGGCTCGTTCCTCGACCTTTCGGTTGACCTGGCTCAGGCAAACAATGGCAATGCCCAGCTCCTTGGCCAAGCTCTTGAGACCTCGACTTGCCTCCTCGAGTTGGTAAGTCCTGGACTGCTTGGTATCGGTACCACTCATCAACTGCAGGTAGTCGACCAGCAGAACATCAAGCCCTTGCTTGCGTTTGAGCCTTCGGGCAATGGTGAGCACCTGGTTGATGTTCGGCCCCGGCAGCTCTCGGGTGAACCAGCGCCGTCCCTTGGCAGACTCGATGCCATCCAGGACGCGCCCGTAATCCAAACCCTTCTCTTTTGGACGGCGCAGTTGGGACATGGAAAGTTGCCCCAGACCGGAAAGCTGGCGATCACGCAGCGCGCCGTGGCTCATCTCCATGGACAACATGCCGACTGTCAGCGTCTGGCTCATGTGCAGGCCAATCGTCATGGCGAAGGCGGTTTTTCCCATCGCGGGCCTTGCGCCAACAATGGTCAACTCACCTGGGGTGAGGCCGCCCTCCAAAGCTGCATCCAAGTCAGCCAGACCTGTTGGCCATGCCACAACCTTGCCATTCTGGCGGGCGTCAATGACCTCTAGGTGCTGTTTAAGACCGTCATAGAGCAGCACCCAACCGTCGTCATCAGAGGCCTCGTCAGACAGCAAGCC
>JACCDV010487720.1_pt1 | contig 12229 bp, 12 predicted proteins | sample 7446131 | NCBI WGS metagenome assembly JACCDV01 (sample SAMN15323448, study PRJNA562643) | freshwater metagenome | isolation source: river surface water | place: USA:Blue River Watershed | collected 2017-08-17
CTGGCGCTGGCGGGCTCTTTATCTTTGGAGTATGAGCTATGGCTACGTCCGGCACGGTGGGGCTTACGAGCTTCGACATCATTCAAATCATCGAGAGCGCGGTGCGGCGCTGCGGCAAGCTGACGTCAACGATTACGTCAGAGCAGCTTGACATCGCCCGCCAGTGCCTGTACTGGGCGCTCACGGACCTCGCGGTGAACCGCAGCTCCGCCCTGTGGGTGCAGCAGCGGCTGGTTCTGCCCGTGGTGGTGGGGCAGGCCCGCTACCCGCTACCGCCCGGCGTGGAGCGTCTGCTGAGCCCGCTGCTGCGCCAAGGCAGCTACAGCACGGGTACCGTGGCGGCAATCACCTACGCGGCAGCCACGGCGGTGCTGAGCGCCGTTGCCACCGTGGACACGGCGGGCACGTACACCCTGGCGCTGGACTCCAGCCCGGACGGCGTCACGTGGACCGAGCGCGGGCGCAGCGGCCCCTGGTACACGGAGGCCAACACGCAGCTCGGCGTTGACGCCCAGAGCTACCCGGCCGCGCTGCAGTGGCGGGTGCGCATCGCCAGCGGGCCGGCGGGCGCAGCGGTGACTGCCAGCGCGTACCTGTACGCGGGACGGGACATCCCCATCTCGCTGCTCAACATTACCGAGTTCAGCCAGCTGCCGAGCAAGAACGCCGCCAGCACCACGCCGCTGCAGATGTACTACGATCGGCAGACCACCCCCACCATCGTCCTGTGGCCTGTGCCCAGCGTGGTGGGGCCACAGCTGGTGCTGTGGGTGCGGCGCGCGGTGCAGGACGTTGGCGCGCTCAGCGGACAGCTGGAGCTGCCCGGCCGCTGGCACCGCGCCGTGACGGCGCAGCTGGCGCTGCACCTGATTGACGAGCTGCCCACCAACGAGGTGGACCGCGCACGTCGCCCTGACATCGAAGCGGACGCCCTGGCTGCGCGCACGGCTGCCGAGGGCGAAGAGTCCGACGGGGCACCGCTGCGCCTGATGCCAAACATCGGAGTGTACACGTCATGAGCCGCTACCTGGACACGCGCGGCAACACGGTGCTGACCATCGGCATCTGCGACCGCTGCAAGCTCAAAATGTCGCTCACCGAGCTGGTGGCTGACCGCAACGCGCCCGGCCTGCGGGTGTGCGACGACTGCAACGACGACTTTGACCCCTGGCGGCGCCCCGCCCGGCAGACTGAAAGCATCGCGGTGAGCAACCCTCGCCCGGACGAACCTTTGGAGTGGTGACATCATGGCTGGATACACGGATCCCTTTGGCGGCAGCGCCATCTACCCGGCGCAGACGGCATTCCGCGCCGTCACCCTGGCCGCCAACACGCAGCTGAGCTGGCCCAGTGTCGCCACTGACGAGAACTACGTGGCGCGCAGTATGCGCGTCAACGCGACTTCGGCAGGGTTGAGCTTGACGATGCCGGACGCCACGGCGGTGTCGCCGGGGTTCGACGTCATCTTCACCAACAGCGGGGCCAACACCTACACGGTGCGGGACAACGCCGGGGTCGCCATCTGCACGGTGGCAACCGGCCAGTCCCAGTACGTGCAGCTCACGGGCAACGGCACCGCCGCAGGCACGTGGCTGACGCTGCAGTTCGGCGCCAGTTCCAGCACGGCCACCGCGTCTGCGTTGGCGGGGGCGGGGATGCAGGTGGACCCCAGCGACGCCAACCGGCTGAGCCCCAAGCGCACGGTGCTGGCGTTCACGGACGCGGCGCGCGTCATCACTGCGAGCACGGACCTCGGTGCGCTGCTGGACTGGACCAGCGGCACCGCCACCTGGGCACCCGGCGCGGGATCCAACGCGTCGACCATGGGGTCTGGCTTCTTCTTCGGCCTGCGCAACAGCGGCACCGGCACCCTGAGCTTTGACGGCGGCGGCAGTCAGATTGACGACCTCGCGACGCTCACGCTGCAGCCCGGCGAGGCGTGCGAGGTGGTGTCCAACGGCACCGAGTGGCGCACCATCGGCCTGGGGCGGAGCAACAGCTTCGCCTTCTCGCGCCTCAGCAAGGCAGTCAACCCCAGCGGGGCGTTCAGCCTCACGGCGGCGGAGTGCGCCAACAACATCCACCGCTTCACCGGCTCGTTGTCCGGCAACGTCACGGTGACGTACCAGCCCGTGACGCAAGTCTACTTCGTACAGAACAGCACCACGGGCGCCTTCACCGTCACGCTCACCACGGGCAGCGGCACCACACAGGCCCTGTCCGCCGGACAGAGCATGGTGGTGGTGTGCGACGGCACCAACATGATCGACGCCACCACCGTCACGGTGGGCGGCTTTGCCAACGGGTCAGCGGCGTCGCCGAGCATCTTCTTCACCAGCGATACCAACACCGGCATCTACCGCGTGGGGGCGGACCAGCTGGGCTTCGCCACCGGCGGTGTGCTGGGCGCCCTGGTGGACAGCGGGCAGCGGCTGCTGCTCGGCCCCACCACGTCCCGCAGCGTGGGCGGCGCGGCGCGCAAGCTGCAGCTGGAGGCTGCGAGCGCTGATATCGCCGCGTCTATCGTGCGCAACAGCAACGACGCCTCCGGCCCCGTGCTGGCGTTCGGCAAATCTCGTGCCACGGCACTGGGCGGTGTGACGGTTGCGCAGCTCAATGACGATCTCGGCGCCATCACCTGGGCAGCGGCGGATGGTGCGGCGCTGACGGACTCTGGCTCGCGCGTGTGGGCGTCCTACGCGGGCGGGGTGGGGGTTTCGCAGTTGAACCTGCGCGGCGGCGGGCTGGCGGAGATCAAGGCGTCTTCCACGGCCACCGCGTACTATCGTGTGTACAACAACGTGTCTGGATTCTCTCCGCTGGGGCAGGACCCCGCGTCTTACGGAGCTGGATTCGGCACCTACTTTTTTGCAGGTGGGAGTTCGGCGGATCCGTGCGGCTTTCAAGTAGATAACGCCGGGGCCGGTACGGCGGGGTACTTCTTCTCCGGCATATCCGCCAGCGGACTGGATGACGGCGGCACGCTTGGGGTGCGTCTGAAGGGGCTGACGGGTTTGGAGTTTGCGGGAGGCGGCGGATCAGCCACCTACGGCGCGATGAACGGCTCCGGCACCTGGATGTTCGGCGGCTCTACTACGGAGCGCACGGTGTTCGGCGCCCCGCGCGGGTTGCAGATTGAGAACGCGACGACGACCAGCAAATCCAGCATCTCTGTTGTGCGACCCGGCAATGACTCGGCAGGCCCCATCGTCGTACTGGGCAAGACGCGCTCCACCACGCTGGGCGGCTCTACGGCGGTGCAGGCCGGCGACGTGCTTGGCAACCTCAGCTTTGTGGGGGCCGACGGCACGGACATGGAAACGCCCGGCGCCAACATCCAGGCGGTGGTGGACGGCACCCCTGGCGCCAACGACATGCCCACGCGCCTGGAGTTCTACACCACGGCGGACGGGTCTGCGTCCTCCACGCTACGTGTGCAGATTAACAGTGCGGGTATCACTACATTCGGCACCGGCACCGCCACGGGCGACGCTGTGGTGCAAGTGACCAACGGTGTGCGCTTTGGCGGCACCACCAGCACAGACAGTAGAACCCTGGACGATTACCTGGAGGGAACTTTCACACCTGTGCTGACGGGCAGCACCAGTGGCACAGTCAACCTGGGGGGCCGCTATCGTAAGATAGGCGACACCGCTTTTGTTTGGGTGCTTTACGACTCGGCAATCGCGGCAGCCACCCTCGTCGGCAATCTGAGCATCACAGGGCTGCCGTACACCCCGGCGCAACCAATCTCAGTTTCTATTCCTTGGATTCGAGGATCTACGGACCCTACGGCGAACGTACGGTTCGCGCTTGCGCAGTCAGGCACTACGACGCTAAATCTGCACTCTACGGCAACTTGGGGTGATGTCGCCGCGTCTTACGGGGCTGCTCCGACGTTCCCAGCTGCCAACATCGTTCAAAACGGCGTAACTTCGGTGCAGCTGCGCCTTGAATTTGCATACCTTGTGGTGTAAGGAGCTAGCCATGGAACTGCCCAAGAGTTTCGAAGAGTTCTCGCTGCTGGCAGCCGCCCTCGGGGCCGGTACGCTGGCCGTGGTGCAGCGCGTGGTCAAGGCTGTGGGCGCCACGCGCCTGCAGCACGCGGCGGACAGCGCCCAGCTCAGCATCATTGACGGCCTGCGGGTTGAGATGGTGCGTATGCACGAGCAGAACGGCAAGCTGGCCCGCTTGGTGAACGATCTGCAGCTGGAGGTGATTCAGCTGCGTGACGAGAACAGTGAGCTGCGCTCAACTGTGAACGACCTGCGCGACAAGATGCAGCAACTGTCTGGCTCTTCTTCTACAAGGAGTTCCCCACTATGATCGACGAAAAGCTAACCCCCAACTTCTGGCTGTCCGAGCTCGTGCAGAGCGAGACGGCCGAGCGTGCGGGCCTCGACAACTCGCCCACGCCCGAGGCGCTGCAGAACCTGCGCGGCATCACCGCACCGGGCATCCAGCGCGTGCGCAACCTGCTGGGCTGCGCTGTGCTGGTCAGCAGCGGCTACCGCAACCCGGAGGTCAACCGCCTAGTCGGTAGCACCAACCCCAACAGCGCGCACACCAAGGGCTTGGCCGTGGACTTCCGCGCACCCAGCTACGGCACGCCGCTGAAGGTGGCGCAGCGCATCCTGGAGCACGCGAGCGAGATTCGCTTCGACCAACTCATCCACGAAGGGAGCTGGATCCACATCAGCTTCCACCCCACGGCACCGCGCGGCCAAGTGCAGACCGCGCACTTCAAGAACGGCAAGGCCAGCTACACCCCCGGCCTCGCGTAAGGAGCACATCATGGATTGGAAGTCAATCGTCGGGGCGGTGGCCCCTGTGCTGGGCAGTGCGCTGGGCGGGCCGCTAGGCGGCATGGCCCTGAGCGCTGTGAGCGACGCGCTGCTGGGCAAGCCCAACGGCAGCGAAGGTGAGATCACCACCGCACTCAAAGCCGGAGGCCCCGAGGCGCTGCTCAAGCTCAAGCAGGCGGATCAAGCGTTCGCCACCCGCATGAAGGAGCTGGACATCGACGTGGAGCGCCTGCACCACCAGGACCGCGCCTCTGCTCGGGAGCGCGAGCACAAGACCGGCGACCGCGCCACGCCGCGCGGACTGGCGCTCATCATCATCGGCGGGTTCCTCGCCATGGTGTGGTTCGTCATCAGCGGCAAGGCCACCGGTATCACGGACCCGCTGAGCGCCGGCCTGATCGGTACGCTCATCGGCTATGTCAGCGCCAAGGCAGACCAAGTGGTGAGCTACTACTTCGGCTCCAGCGCAGGCAGCGCCGAGAAGAACGCACTCATGGCGCAGCAGAAGAAGTAAGGAGCTATCATGCCCGCCAACATGACCTACGACTCGCTCGTCAGTGACGTCAAGGCGTACTGCGAGCGGCCCAACGACGCGAACCTTGCAGCGCAGATTCCGCGCTTGGTCATGTTGGCGGAGAACCGCATCGCTACCGACTTGCGCATCCTCGGCCTGCGGCAGGTGGCGGAAGGCGCCTTCACCGCCGGCAACCCCGTGCTGCCCAAGCCCGCGTACCTGCGCCGCACGGAGACCTTCCGCTACACCGACGCCAACGGAGACAGCCGCGTGCTGTACCCCCGCACCATGGGGTTCGTGCGGGAGTTCTGGCCGGATGACAGCGCCACCGCCGCGCCGCGCTACTACACGGACTACGACTTCGACAACTACCTGCTGGCACCCACCCCCAGCGCAGCCTTCGCCATGGAGCTGACCTACATCGCGCGCATCGCGCCGCTGGACAGCACCATGCAGATCAACTGGTACACCGCCAACGCTCCGCAGCTGCTGCTGTACGCCACGCTGGAAGAGGCGGGCCTGTTCCTCAAGAACGCCCAGATGACCCAGCTGTACGCCGGCAAGTACAAGGAGTCGGCCGCAGCCTACTCAACCGAGGACAAGCTGCGGCAGGTGGACAACAACATCATCGTCGGAGTAGCCTGAAATGGCTGACCAACCCACAATCTTCGAGCTCAAGAGCCTGCCCGGCGTGCGCCGGGACGGCACTGACCTCGCCAATATGTTCTACCAGGACGCGCAGTGGGTTCGCTTCCAGCGGGGGCAGCCGCGCAAGATGGGTGGCTACAGCCTGATCGACGCGCTGCTGGCCGGCCCCGTGCGCGACGTGTTTGTGGACGCCCGCGCCAGCGGCTACAGTGCCCACCTGTGCAGCCCCAGAGGGGTGGACAAGGTACTGTTCGCCACGGACGGGGCCAGCGGCGGCATCACCACGCGCCTGTCCACGGCGGTGCCCGGCTTCACGGAGAACACGAACTACCTGTGGCAGAGCACGTTCATGACCCAGTCGGGCGGCAGCGGCACACCCACCTACATCGCGTGTGCGACGCCGGATGCGGACAACTTGGCCTCGGACCTCACCGGCACCATCTGGTCCGGTGACGTGGCGGCCAGCACCGCCCTGGCCCAGGTGCAGGACGGCAGCGGCCCCATCGCCGTTAGCGGCGGGGTGGCGGTGCTGCAGCCGTTCCTGTTCGTGTTCGGCAGCAACGGGCTGATCCGCAACAGCAACGCCAACGACATCTCCTCCGGCAGCGGCTGGACCACCGGCGGCAGCAACTACGCCAACAGCGCCAACCCGTGCGGCAGCAAGGTAGTGGCGGGGTTGCCGATGCGCGGCGGCGGCCAGTCCCCGGCGGGGGTGTTTTGGGCGCTGGACAGCGTCATCCGCGTCAGCTTCACCGGCGGTGCGGCCATCTGGCGGTACGACGTGTTGTCGGAGGCCTCGTCCATCCTATCCAAGAAGTGCGTGGTCGAGTACGACAACGTCTACTACTGGCCCGGTGTGGATCGCTTCTATATGTACAACGGCACCGTGCAAGAGCTGCCCAACGACATGAACCTCAACTGGTTCTACGACAACGTGAACCCCGAGCAGCGGCAGAAGGTGTGGGCCTGGAAGGTGCCCCGCTACGGCGAGATCTGGTGGTTCTTCCCCTACGGCACCAGCACGGAATGCAACGCGGCTGTGATCTACAACGTGCGCGAGAAGACGTGGTACGACGCCCTGCTGGTGCGCACCGCTGGAGCGCCCGCCCGCGTACACCCGCGCCCCGTTGCGTGCGGCGAACTGGAGACGTATCTGACGCTGGGCTACATGATGGACCCGAGCATGCTCCTGGTCAACCAGGGCGAGACGGTGACGGGCGGCACCACCGGGGCCACGGCGCGCATTCTGCGCAACAACGTGACGGCTGGCGAGCTCGTGGTGACAGACGTGTCCGGCATCTTCTCTGCGGGTGAGGGTTTCACCACCAGCGGCGGCGGGGCGTCCACCTTCAACACCGCTATCGAGCAGCAGTACACCAAACTCTGGATGCACGAGACGGGCACGGACCGCGTGGAGGACAGCACCGCCACGGCGATTGAAGCATACTGTGAGACCACCAACTTCCAGTGGATGAGTGGCGGCCCGCCCGACGGCCAACCCGGCGGTCCCAACCTGCAGACGCGGCTGCTGCGCGTCGAGCCGGACTTCATCATGAGCGGGCAGATGACCGTACAGGCCACCGGCCGCAGCTACGCGCAATCCGCCAAGCAGCTGGGGGTGGAGCACACGTTTGACGCCAACACCGAGTTCATCGACATGCGGGAGCAGCACCGCGAAATTGCCCTGAAGTTCACCTGCAACGCGCAGGGTGCGGACTTCCAGATGGGGCGCATCTTTCTAACCGCCGAACCCGGCGACGCGCGAGGCTGACATGGGAATCACCCACCTGAAGAGCAACACGATTGCCGACTTCACCGGCACCGTCACGGTCTTCAACAACTCGGGCGGCACCACCACTGCCGCCGCCAGCGATCTGGTCCGCCCCAGCGACTGGAACAGCGCACACCATATCGTTTTCAACCTGGAGGGCAACACCGCTGGCAGCGGGCAGGTCAGCGGTGCGGACATCACACTGGTGGGCGGCAACAACATCACGCTGAGCGCTGACACCGCGCTCAGCCGCATGGTCATCATCGGCACTTCGGGCGGGGGGCTGACCACCGCCGCGTTGTCCGACCACTCGCACGGCAACCCCCAGCTGAACCTGACCAACCTCAGCGGCACCACGGCGTCCAACAGCGCCGGCTTCACGCTGAGTCTATCTGCCGCAGCGCCGGGCGGCGGGGGCGTCGCGCTCAGCGCCGGTACGCAGAGCGTGAGTACGGGCACCGTGGTCTTTGCCAACAGCAACGGGCTGACCTTCGGCATGTCCGGCAGCAACCAGATCACCGCCAGCCACAACGGTCTGACCACCGCCCGCGCGAGCAACGACGCCGTCGGCCTCAACACCGCCCTGACGGCCGGCCCACTGGCCTGGACGGTGAACTCGGCGGGCATCAGCCTCAACGCGAGCAGCGCGGCCGGCACCACGTCGGGCTTCGCCGGCAACCTGATCAGCGGGTCCATGACGCACAACACGGCAGGCCTCAACCTGTCGCTGAACCACCCGGCGTGGCTCACCACTGCGGCGCAGTCCAACCACAGCCACGGCAACCCGCAGCTGAACCTGACCAACCTGAGCGGCACCACGGCCAGCAACAGTGCGGGCTTCACACTCAGCTTGTCCGCTGCGGCGGGCGGCGGCGGGGCGGACGGGTACAACATCCTGGCGGCGGGCACCCAGACGGCGGCCACCACGGGCACAGTCGCGTTCGTCAACAGCAACGGCATCACCTTCGGGATGTCGAACAGCAGCCAGATCACGGCATCCCACAATGGCCTCACTTCTCAAACCGTACAGACTCAAAGCAACGTCCAAGGTATATCGGCCGGGACCCAGGTGGGTCGCACGGGAGATATCGTATTCGCAGATTCCAACGGCATCTCTTTCGGTCTTTCTGGTTCGTCGCGTGTTACGGCGACTTATACTGTCCCGTCTACAGCTGGACTTATCTCTGCTGTCAACTTCAGCGCAGGTACGACATCTGGCAATCTGGCTGCGGTCACGCTCGGCAACGCCAACGGCATCAGCTTCGGCCTGAACGCCGGCACACTCACCGCCAGCCACAACGGGCTGACTTCGCAGTCCAACCAAGCGGTGAGCGGTAGCAACGGCAGCTTCACGTTCCAGACAGTGACGTTCGGCGCTCTGAACGGGCTGACGTTCTACACCTCCAACGGCTCGCTGGTCGGCAGCCACAACGCACTCACTACGGCCCGTGCGAGCAACGACGGTGTGGGCCTTGCCACCGCGCAAACCAACGTCACCTGGACGGTGAACAGCGCCGGCCTGAGCCTGAACGCAGCTGGCTACGCGGGCACGGGCACCACCTTCAACGGTACCAACATCAGCGGCTCCATGACGCTGAACAGCGCCGGCCTGCGGCTGGACGCCAGCGTGGCCGCGCCGGGCGGGGGTGGGGCGGTCAACTTCTCGGCCGGTACCACCAGCAACAACCTGCAGACGGTGGTGTTCTCCAACTCCAACGGCGTGAGCTTCGGCCTTAATGGCAGCACCATCACAGCCAGTGCAGCGGGCGGCGGGGGTGGCGTGGCTACGCTGATCGGTTGGCAGGCATTCGAGCCCGGCAACAACACCACCTTCAGCTCCCAAGGGCAGAACAGCCTGTACTTGCAGAAGGTGCGGCCGTGGGCGCGTGTACACTTCAGTAACCTGGAGTTCCGCGTGTCGGGCAGCTTTGTCAGCTCGTCCAACTCCCAGGTGGTGCGCTACTCCATTCAATACGGGTTGTACAGCCTGGACACCGCCGCCAACAGCTACAACAGCCTCGGCACCAGCGTGATGGTCATCTCGGCGAGCTACAACAGCAACACCGCGATGGGCTACACCGTGAGTCAGGGCGCGGGCAGCTTCACCACCACCTCTGGCGGTACGGTCATCGCCTCCCTGATGTCCGGCTACAAGCAGCTGTACCTGCCATTCACCAGCACGTTGTCGGAAGGCGTGGACTACGCCGTGGGTCTGTTGGTGTCCAGCGCCACCACCGTCAACACAGGTCCCATGCGCATGGCCTTCTGGAACCTGTCCATCCTCAACAACCTGACGATGGGCAAGATTCACGCCTCGACCATACTTGCCTCCAACTCCACCTTCGTCGGGGATTGGGAGCAGGGCGTGTACAACACCACCACCGGCGCCATGCCGGCTGCCGTCGCCAAGAGCCAGATGACCAACGCCATCTCTCGGGCGATCCTCTTCCACCAATTCGACTAAGCAGACCCGCGCTACAATACCCACCCCGCAACTACGCAACCCCGCGCAACCAAGATGACCCCGCAATTCATAGCCCCAGAGTACGGGCGCCACAACGCCGACATGGAGGCCGCCGCCGCGCGCGTGGCGGACTCCGGCGCGTGGCGCGACACGTCTACCATCATCCTCGTCCCCGCCGCAGGCACCGTCCCCACCAAGGTGGTGGCAAGCTGGCTCAACCTATACGGCCCGCCCAACGGGCGCATCTACCGCATGTTCGCACTGGGCATGGAGGTGGGTGTGGCGTACAGCACCGCCATCCAGGAGATACTGAAGCACCCCGAGCTCAGCAAGTTCAAGTACATCCTCACGCTGGAGCACGACAACATTCCGCCGCCGGACGGGCTGGTGAAGCTCCTCGCCCAGATGGAGCGCCACCCGGAGTACGACTGCATCGGCGGACTGTACTGGACCAAGGGCGAGGGCGGCGTCCCCCAGATCTGGGGCGACCCCCGGGACCCCAACACCAACTACCGGCCGCAGCCGCCCGTGCCGGGGGCTCTGGTGGAGTGCTGCGGCACGGGCATGGGCTTCAACCTCTGGCGCATGGAGATGTTCCAAGATGGCGATCTCAGACAGCCGTGGTTCGTTACTCAGACTGAGGGCGGCTGCGCTACTCAGGATCTGTACTTCTGGTCTGACGCCCGGCGGCACGGCTACCGTTGCGCGGTGGACTGCAGCGTACTGGTCGGCCACTACGACTACGAAGGTAAGTTCGGCCCTCCTGATATGGTGTGGTAAATCCGCACGACAATACAACCCCGGAGAATATCATGGCAAAAGGCAACATCAAGAAGCAAGCGGCCGTCGTGCCGCAAGGCACCCCGGAACCGACGCAGCCGTTGCGCGTCGACATCGGCTGCGGCAAGTCCACACCCGAAGGGTGGGAGGGGATCGATAGCCTCGACTTCGGCCAGAAGCATCTGCTGGACGTGCGGGACGGGCTGCCGTACAAGGACTGCACGGTGGACGAGGTGCGGAGCAGCCACTTCGTCGAACACCTCACCGGCGCGGAGCGGGTGGCGTTCTTCAACGAGTTGTGGCGGGTGCTCAAGCCCGGCGCCACGGCGCTCATCATCACCCCCAACTGGAGCCACGCCTGCGCCTACGGGGACCCCACGCACCAGTGGCCGCCCATGAGCCAGTGGTGGCCGCTGTACCTGCACCGCGACTGGCGGAAGGACAACGCCCCGCACACCGGCTACACCTGCCACTTCGACCACGTCATTGCCGGCAGCTGGGACCCCACCCAGGAGGTGCGGAACATGGAACAGCGCACCTTCGCCATGCACAACTACACCAACGCGTGGCGCGACCTGATCGTTACCCTCACCAAGCGCGAGTGATATAGCGCCATGGCCGTCCAGCCGTCCGCGTTTCAAACAGACGCGTTTCAACTCGGGCCGCTGGGGCCAGTCCCCGCGTACCTCTGGCCGTTCCAGAGCGACGCGTTCCAGTACGCCATAGGGGGCGCACCCACCCCCGTGGCGGCAGCGGCGGCGCAGCTGCTGCTCACCCCCATGAACCCCTACGCCCTGTCCTGGGACGTGTGGGTGGGTGTGGCCGTACTGGACCTAGCGGAAACCGGCTATAATTTGCCGTTAGGCGCTGGAGAGCGTCTGTGGCAGCAGTGGGCAACCGAGTTATTGCAGGTGCCGCAACTGGTCGAGCTGGGCGTACCGAGCCCGCTGCCCTACGGGGACGACTGGAGGGCCTGGGCAGTGACGCTACACAGTCTAACCGCATGACCACCTCCCGACTCTCCTCAGTGCTCGCCGCACTGGCCGCCCTGGGGCAGGCTCCAGGCGCGGGCCGCGCCGCCGGGCAGGGCGCCCTGGCACAACTGCAGGGCTGGCAGCGCCAGAACGCTGGCTGGGCTGCAGACCCGTCGGCCGGGCTGTTTAGCGCCAGCGGCGCCCCGGTGTACTGGCAGCCCCTCAGCTACCGGGCGCCGCCGTCGCAGCTACCGCCCGCCCCGCCGCCGGAAG
>JACCDV010922412.1_pt1 | contig 12227 bp, 7 predicted proteins | sample 7446131 | NCBI WGS metagenome assembly JACCDV01 (sample SAMN15323448, study PRJNA562643) | freshwater metagenome | isolation source: river surface water | place: USA:Blue River Watershed | collected 2017-08-17
CCCAACCCCCAACCCCAACCCCTAAAGCCTAATAAAATTATGTTTACATTAATAAATCCCAATCGAACTAAAAATATCATATTTATCATGAACTTTCCTGTAATTCACCAATTCGCTTCTTTACGTTTATTAGTGCGCTATGAAGATATTTATATTTGACCACGAATTACTTGCATTTCTATGCGTCGTCACTTTGAAAGAAGTCTTAGAGATCCTTTTGCAGTTATTTCAAAATACCCTCAATGCGCATTTTGATTTATTGTGCCTATTTTAACTATGAAGTTTCGATGGCTTAGTTGATTAAGAAGATGTCCATCATAAATTTGGAATCGGTGGTGTCGATTTAATCTTTGATGTTGATTCCTTTGAGCTACATGAGATATATTGCCCTTTGTAGATCGTTCAAAAGGGTTGCCTTTGCTTCGTTGATGTAAGTTGAATACTTGGCCATTTTCTATTGGAGGGAGGAACTTGCATTGGAGTTGAATTTGTCAGGGTGGAATTATTTTTGAAGGTCCTTCGCCATCTATTTCACTGTCTTGGGATCGATTGAATACTTCTATGGTCTACATATCAAAATAAGTGCATGTTGAAGATCTGGAAATAGTTCACCATTCGATCGCAAGCCTTGCACTATGGAGTCTCGATGCGTTTTGAACAGTGATTGCAGTTGAATTTACTAAAGCCAAAGGCGGGTAAGCTTTTAAGGATGGGTTGGGTGTGGACAAGATGAAGGAGTTGATTATTTTTGAAAAGGGATGACAACTTTATGAACATAATATAAATATAATTGTGGAGTAGTTAGTATTAAAAGTAATTAAATCATTAATTATCTGGCTCTGAGGAAATAGTCTAGAATATTTCATCACGCGGTATGAAATCCATTTTACTTGGTGTTTTTTTGTACTCGGATGGGAAAACAAAAGCATTACTTGAAAAATGAGGTGTAATTGGTGGATGGAACTCTTGGTTTTTGCGAGGGAGAGGCAAGAGTTGAGGACATTCTTATGCTTTGTCAGTCTGATGGTTCACTTTCTCTGTCAGTTTATCAATGCACTTCTCAAGCATTAGGCATTTCTTGTTCAGATTCGCTTATTCTTATTCCCTCTATTTATTTGTCTCTCTTAACAAGCCAGTATAGCTTTCATAGAGCCTCCTCTATCTCTTATTGGTGATTTAGCTGTCTTTTACAATGCTTTGGTTTTAAATCTGCAACATCTATATTTGAATTTGCAGGGATCCAATCATTTATTGAAGATTGCCTATTTCTGATTTAAGTCTAGCAATTTGTATGTTTTGTGTTTACTCTAGACTATCAACCTTACTATTCAATGAATTCTTAGGCTTCATACTTTTCTTCAGGCATATCTTACGCTTGGTCTAATACTGCCGGTTTTATTTTTCCTCTTGAGAGTCATAGTCCTCACCTTCTACATTTTAAATTTTGGATATTTAATTGAGATCGTAATTGAGGTTGGAGTGATGCAGGTCTACGTTTGTTTTACTGTGATGATTTTTCTTATAACAGTTTTTAAGCTGTTCTATTTATTTTTGTTGTGCCTTGCATACTTGTTCTTTTATTGATAGAAGGTGCCTAGACCTTTCGTATTCTTGCTTTTGAGTGCTCAATAGGTTTGTTAGCTATTTGTTTTTATTTTAGAGTTGGGCAATTTGAGATAATAACTGCTATTCTTTCAATGCAAAGGGCTCCAGGATCTTCCCAAGCTACGCACGCTTTATGAAAGGGTTTTATTAGTTTGATAAAACTATTGTTTTGTTTCTTGTAGAGTTGTTACTAATTCTCTATGTCAATCTGCTTCCTTATTTTTTCGGTTAGCTCATTTATAACGATTAACTATACCATGAATGAATCGATAAACTGGCTGACAAGCATAAAATATATGCAATAGAACTCAATAAAGTCTATTCAATTATCATTTTTAATAGCGTTTTAGTTTTATTACCTTGCTTCCTTTGTTTTCCTTGTGCTTTTCTTGGAAATATGGTGTTGTTAAAATAATGTCTTCAATTTACATGCACCGGCTTGTTAATCGGCATGTCTACAGTATAGATTTTTACATTTTTCTCTAAGAATGGAAGTGAACTTTATTTTAGATGGTTTCTTATGTTTTGACTAACTCCATTCCATGTTGCTTGAAGCCATTCAAATCAATCCTGAGGTTATTATTCTTTTTATCATTTTCGGGAGAAAGATGAACAAGAGAACTTAAGAGTCTGGACTGGTTCCTTTGATGCTTTTGACTTGACAATATCTTCCTATCCGTGGAACTGCTCATGTAGGGATGGTTACTAATCCTCCTTTGCTTACAATTGAACTGATGATCAGGCATATCTTTTTCTTTTGATGCGGGCACCTTGTTATGAGACTTCAAGATGGTGTGGATAACTCTATAGCTTTCGAAGGTGGTTCTATTGGCTGTCTTATTTCTACCTGAGACGATATGAATATTGAGAGGCAGATTATTCTCATTCATCGTTATTATAATGTTACGAGAAGTAAAGTAAAAATCGAATATGAGATGGATTTATTGATATTATAAATTATCTGTATTTTTATTAATAAACCCAAACCATGTTTGTCTAATAATGCTCTATCATCTGCTCCATGGCCCAAATATAAACAGAAGAATCGCTCTCCAATCTTAGGATGTAACCCAGGAATTCCACCAGGAGATTCCAGAGAAGTAAAAGCGGGGAACGGTCAAGAAGCAACTCTCGAAAAGAAAGTCCTAGCTTTTGTTTGCAGAATGTATATATTCGCCCCTCAAACCTTAATTAGCATCTACAACCACCTCTATAAGCATAAACGAAAGGGGAGGGAGAAAGTACTCTCAAGACCATAAAACGTAGAAATAATCACATGAAGCAATCCAAGTAGGCAAGCTAAAACAAATTGGAAACCCAGTAAATACTCCAAAGACGATGCTAGGAATTGAATAGACTGCTAGAAAAAAGCCATTCGTATATTATTGACTTGGAATCCAAGATCTAAACCCTTTAAAATGAAGTCAATAAACTTAAAAATCCAAATTAAGATATTTCAATCAAAATAAGCAAAACTTAGTTTAAAGATAAAGCGCATTAGAGTAGAGGCAATAACTTGTTGAAACTAAGGAAACAAATTGCATAAACACGAAAAATCGATATAATTCCAAATGAAGTCTCTAATGAGCAGTTACAAATGGTCCAAGCCGAGAATTTATTCTTAAAATAGTAAGTAAACAAACTGAAGCTCAGTATAATAAAATACTAATAAGCCACAATAAAATTGCGATAATAGAAAGAAACATAGCATTTGCGATTGATATAAAGGCTGCGAAGAAACTTGAAATAACACGAGTAAAGATAATAACAGTTACGACTGTAGATCGGGATGCTGCGTTTACGATAGAGCAAGCAGACCTTGAACAGAAAGCAATAAGAAAGCGAATAGCTTGTGTACCTTCGATATCGTTACAAAAACTTAAGGAAGAAATACGAATAGGCCAAGCAGCATTTCGAATAGTACATGAATAGGGCGAACTATTTGATGAGTGGGAAGGAAGATATGGAGATAACTCTGTAGTTGAGTCCATGAATAATAATCCACATTTATTTTAGTATTAATTTCGGAATTATTCATATTCGTTATTTAATCGAGAAGCATGGATCCATTTATCATCATCAAGAACTATCGCCAGCAAAGACAGGCTGCCTTCTAGGAAATAGTCCCCACCCCTCCACCTCGGGTTTTCCTTCGCGAACTTGATCCTAATACTTTGGTCAATCGGCAACTCTCATCCAAACATTCCAGGACATACTGCGAGGAGGATAAGGAGAATTTCAATATGTTGTTTGATATGGACTTCGGAGAAGATATTATGAAGAAGCTGCCCACGCCCAACCAATCTCACCTCATCAACTATTCAGACTACGATCTCAGTCTATGATTTTATCACTTATTTGCATCCATCTCACTCTATACAGTTGTTAGCTATATTTTTGCTCTGAGACCAACCAATTTGTCTTTGTTATTGGAAAAGTGTATTGGTAACAATGGAATTGATCGAAATACGCATTTTATTAGTATTATTGATTTGAATGCAAGGGTTTTCATACCCAATTAATTTATAATTAAATAAATATCCGGGATATGGCTTCATCCTTCAAAACACCTTCCTTCAATGCGCAGTCATTTTTCCAAGAACAGCAGTTGTAAGGCAGTTTAGCAGTTATTGATTTTTAATGGCGCTTTGCAGGTAAGATTAAATAGTATGCCAGTGACAACCAAGCACTCACTCAGCAGCCACTCGGACTGCCTCATCCAACTCAAGCTGGTGCTAGCCAATGCATCATCCAGTTCGATAGGTACAGCCCTCGATAATATAGAGAAAAAGAGCAAGATAGTCCACCTCGAACTGACTATGAAGGAGTTCAACGAATTTTACCGATAGATGTAAAAAATATACAACACTCTCGCCATTATCAACTGAATGTGATATTCTCATATTGATGTGTTTGGAATCCCTATATCTCAGTGAATATTTATCCGTATGCATTTGATAATCGTCATTTATATGCAAAATTAAAAGAGAGAGGTCAAAATTTTGATATCCTGCGATTGTCAGGGAAGACTGGAAACCTTAATGGCGAAAGTAGCTGCATTGCAGGCTAAGAATCAGTTCGATCTCATCATTCTAAGTGGGGAGGTTTGTCATCCGAGATCTTCACCATACATTTCTTCCCTTCGTAATCAATAACAAAATTCACCGATTCCTGCATACTTTATAGATAATTCCTAAATGTCTCCCATTCTCTATAAAACCAGTCCTCATGGCCTGGAAATTGCCAATAATTTTAATTTCCTCGGAGCTTTTGGAGTGACCAAGATTAAAGGAATAGTAATTGCGTACTTTAGCGTGAATAAAAATTGGGAGGGAAGCCCTCCGTCATCAGAGTAAGTTGATGAATTTTTAAACCTATGTAAAGGGAGAAGAGTGGATATTTTATTAACAAATGAGTGGCCAAAGGAGATCAAATAGTTTACAAAGAAATAAGGAGTGAAAGTATCAGACTTTGTTAGTAAATTGGCCTCATCTGTGAATCCTCATTACCATATTGCTGCGGGAGGGGGTGGATTTTATCGGATGGCTCCGTATGTCAATTCATAAGGATTTCTCACGCATTTCATATCAGTTGCTCCTTTTGAAGAAAACCCGAAGGATAAGTATCTTTTTGGACTAACAGTCATACCTGGACAGGAATAAGTTCCATCTTTAGTCAACAACTCTATTTAAAATCCTTACAAAGATCGTCCAGAACAAAGTGAGGAAGGAAAAGCCAAATTTCTTCCAAAGGCTAAGACACAAGGATCTAAAAATACTGATAATAGTTAGGCTATCGTTTACTTCTAAGGTTTTCCTGAGTGGAGTCGAAGCTCAGATATAACTTAGTTTTTAGAAAGATGGGGAGAAATTAAAACAATCTAAGTATCGAAATAGTTGGTGCGAGGATCTAGATGTGGATGGGTAAGGTTTCGAGACCCCCAAAATACTGAGGCCTGCCATGCTTCATCCGAAAAGATCCTATTCCATACAAAACGAATCAAGTTTACGAGAAGAACTATTCGGTAAAGCAAAAGAAGGGAAGATTGCTGGTTTTGTAAATAAAAAGGAGATTAGTCTTTAATAGTTTACGAAGGAAAGCATTGCTATATTAGTCTATAGAAAGGTCCTCTTTGCCGCCATCATCTTCAAATTGTACCATTCAATCATGTGTAAACAACAGGACGCCTTGAAGCTGCTTAAAGAGAAGAAATATAGTTCTGCATTAACAGAATCAGTAAATACTTTACAGAGAAAGGATATGAAGTTATTGAGTATTAAAGGTATTTGCCTTTGGCGTAGTCTATCAATCATGCAGTTCTTCATATTGTTCCGATAAAATCGGGTAAGTTATTGAAGCAGTTTGAAAGCATCAACTCCAGAGATAACTTGGGATTCAAGTCCTTTAAAGAATAATTCAGAAAATCCCAGCACTTTATTAAGGTAAAATTCGGAGAGGTTGCCTTCATCAAAGAAATAAACAAAAAAGATAGAGTGCAGGCTGATTTCATGAGGATAATACTATCTCAACTTCTTGACAATCCAAGGCTCGTCAATTGGAAGCAATGCATAAGGAATTAGAATGAAGTAAAAGAAGTGTAGATGGAGATAACAAATATGCTAGAAGAATTAGGGATAATTTAGTCAAAATGATTGATTATTATGGTAAATCTTTATATTATTTTGATAAGAACTATAAGAGATGCGCAAAGCCTTCCTTACTGCATTTACAGGACTCATTTCTTTCTTTGCTGGAAAATACTTCTATTAATAGGAAGCCAAAACACTAACTAGATAGATAGAACTTGCCAAATAGAAAAGAAATTTTCATAGTCCACATACAGTTGAGCAACCTTTTCGCCTTATTACATATCCTCACTACAACATCCTTTACTCGACAGTACTCGATCTCTTATTTAGTATCACAAAAGCCCTCTTGCTGTCCATGAATACTTAACTAAATCGTTGATTTCGGGAGATGCGCCAAGAGCCAAATTCTTTTACCCAGATGAAAATATCTTATAAAAACATTTTCAGGTTGACCACTCCTATTTCAAAGATACATAGGCTTATAAGCTGCTTAAAGTCAATAGAGGGCACATGGCTGCAGCAGGCAATTACTCAAGTAACTAGATGGAAAAATTTCATACCGTAACTATCCTATGACTTAGTTTGCTTTCTCCAATATTATCCCTCAAAATTATTACAACAATGGTGGCATTTGGAATACTTTCGAAAGATATACTCGAATATTAACATAAAATCCAATCTGTGAGTCTGTTGAAGTAATAAGCGGACCAATCTATGTGAAGAACACTCCTTATAACACAGTTGAGAAGCAAGAAAAATATTAATCGAAGCTAAGCGTGTTAAAAGAGAACGGCATTCCTGTTCCTTAGATGCTATACAAAATCATCAAATGCAACTCAAAGGAAAGGTCGTATTATAATGCGTTTTAATTTTCCAATAGCTAAACTTACGATAACGACAAAGCATTGATTGACTTTAAAGTCAATCTAGATAAAGTCCAACAACAAACTGGGCTTCATTTCAATATATAGGGAGGTAGCTTATAGGAAATTGATTAGATTGGCCTGAAGAGAAAGAAGAAGGAATTAGATTATAACTTTTTCTTTAAATTGATCTCAAAATCAGCTTCATTGAATGAGATGAATTAGCGTTGGAGAAGTGCCAAATAGCAAAAGATAGAAGTAAACTATAATGACTTCACTGATCAAATAAGACAGTTTTTGAAAGAATAAATCTCCTTATTGCAAGGTTAAGATATTGCTTAGTGCCAAAAATTATTGAAAATGCTTCGTTTAAACAAAAAAGTGTTTTATTTGTACCATCTATAAAAGACAAAAGATATACGACTATAGAAATTATAGGAAAGCTACAACAAATGCTTGCTCAGAAAAGCATAAAGCTCTGAATAGCAGAGCCAATATGAACTGATAACTAAAGAAATGGGGAATGATTTTGCGCGTTTTATAAATAAATGATAGCCAATAAAAGTACTTATGAGCTGATATATCACAAATCATATGCCTAACTTTTCCATTAGCTTTGCAAAGCATTAAGATTCCTCTTTTTACGCCCTCAAAAATTACTTATCTCTCCCATCGCCTTTACTCCGAGATGCCATTTCCGCAGTCTGCGTGCGTCTAAACTGCTTGCTTTTCTCTTATTCGATTTCCAGCTTGGATTCTGCATCTTTAGTAAAATGATATTCCTTGGCTGGAGTGCGTTTACCGATCGATGTGTATGTCCCTGCATGGCATCCTTGTGGACTTTTGGGGACTGAGTGTTTATATGTTAGTCCACGAAAGACATTTTTGAAACCATCTGTCCGGAGAAGGATGTTGTTCTTGTTTAGAGTTCCCATACTTGAACTTACAATCATTATTTTCTATAAACTATTCTATGATTAATATTATTCGAATCCGCATTATTCCAATCATTGAACAATAAACTTAACATTTTTACCATTCATCAATTCTCCCTCTCATTTTTGTGCATTTCTCAACTATGGCCAGTAACTAACAAAACCCCTCAAAACTTCGTTAATGCTATTATACCTTAGTTCAGTTCTTTTCGATTGCGTTAACAGCAACTGTATTTGAATCTTAGTGAATGCGGTAAAAAATTAAAAATAAAAAGGGAGTAAAACAAACAGTTTTTACCCAAGCGATAATGGTAAATAAGAAATAGATGTAATGAATACTCGACTACCGAATTGAAATTTGATATACTCAAACCTATCATTAATTATATAATTTTATCTAATAACAAATGCCTATATTTTACCTTTAGAAAACGGTAGAACAGCTTAAAAGCAATAAAAAATCAAAGATAGTCAAATATCGTAAGCGTTTTTTGAGCAGAATGGCACTGAGAAGGAAGACTACATCACAAGAGTGGGGAAACGACGTATCTCAATAAAATGAGTGCTAAGTGGTTGAGAAATACTAAAGGTACACTAAGTAATACTTCAACTTCCAAGATATAGTGGAATGATCTCTCTTTATTTAATACTTGCATTTTTTAATATTTATCGTCGGAATAGAAGTATTATCATCTTCACTACTCTATCATAGTATTCCACTCCATCTCCATCCAAGAATAGGCACAACATAAATCAATCTTGAGTCTGCATCAAAAAAACGTTGAAATTGTAAAAATTTAGTTGGTTTGGGCACTTTTGAAATGCAGATTTGAATTACTGAGCAACCAGTCAATTGTAATGATTATTATGATCATATTTATTACCAATGTTAATTGCTGATTGAAATGATTAGTATGGGACGATGTTGGTGATATTTAAATTTGATTTGAAACCATTATAATGGGAAATATTTGTCCTTGCCCTAAACGCATGAAGAAGAAGGAGTTTGCATATGATGTGCATGAGGAGACCTTCGAAATGGATTAAAATGTCCAAAATATTGGCGAGCATTCACCCAAACAGGAAAACCATGATAATGAAAATAACATTCTTACTTAAGATCTGAGATCTTCAGAAGAAGCCACTCATTCACTTGCGCAACATTCATAAGAAAAATTGGAGGTCTCTTCGAAAAAATAGTAAAGTATTTCTGTGCAGTCTTTCGAACCCGTGTCGACTAACAACATAACTGCTGAGATAAAGAGTGAGCAAAAAAACTAAACGATCCCCTTGGCCGAGCATAAACCTTAGGCAATGGTGGAATAAAAGCCATCTTTCCAAGCAAACATCCTAAAGCCAAAGGCAATAAAGAAAAAATACAATCCCGATGATTACAGATTCATCAACGAAAACGAATCCTTCAAGGTTAAGAAGATAGATTCAATCAAGTAACAGCAGTACAATATTGATAACTGCAAAAATAGTCAATATTTCATCTTTGACATCACCGCCAACCTCTACATCGACGACTGCGAAAACTGCACTATCTTCGTTGCACCCTGCGAAAGCACCATCTTTGTTCGTAACTGCAAGAGAATTATTTTGATTGCAGCCACCAAGCAATTTAGAACATACGAATGCCACGAATGCATATTCTCACTTTACTGCAAAAGCCAGCCTGTCATTTAAAGCTCCTCCAACCTGCAGTTCACTTCGTTTGCTTGCCCTGTTTACCCATAGCTAGCCAAGCAATTCGCCAAGACAAGATTTGAGCCCTGGAATAATCACTGGTCCTAAATTTTCAACTTCACCAAGAAATAAGTCGAACAACATTTTTATTTGCACGAAAAGATACAACTGTAAATTGATTGGAACCAAGCCTTTGCACTGGGTGAGCTTGAAATAGTAAATTTAAGAAACCCCATTCCACTAATAGTTGGGGATCTTCCTTACTAACCAAAAAATGTTGTCTTAATATTGGCTGATAAATCCATAAATGACGAAACCCTCCTTTAAAGATTGAAAGATGTAATAATTTTAAAAGGATTCCAAGGACCTATCGCTGGACAAGGCAAATAGCCTAAAAGGGCCATCTTAATTGATGCACTCGACTCTATCCCATAGAGTTTCGAATAACTTGGGAGGGTCTATACAAACCCAAGCGAGATCTAAGAGAATAAGGCAAAGTGGTTTGTTTCCTTCGGAGACTAAGTAGCAAAGTGATCGTCAATAAATATGTCCATATCATTTCAAATCCAAAACAATCGATCCAAATCTTGAATATGCGTGTTGCCTATCAGCTTAGCTTAATTTTATTAATGGATTACATTAATATTACTAAATGAGGACGCAAACAAACAGCAAATAAAAGAAGGTGAAATAACAAAATATGACCCTCTCAATACATCCCTAGCTTCAGATCAAGCTGCAGCTGGGCAGACTGGTGGATAGTAAGTTTAATACCTATACCACTCTATTTAAAAGCCACAAAAATAAACTCAATAATTGCCTAGTTGAAAATCAGGAACAGTATTAGTCAGTTCCCTATAGCTCATTCAAAAAGTATGAGCTGCAATCCACCCCGAGGAAGACTCCAAGGAAGAAGTTGAAGGATACTGCGCAGCAAGTAGAATAGAACACTCTGAAGAGTGTGTATGAGATGAGGTTGCAGGATCTCAAGAACAGATTCCTCAACCAAAAGAAAGGGAAAAATAAAATATTTAGCCTCAATCGCACCAGCTCCAATCTTTAACTTGCAAATAACCATCCACTCGAATCAGACAGTCGTGACAAACCCAAAACTAGAAACAATACATCATAGAAGATATAGTTCAAAAACTTCATACGCTCATAGAGTAAACACAAAATGGCTGATAATATTGCATACATGCGAAAATTAAAGGCGAAAATTGAGCTTATTTCGCTTTCGACAATAATGACTCAAAGAATTGAGGCCAAGAAGCAACTGTCGCCAAGTATCAGATCAATAGGGGTCGAGAATGCCTCTGGCAAGCAGAAATAGATGAAGAAGAGAGGATAAACAGCGGGCTATTACACAAGAATATCTAAAAAGAATAAGGCGTTTAAGATATAGGAGCAAAGACCAACCCAGGCTGAGTATAGACCTTGGTCTGGAATGAAGATGTAGTTTACAAATTAGCTAATCAGCTATCTTTGATCATTTTTAACATCTATTATGACAAATTAAGCTTTATCTTTCATAGCAAAAGTAGACAAATACAATCCTTTGATCCATCACAAATTTTTTATTTCCTTTGGGGGCTCAAAGATACTTTACTTTCCCAGGTATACTCGATGCACAAAGGTAAAACCTGCTCGAACTGGCCATAATCCATACTGACGATCGTTTTATGAAAATATATCATTTCTTTCGATAATCTTGTGCCCAATGATCGATCCAGTCAAGAACAAAAGAGGACTTAGTATAACAGACAATAAATTGAATGTTATTAATCCATAGATGGCAATAAGGTATGTTGTACTAATCCCAATAAAATGTGAAAGGCGGTTGTAAGGGTGTGAGTGTTCGGCTTGAAAATCATGGACATAGAACTCTATATATGTATTGTACTTGCGAGTCATTGCTTATTTATTATAAATTTCTTATCTTAACATAGCTGTGAGATGAAGTCAAATGTCTAAATAAAATAGCTTATGCATTATCAGTCAATAAGCTTGTATTCTGTTTATTTTTGCCGTTTTTCTCTTGCGTGTACTTAGAGATATTCGTTGATTTAGCAATCAATGTCATCGTTGTAAGCCTCGTCTATAAATTTCCTGTACTTGGACGAATAAGAATCCACATGCTCAAGACTGCTTAGCTTGGGGGCAACAAAAGAGCTCGTCCTTGATTATTACTCATCGGGATCTGTAATGCAAAAAGTTTGAAAAAGCATTACTAGCAATGTGCCAGCACCTCCTATGATCATCTGATAGAGATCGTTTTGCAAAGAGAGGAAGGTGAGCAATACATAGAGACTAAATATGTTGGAGTAAAGCTTCAGAAACTTGAACTCGGTTTGGCAGTCAATCATCTCCATTCTATAGTGGCTGTAAACATTCATTTTGTCCTTTATGTATAGGAAAATTAGCACAAACAATAGTATAAAGAGTATTAGTGGGACTTGAAAAGCGAAGAATGTAATGAACGACCAAATCTTAAAGAGAACTATGAGCTTAACTTCGATGGGAAAGCGAGGATACTCCATTTTCGA
>JACCDV010339713.1_pt1 | contig 12226 bp, 9 predicted proteins | sample 7446131 | NCBI WGS metagenome assembly JACCDV01 (sample SAMN15323448, study PRJNA562643) | freshwater metagenome | isolation source: river surface water | place: USA:Blue River Watershed | collected 2017-08-17
CCACTACAGATGTCATTGATCCTAATTTATCGGATGCTAAAGGTTATAACTTTGACATCGGATACCGTGGAGAGGTGGGGAATTACTTGACTTTTGATATCGACTATTTCCACCTTGACTACAACAACCGGGTGGGAACTATTGCGCAAACAGCTAGCGATGGAAAAATTTACCAGTACCGCACGAACCTAGGCCACTCGGTTTCCAAAGGAGCTGAGGCCTATATCGAATTTAGTCCTACCAGCGCTTGGTTAAAAAACCAACGATTCGGAAATGTCTCTGTATTTGCTTCATTAGCTGCGATTCGCGCCCGGTATTTGGACTTCAAAACAACATCAATCATTAATGGAAAAATTGTCGAAGGAAATCTAGCCGGGAAGCACGTGGAAAATGCCCCAGATAAAATCAATCGCTATGGAATTACCTATTCTAAAAAAGGACTTTCGTTAAGCTGGCAAATCAGCGACATCGGCCAAGCCTTCGCCGATGCCAGCAATACGGTAACTCCGAATGCTGCTGCTACAACTGGATTAATACCTGCCTACCAAGTACAAGATATTTCTGGATCCTATAAATTTAAAAAGTATGCCCAGCTGAAGTTTGGGGTAAATAATATAACTGATGCGCGCTATTTTACGCGTAGATCTGGCGGTTATCCAGGGCCTGGAATTCTACCGGCAGACGGCCGAACTTGGTACGTAGGTTTGAATGTGAAGTTTGTAAACTAGCTAAAATATTTTTCTATATTTACTTAAACCATTTAACGTAAATATGAAAAATCTAATCGCCGGAATCATACTCCTTTTGATTCCTATTCTGGGATTTTCACAAACCAAAATCACTCCAGATAACGCACTAAAAAGCTATTTAACGAATGGCGACGCTAACTACTCTTGGGAATTAAAAGATTCCGCTAACCTAGGTAGCACTAAAGCTTATCAGGTATTACTAACCTCCCAAAAATGGCGCGGCATCAAATGGACGCACCAGCTCACCATTATCATCCCGGGAACCGTACAATATGACGGAGCGCTGTTTTTTATAACGGGCGGCAGCAACAAAGACGAACTTCCGAACTGGAGTAAAGACGACAAATTATGGCCCGCTTTAGGCACTATCGCTATCAAAAACAAAGCCGTTGTTGCGCTCATTAAACAGGTCCCTAACCAGCCCTTTTTTGATGGTAAAACGGAGGATGAATTAATCACCCACACCCTGAACGAATTCCGAAAAGACAAGGATTATTCGTGGCCATTGTTATTTCCGATGGTGAAATCAGCGGTAAAAGGTATGGATGCAGTTCAGGAAATTGTGGCTCAAAAAACGAAGCATAAAATCAACAATTTTGTTATTTCGGGAGCTTCTAAACGGGGTTGGACGACTTGGCTTTCGAGTGCGATTGATGACAAGCGCGTGAAGGCAATCGGTCCCATGGTGATTGATATGTTAAACATGCCTAAAACCTTGAGTTACCAATTTGAAACCTATGGGGAATACAGTGATCAAATAGAGGATTACGTTAAAATTGGCATCCCGCAAAGTACGGAATCTCCGGACGGCAAAGCCATCACCGCCATGATTGATCCTTATTCCTATCGCACGAAGCTGACGGTTCCAAAGATGATTTTTGTGGCGACAAACGATCCCTATTGGACGGCAGATGCAATTAAACATTATTTTGACCAAATTCCTGGTAAAAATTTAATCCATTATGTGCCTAACGCCGGGCACGATTTAGCCGGAGGAAAACAGGCCCTGGAAGGATTGAGCGCGTTCTTTGGCCTGACTTTACAAAACAAAGAATATCCAGTTAGCGCCTGGAATGTGGAGAAAGGAAAAGACGGATTTGAGTTAACTGTGCAAGCAAAACCGGAGGAATTGGTGGAAGCGGCGATTTGGGCGACCACCTCTGCGGATCGCGATTTCCGCAATAATCTATGGCTAACACGCCGGGTGAAATTAGAGGGATCCACCGCAAAATATACGATTCCCTATGTAAAGAAAGGATACCAAGCCTTTTACATGGACCTGAAATACAAAGATCCGAATGGTGGAACTTACACGGTGAGTACCCGCATATTTACCACAGACACAAAAAATGTTTTATAAAAAAGGGGGGCAATGAAAGCCCCCCTTTTTTATACCTATTTGCCTATCGGTCATTTTCACATTTTGACATCTTCAGTCAATACTTGAAATTGCTCCAACAGCATAGGAGAAATATTACTTAAATCCGATTTTCGCTAAACCCTTATGACTAATTACAATTGCCTCTAAAGCCGTTTCGTTAAAACAAGCATCTTGCTCTACGAAATAATACTGCATTCCTGACAATTTTTTATTGTCTAAGACACGCTTGAAATCAATCTTGCCATTTCCCACTGGAGCGAAACGACCTTGATCATCCATATCTTTTACATGCCAAATCTTAAAACGACCTGGGTAACGCTTGAAATAAGCCACTGGATCAGCCCCTGCTTTGGTCACCCAATATAAGTCCATTTGGAAATTAACATATTTCGGATTGCAGTTCTCTAACAAATAGTCAATAGGTACAATCCCTTCCGCATCCTTCATGAATTCGAAGTCGTGGTTGTGATACAATAATTGTAGGCCAGCGGCAGCACATTTCTCCCCTAATTTGTTTAGAATTTCTGCCAAATTCTTAGCGCCACCTTTCATCGCCATTCTCTTATTTACCTGATCAAACGTGAACAAGCCCATCGGAGGAACAGGAATCACAAAGTATTTAAATCCTGCCGCCTTTAGGTCTGCTATTTGTTGATCTATATTTTCATAATTAGCTGTTCCTTGGTGAGCAGAGATGGGGGTTAATTTCATCTCATCTAAAAGGGATTTGAAATCCGCTGGAGACAAGTTATAAAACTTGCCATTATTATAACCTGCAGACTCGACATTTACATAACCCGCTTGCGCTACTTTTTCTAGCGTCGCACGCGCATCTTTCATCGCATCGCGCACCGTGTACAAAGCTAAACCTCCAAAACGTTTTTCAGATTGGACTTCTTTATCAGAAGGTTTAAAGGAAACCAACGACAACGCCATGAAGGCGCCTATCGCAATAATTGATTTAATTTTCATGGTTACTGTAGTATAATTTTTGTTGAAAGCTCAATTTAATGTATTTATTTGATAAAATGGCTCACTAGTTCCTCCCATTCGTCCTCTAATGTACTAGACGGCCGCACTTTCTTCGCCCTACCATACCAATAATCCGCATTCCAACTATCCCCTTCTTTGCGGTGCAAATAGGCATGTACCCAAGCTGCCTCCGCGCCAGCTAAAGAATCCACAAGATCATGTGCTGTTTTCCAATCACCCTTTTTATCATACCAAAGGCTTTTTAAAAGCACGGAAAAATGTGATGGTGGTAAAGGTTCTGTTAGTGATTCGTAGAAAAGAGATTTACTCATGTTTGAATAGGTTAATTGTGTAATCTAACAATTCTTGCCCCCCTATTTCCCCATGGCCGGGGATAACTAATTTAACAGATGGAAAAGCTTGCTTCACTTTCCTCACCGTAGCAGACCAATCCTTTACATTTGCATCTCCTAAAAATCCTTTAGTGGCTTGCATTTCTTTAATTAAACAACCGCCAAACAGTACGTTCTCTGACGGGAAATAGCCTACTACATTGTCCTTTGTATGCCCCTCGCCTAGAAAAGTGGCGGTTACGAAACTCCCTCCCACATTCAATTTAATCGTTTCTGAAAATCCGTTTTGGGGGTATGCCGTCTGATTAGCTTTGGCTAGATCTATTGTTTTACTATTGCCAAAAGAAGGAATTTTATGTGCATGAAACGCTGCTAAACCTCCCAAACAATCGTCGTGAAAATGGGTGGGAACCACAGCCTTAACTTTACAGTTTAACTTATTTTCAATGAAATTAATAAGCTCCTCAGCACTCTTGTCATTCGTGGGTGTATCAAAAACGAGCGCTTCATTTGCGTCTCTTGCAATCATCCCATTACAAGATACCTTCCCAAAATCATTCGTTTGCAAATAGGACGTATGCACAAACGTATTTGATGCAATTTGAACGACTACTAAATCCGCGGATCGATAGACCTCGACGGGTAATTTCTGCGCCATGACTGAGAAGCTAACCCAGAAAATAAGAAATAGAACACCTTTTTTAAATAACATAAAGGATTAATGAGATGGCGCCGCGAACTTATTTCTGAAATCAAACGAGTCTGCTGATGCTCCATTCTTTTGGAGATGATCAAGTTTATCCACCGCTTCTTGCAAGGTCGGCGTGTGTCCTGCTGTTACCCACCACATAGCTGTATGCGCGGTTCCATAAGCAACGAACCATTCTTTTCTTCGTTTTAAAAACTCGGAATGAAAGGTTTTGTACATAAAATTTTCCAGCGTTTCTATAGATTCCCAAACTGACACATTTATGATCACCTGCTCATCATCATAGGGATTCAAACTAGTAGCATTATTGTTATCATCTTTCAATCGCCAGATAAAACCCTCGCTACTTTCAGCGATTTGATTCACCGCATCTAGGTTCTCTACAAACTCTTTCATGATGGGATCATTAATATCCACTCCCTTCATGCGAGCAATATTTATTTCGGCTATGTTGTAGTTCATTTTTAATCTGTTTACCAAAACAAAGTTATAGAAAGCCCGCGTATTTTATTAAATTTCATACACCTAAACCTAATAGAATGAACAATCGCAGAGAATTTCTAAAACAAACCACAGGCTTACTAGGCCTTTCAGCCCTAGATTTCACTGCTCCTGTTAAGCCACTTTTATCCTTTTCTACCTTAGGTTGTCCTTCCTGGAATTTCACACAAGTCCTCCATCATGCCTCCGCTAATCAGTATGCTGGCATTGAGATAAGGGGCATTAAAGGCGATTTAGATCTTCCTTCGAATCCCCTATTTTCAGCCTCGAACATAGCGAGCACAAAAAGAGAAGTGGCGGACGCCAATATCAAAATAGTGAACTTAGGTTCGTCAGCAAACATGCATTTTTTAGATCCGTCGAAACGTCAAAAAAATCTAGATGAGGCTAAAAAATTCATCGATCTCGCACATCAATTAGATTGTCCATATGTTCGTGTTTTCCCGAATGATTTGCCAAAAGATCAGGAGGAGAATGCCACAGTCAATGCAATCATAAACAGCTTACGCGAATTAGGTGATTATGCGAAATCAAGCGGGGTAAAAGTATTATTAGAATCCCACGGAAAGGTCATCAAAAGCGATATGCTTTTGCACATCATGCAGTCTACGAATCATGCAAATGTAGGATTGGTTTGGGACTTTTTTAATATGTGGTCGATCACGAAAGAGACTCCTGCGCAGATGTATGCTTCTTTGAAAAAATACATTTTTCACACGCACATTAAAGATGCTATCTTAACGGAGAAAGGAGAAACCTACACACTTTTAGGCGAAGGGAATTCGCCGGTTAAGGAGGCGTTGCATGCATTAAAAGCGGGAGGATATCAGGGTTATTATAGTTTTGAGTGGGAGAAGCTTTGGCATCCTGAAATTCAAGAACCGGAAATTGCGATTCCGCATTTTGCGAAAAATTTCACGAAATTGTGGATCTAAATTATGACATCTAAAGACAAACATACCTACGACGCCATCGTCATCGGATCCGGAATTAGCGGCGGCTGGTCCGCTAAAGAACTCACGGAAAAAGGACTAAAAACCTTATTGCTTGATCGTGGAAGAGATGTAAAACACGTCACCGATTATCCCACCACCTTAGCGAATCCGTGGGATTTACCACATCGCGGGCAGGTGCCATTAGAGCTGAAAAAAGAGTACGGAATTGCGAGCAAAAATTACATTTTTTCAGAGGCGACATCTCATTTTTTGACCAAAGACGGAGAACAGCCCTACATTCAAGACAAGCCATACGATTGGATTCAGGCCTACCACGTGGGCGGTCGTTCGCTATTGTGGGGGCGACATACCCAGCGTTGGAGTGACTTTGATTTTACAGGTCCTGAGCGCGACGGATTTGCAGTCGACTGGCCCATTCGGTATAAAGACTTAGCACCTTGGTATAGTCATGTGGAAAAGTTTGTGGGGATTTCAGGCAATAAAGATGGCTTAGAAACTCTGCCAGATGGGGACTTTATTAAGCCCTATGAGCTCTCGTGTGTGGAGAAGCATTTTGGCAAAGTGGTGAATGAAAAATACCCAGATCGACATGTCATTATCGCACGTACGGCGAACCTAAGTCAAGCCGATAAAATCCATACGTCAGTAGGAAGAAGTCAATGCCAAAACCGCAACCTCTGCGAACGCGGTTGTCCTTATGGCGGCTATTTTAGCAGCAATTCCGCGACATTGCCCGCGGCGTATCAGACCGGAAATTTGACCTTAAAAACGCACTCGGTTGCCCATTCAATCATCTATGATGAGAAGAAAAAGAAGGCGATTGGGGTAAGGGTCGTGAATGCGCTGACACATGAAATGGAAGAGTATTTTGCTTCGATCATTTTTGTGAATGCCTCGCCTTTGGCCACTAACTTAATCCTCTTAAATTCCACCTCAGCTCGTTTCCCGAATGGCCTCGGAAATGACTCCGGCATCTTAGGAACGCACCTGGCTTTCCACAGTTACCGGGGCAGAATTACGGCGGAATACGATGGGGATTTAGACTACACGACCGCCGGGAAAAGACCTACGTCTGGCTACATCCCACGCTTCAGAAATGTGTACAAACAAGAGACCGACTTTCTACGAGGATACGCGAGTAATTTGAGCGCCACTCGTGTAGTAGAAAATGCGTCCGATTTACTAGGGGAATCTTTGAAAAATTCTTTGTTGAATCAAAAATTAGGAAACTGGCACATCAACGTGGGCATGATGGGCGAGACAATTCCAAAAGCGCATTCGACCGTCCGCTTAGACTCCCAGCTAAAAGACAAATACGGCATTCCACAACTACGCGTTTCGATCGGCTACGACGAAAATGACGAGAAGATGTTGAAGGATTTCCATCAACAATTTACGGAGATGTACTCCGCGGCAGGCTTCCACAACATTCAACCCATCGATACGAAACGTCTACCAGGTAACGAGAACCACGAAATGGGCGGAGTGCGCATGGGAAGGGATCCCAAAACTTCTATGTTGAATGCATTTAACCAAATGCATCATTGCAAGAATGTTTTCGTCACGGATGGATCCTGCATGACATCGACATCGACACAGAATCCATCTTTGACGTATATGGCCTTAACCGCGCGCGCGGTGGATTATGCGGTGAAAGAGAAGAAGCGATTGAATCTATAACTTAATCCCCCACGCTTTATTCAATTTTCTGCCAAGCAAGGCATTCGCCTCCGCATCATTGAACTTTTCTGATTTTGGGTTCCAGGCCAATGATTTTTTAGTCTCATAGGCAATGTTTCCAATGTTACAAATAGAGGCTGTCCGGTGGCCAATCTCCACATCACAAATAGGCGTCGTACGATTGCGCATCGCCGATAAGAAATCTTTGTAGTGATTTGTGCTTTCATACACATGCTTTTCAGAAGCTCCTATCACCCGATCCTTCAAGGCCGCATTCGATGTTTCCAACTTCTTCCGTTGTACGCGTAATGTGCCCTCCGTGCCCACAAACTCGATGGCATTATTCCATTCCCATGGCTGATGTGTCATTTTAATGCCGTTTGCGTAGGTATAGGTCAAAAATTCATTTCCATTCGTTTTAGGAGCATCCACCTGAACCGGTCCGCTTCCATCCATATCCAGCGCCCATTGAACAATATCAAACATGTGAGCACCCCAATCCGTCATACCGCCTCCACCAAATTCCTTGTATTTTCTCCAATTAGGGAACACATCCTTTGAAATAGGAGGAGCTAATTCGGAATTAAACGCAACCGCGTCATTCGGTCCTAACCACTTCGTAAAATCCAATCCGGTGGGTAATGCCTCAGCACTTAAATCATAGGCTACAGGCGGTGGGCCTACATTCACTTTAATCGATTTCACTTCGCCTATATAGCCATTGCGGATTAATTCAGCTGTTTGTCTAAACTCTGGCCAGGATCTTTGCATGGATCCCGTTTGAAAAACACGCTTGTATTTACGTGTCGCATCCACCATCGCACGACCCTCTTTTACGGTCAACGAAAGCGGTTTTTCGCAATAAATATCTTTGCCGGCAGCAGCAGCACGTACAGCCATAGCAGCATGCCAATGGTCTGGACTTGCAATCACCACCCCGTCAATGTTTTTCAAGGCTAACAATTCGGTGAAGTCTTGGTATTGGGGAATTTCAGAATAAGTACCTAGGGTAGATGATTTAGAATAAATCTCTTTTACCCGATCTAAAAACAAGTTTGCCTTCGCTTGATACACCTCTGATATCGCCGCAATTCGAACCTCGCCTGTACTCAAAAACGAATTAGATAAACCCCTTCCCTGCTTTCCAGTACCAATAAAACCTAAGTTAATGAGATCGCTTGGAGCTATGTAAGGAGATCCATCAGGACGAATCCCTCCCAAAACATGACGAGGAACGATGAAAAAAGAGCCAATGGCAAGACTTGATTTGGTTAGAAAATCACGTCTGTTAATCGAGTTTGAACTTTTCATATTTGCTTTTTTAGGTAGAGGTATTTTAAATCAATTCGCTGTAACACGCTGAGGCTAAGCTAATAAAATTTAATGAGGTAGCAAGGTGTCGAATTGAAGTTTCACTACATTTTTAGTAATTTTCAAATGCTAAATTTTCCAAAATGAAAAAATTAATTCTGGGTATTAGTTTGCTCTTTTTAGGTTGCCAAGAAAAACAACGACCTAATCTAGCCAACACGCCTGAATTACAAAAAGCCTTGCAATCCATTCAGGTGTTGGACGGATTTGAAGTGGAGCTTGTCGCAGCAGAGCCCCTGGTGGAAGATCCCGTGGCTATGGAAATCGACGAAGATGGAAATTGGTACGTAGCCGAAATGCCGGGCTACCCCTTAGATCTCAGCAAAAAGGGCCAAATACGAAAACTTATTGATACCAATGACGATGGCTATCCAGACAAAAGCATCGTCTTTGCGGACAGCCTTACGCTTCCCATGGGTCTCATGCGCTGGAAAAAAGGAATCCTAGTAGCCGACTCCCCTAATATCCTCTATTTCGAGGATACCGATGGGGATCAGAAGGCAGATAAAAGAGAAGTCGTACTGACTGGTTTTTCTTTATCGAATCCCCAGCACAACATGAATACCCCTAAATTCGGGATAGATAACTGGATTTACTTAGGGCATTCAGGAGCGATCAACTCGTTTACGTATGAAGATATTTTTGGGGATAAAGGGAAAGAAATTACTTTCCCGAACAAACCCAATGCCGCATTTTTACCTAAAAATGGAAACGGTCGTAATGTTCGGTTTAAACCCGATTCCTATCAGGTAGAATCACTCTCGGGTGAAACACAATATGGACACACGACGGATCCTTGGGGAAGACGGTTTTACACCGACAACGCGAACCATTTGTTCCACGAGGTTATCGATGCGCGCTATGTCAATGCGAACAAAAACCTAGTTATTGCAGAGGCGATGGAGAAAATTCCAGACCATGGCAATGCGTGTGAAATCTATCCTATTTCTGAGAATCCGAATCACCAATTATTGACCGATGTGGGGGTGGTGACTTCTAGTTGTGGAATCACGTGGTATGATGGTGGGGCTTTTGGCAAAGACTATAATCAGGTCACGTTCGTGGGAGAGCCGGTGCATAATTTAGTGCATGCAGACATTATCGAATCCCATGGAGCCACTTTTAAGGGTAAGCGATTAATAGAAAAAAAGGAGTTTTTGGCATCAAAAGATCCTTGGTTTAGACCCGTTAATTTTTACGTAGGACCAGATGGCGCCATGTATGTGGTGGATTATTACCGCCAATTAGTAGAGCATCCGGAGTGGATGTCGGATGAGGTAAATAAAAGTGGAGCCTTGTACAATGGCTCAACTAAAGGTCGCATTTACCGCATCACGAAAAAAGGATCGAAGGCGATGGATTGGATGAAATCCGTGAAGTTATCAACTAAATCTTCCGAAGATCTTGCTGAACTACTAACGCATGAAAACGGCTGGTACCGTCGGACTGCACAGCGTTTGTTATTCCAGCGGGGAGACAAATCGGTCGCGCCACAACTAAAGAAAATTATTGATAGAGATCAAAAATTAGGGGCGGTACAGGCGCTTTGGTTATTGCATGATTGGGGTATGGTAGATGCCAAAGATCTAGCGAATGCACTGGGTTCTTCCACCGAGGGTATGCGCGAAAATGCCTTGCAGGTGGCCGATAGGCTCATCGATAAACCCGGCTTTGCGAAAAATGACGACTTACAGAAACAGCTAATAGGCCTAGCAGATGACCCATCTGCACGTGTTCGATTCCAATGGCTTTGTTCGTCGAGCTACTTACGACTACCTAATTCGGATCAGTTACGCGCTAAAATTTTAGCTCAAGATATAGAAGATCAATGGGCAGGAATTGCCGCGATTGCCGCCTCACAAGATACGGAGGAGGCATTGCTAAAATCCTCTATTCAGACCTTAGGCACAAGTCCATCAAAGGGGAAATCGACCTTTTTCAGTTACCTCGCAGCGACGTTGGTTAAGAAAGGAGATCCCGCATTCCTAACTTTGGCCATCGACCAAAATCCTTCGAATGACTGGTGGCAAGCTGCTATTTGGTATGGCGTTGCGACACTCATCAAAGAGGCGGGCGTGCCATTCCCGCTAGAAGAAAAACAAAAAGAGGCGCTTTTGGCATCGTTCATGCAAACAAACCAACCTGAACTTCGCACCTCACTGCTTTCGCTATTCAAATCTCTCGGGCTTCCTAAAAACACGACCCAATTCGCGCTCGTGGAGCAACGATTTAGCCAATCAAAAGATGCCCAATTTCAGCGAGATGCCCTGTCGCTATTAGCCCTGCGAGGGGATGAAAAAACACAAGCCACATTAATCCAATACCTCTCTACGAAAAGCCCCGTTCACTTACAATTAGGAGCCATCGAATCCTTACCAAATACCCTAGCTAAGGCCGATTTACAAAAGATAAATACCTATTATCCTTCGCTATCAGTACCGGTAAAAAAAGCTTGGATTGCGTATTTACTAGAGCATGAAAATCAAGTAACCACCTTACTCCAAGAGGTAAAGAAAAACAATATCAAACGCTCCGATTTAGAGTGGCCGCAAATTGTGGGACTCATGAATTATTACGATACAGGGATTCGAGGGTTAGCGCGTTCGGTCTTAGCGATTGCAGAAGATAGAAAGGCTATTTTGCAAAATTACCTGCCAGCGGCGGAGAAGAAAGGAGATGTGGTGATGGGTCAAAAAGTCTTTGAGGCAAATTGTACTTCGTGCCATGCGATCAAAAATCTAAAGGGGGTGGATTTCGGTCCTAACTTAAATACATTGAAGAGTAGAAACGCACTTTCGATTATTACCGAGATCATTAATCCAAACAATTCCATTGCCGATAAATATGGCCAGTGGGACATCGAATTAAAGAATGGCACTCACCTGAACGGCATCATTACTTCAGAGAACGATCAAACCATCGCACTAAAGCTAATGGGAGGAATTATTCAAAACATCGCTAAATCGAACATAAAGTCTAAAAAAGACTTGCGCGTTTCGGCCATGCCGAATGGGCTAGAGGCTAACATCAGTGTGCAAGCGATGGCAGATTTATTGGCGTATATCAAGAAATAATCTACGCGCGCTTTAGTGTCAACCCTATTTGGCCTGCGTGATAAGAATTATGATACAGAATGTGTGCGAATAATTTAGCCTTCGAAACGGTGCCAAAAAATGGTGTATCAATTGTCTCATTCCAACCACCAGCTGGGGTATTTTCAATCAATTGCTCAAGCATCGCAAAGCCTTTATCCAATAGGGTTTTCGTTGTTTCCACATCGGCACCTTGGCCTGTATCTGTTTGGCCCATCGTCGTGTTCGCCACATCGCTCGGCATTCCGAAAAAATACCCAAACATCAGCATGGTCTCTGCAACATGTAAGTACATAAACCCGACAGACGATGTGTTCGCATTAAGCTTGAGCGCTGCATTTGCCTGATTCACTTCGTTGAAAGCAAAACTGCAGCTTAACTTGTTTTGCTCAAGGAGATCTCTAAAAATTTGTTGTTCCATGGAAATTGAGTTGAGTTTCAATATTAATTGGATTCTATCAA